>ENA-ORSR01002344-ORSR01002344.1-human-gut-metagenome-genome-assembly--contig:-NODE-2344-length-10800-cov-2.523965_pt1 | contig 10800 bp, 4 predicted proteins | sample MGYA00241901_ERZ509166 | MGnify/ENA primary metagenome ERZ509166 (study PRJEB26280, sample SAMEA2338860) | human gut metagenome | biome: human gut; feature: human-associated habitat; material: faeces... | reverse complement strand
CTCTGACGAGGGGGCTTTCTGCTTAGTCAATCACCACTGGCGAGGAGTGTAATCCCAGTTGTCGAAGGTGACCTCGATCGGCTCGGTCCAGAAGTGGCCCTTGACGCCGGTCTCCGGGTCAACGTGCAGCATCCAACCCTTGGAGGCCGGGGATTCGATGGAGAGCTTCAGCTGGTAGGTGCCAGCCTTGTCGAGCTTGACGTTGGCGCCGTAGTGCGGGCCATCGGAAGCGTTCATCTGCATGAAGGTACCGGAGGTGGCGGTGCCGCCCTCGACTTCCTTGCCGGTGGACTTATCGATGATGGTGTAGTTCACGGTCAGATCCGGCACGAAGTCGCCCTTGCCGTAGCCGAGCTCGGTGCCCTTCTGGTTGGCATGGATGTCGGCCTCGAGGTGGAAGGAAGCGTCAGCAGCCTTCAGGCCCATGGAAGACGGCTCCATATCGATCGGCTGGAAGTACACAGCGCCCACGGTCAGCGGGCCGGCGTCCTGATCCTGCTCTTCAGCAGTACCGGACGGGCCAACCGGAACCTCTTCGAAACCGGCGCCGGAATCGGAGGAAGAATCGGAGGAAGAGGAGTCGGAAGACTGGGAGGAGGAGTCAGCCTTAGTGTCGGATGCGGAGTTGGTGGAACCGCAGGCAGCCATGGACACGGTCATGGAACCGGCGAGCAGCAGGCCGAGCAGAGCGGCCAGTTTCTTGTTCTTCATCATTGTTATTCCTTTTCTCTATCTCTGGTGAATTAGGATTCACGCTTAGATAATTGCAATTATTCAGTTATGAGATAAGTGCGGCGTGGGCTGGAGGAATTGGCATCGATCCGAGGCCGTGCCGCAAGTCTGTCAGTTGTCTGCAGTTATGGGAGGAAACGGACGAGCTAGACGGGCTACGCCTTCACGGCCGGGACCTCGACAGTAGCCTGCGCCTTCAGCTTGCGCTGCTTGATGAAGCCGACCACGAACAGCGCGATAACCGCAACGGCTGCGATGGCCTGCGCCACTAGGCATTCGACGTACGGGTAGAGGCCAAGCCAATCGTTCGTCGGCACACCGTTCAGGTAGAAGGCGGGCAGCAAGTCGCCCTCGATCAGCGAGTGGACGCCGCCGCCGGCGAACACCACCACCAGCACAGACATCAGAATCGAAGTGACCAGGAAGAACGGACCAATCGGAATCTTCACGGAGGTGAAGCGGAAGAGCAGGAAGATGCCGACAAGCACCACCGCGGCGGTCAGACCACCGATCCACATACCGTGAGTATCGCGGCTCATCGTGTAGATGGACTCGTAGAAGATCACGGTTTCAGCGCCTTCACGGAACACGGCGAGGAAGCTCAGCATAGCCAGCGAGACCACGGTTTTCAACGTCACGTTGTCGGCACTTGCGGCGGCTTCGGCATCAGCCCCAGCAGCCTCGGTCTTCTTGCGAATGTAACGGTTCCACGCTTCCACGCTGGACTTGTTCAGCATCCAGTTACTCGTCCACAGCAGCATGCCCATGGCGATCAGTGCGCAGGTGCCTTCCATGATCTCCTGAATCGGGCCGGAGCCGCCGAAGGCGAACACGAAGATCACAGCCACCAAGCCGGCGCCGAGCAGACCGACGAGCACACCCAAGTAAATCCACTTGACGAAGCGCTTGTTATCGGACTTGACCAAGTAGGCGACGATGGCTGCAACCACCAGCAGAGCTTCAAGACCCTCACGGATAAGCACGAGGAACGCCTGGCCGGAGGAGCTGGTGACCAGCTTGGTGAAACCGTCTTCCTTATCGGCGGCACCACCGTCAAGAATGCCGGCGTCCTTGATCAGCATGGCCTTGAGGTCGTCGATCAGCTTCTTGGTGTCTTTCAGGGATGCGCCGGCGTTCATGGACTTGCGGCACATCTTGAACTGGTATTCCACCTGCGAGACGCGGTTGCCGCTGATGGCGTTCATCACGTTCTTTTCGAAGCCGAGCTTCTCGTAATACTGGTAGTACGCGTTGTTCACGAGCGTGGCGCCCTTGGCACCATCACCCTTTTCGTAAGCTTTGTATGCATTGTCGAGAATCGGGGTCATTTCGTTGGCCACGTCGGTCCATGAACGATTGCCCTTGCCCGGGTTCTTCTTTTTCTTGGCGTCGAGCTCCTTGCGCTCTTTGGCCAGCTGCGCCTGCAGCGCTTCGGCGTACGCCTTCGGCTTGGCGAGATCGGCGTTGGTGTCGAGCTGCTGGGCCGTGGCGTCAAGATCGGCGGTCAACGCATCAATCTGCTGAGCCAGTTGATCGTCGTTGCTAGGCGTGTAGGAAAGATTCTGAACGCTTTGGAATGCCTGCTGTTGGGCGAGCTGCTTGTCCGCGCCAATGGTGTCGTGCACGACCGCGGTGAAGTTGGAGGCCACGTAAATCTTGTTGTACGCGCCCATGAAATCGGAGGTGGCGCCAGCGGTGTTGCCATCCTTGTACGTCTTAAGACCGCTGTTCAGCTGCTTGTCCATCGCCTTGGAGACTTCGGCCCAGGTGGCGTAGTCAACGCTGGACGAGCTTGATGAACTGGACGAGCTGGTGCTGCTGTCGGCGAAGGCCATCGGAGCCGTGACTGCAGGAGCCACAGTGGCGATGACCATGGCGAACAGAAATACAATCGCAGCCAGAACTCGCAGCTGCCTCACGCTGGTGTGTTCAACGGACCGAAGAGCAGCCTGGGCGCGACGAACCATGCCTATCCCTCTCTCTCTGCGCGGCTAAGTAATCAAAAACCAACTACTCAATATAAAGAAAAACTTTTTTGAGGAACAGTCTTGATTTTTTAGGATTTAAGAGGTATTAGGCACTGTTTTTCGATCAATTATTACCGCAGATTGTCTCAATATTCGATATTGTCCCGCTCACAGATGGGAGACTTCCCGAATTATGAACTCCCCGCGACTGGCCACTCCCCATCCCTCATATTGCATGACCAACTGTTTCACCAAGGTTCATAGCCTAAAATCACTATGTTGCATCACGGCAAGAGGCTGGCAATAATTCACGCGATGGCATGCGCATGTTCATTCTGGTTTGCCTCGGGTTTGCTGACTTGCCTTGAGTCGCTTTGATTTGCACTGGTTCATCCCCCGGTGAGATCACCTGTTGCACACGCCGTACGAACGACCTGCACATCAGCGCAGGCACTCATTGGTGGTCCTTGTCCACAAAGCGACACGCCGCAGCCGGCACTGAATGTGCATTTATCCGAAAGCTGTGGTAGCTTATTCGAGTTGCCTACGGAGCTTACTTCTAGCAAGCACTGCAGTGCATGGAGGATTCGCCTAGTGGTCTATGGCGCACGCTTGGAAAGCGTGTTGGTGTAACAGCCTCACGAGTTCGAATCTCGTATCCTCCGCCATCAGGGTTTTGGCTTTTGTCAAAACCCTTTTGTTATCCGCACCCACATGCATATACGCAGCGGTCCAAATATGTGCACAATCGTGCACATTCACTGTTTTTGCAGTGGCGTGGCATGGCACATATTCCGAGACGACCGAATTCCCACAATTTTCGTGCCACAACAGCGCATAAAAACACGAAAATGCGATTACGTGGCACATCCGAATGCCACATGAGCGCAAAATAGCCAATATTGCGCTCATGTGTACAACTTAGAGCACCCGAATACTTCCTCGTACACCCGTCGATTTGCGTAATACGCGATTGCGTGTATTGTTGTGCAAGCCGTTCAACGGCCCTAAGCCGTGCGCACATTATCGCCCCGATAGCTCAGTGGTAGAGCACTTCCTTGGTAAGGAAGAGGTCGTGAGTCCAATTCTCACTCGGGGCTCTCAATCACCACTCGATGCCGTACTCGGCATACATATACATATCGTACTGGTACTCACTGCTGTAGTTCAGGTCGTTCTGATGTGCTTCATGATGGCTGTTATCTGACTGCATAATCATTCCTTTTCCTAGCCTCATCGGTATTACGACCAGATATAGCGAAATCGCGTTACCGAACTATGCGCGTTCAGCGAATCGCAGGTGAACTCATAGCGAACTGTTGCACGCACTCCGCATGCGAGCGCAGACTCATTGACATATACCGTCCGGCACACACTTCATAATGTGCAAGGCCGCGCGCCAGCTATTGAATACCGCCAAACAGCAAAGGAAAGCCTCTCCCACCATGACCTCACACCTTGCCGAAGCAGGACGCACACTGATTCCCCGCAAGGATGATCGGTACGGTCTGCTTTCCCCAGCTCTGGTTATTCTCACGTTTGTCGCCGGACTGGTGGATGCGTTAAGTTACTTGGCACTCGGTCATGTATTTGTGGCCAATGTGACCGGCAACATTGTGTTCCTTGGTTTTGCATTCGCCCACGCGCAGGGCTTCGTCTGGTGGACTTCGGCGCTCACGCTGGCCACGTTCATGATTGGTGCGTTCATCGGCGGACGCATTATTCATTACTTTGGCGCCAACCGCGCGCGCCATCTGCTGGTGTCCACGTCAATCCAGCTGGCTTTTGTGGCAGCTGCGCTCGTCGGCATTTATCTGCTCAATCAGTTTGCGCCTGAACCGTCGATGGGTGGCACTGATGCTTCAGCCATCGCCCGCACGGCACAGCCCAGTCTGAACTTCCCAACTGCTCGGCATATTGATTTGCATATTATTCTGCTGATTGTGCTGCTCGCACCGGCTATGGGCATTCAGAATTCCACTGCTCGTAAGCTTTCGGTGCCAGATTTGCCCACGACTGTGTTGACGATGACGTTAACTGGGATTATCGCTGACACTTCGGCGCATGGTCATGAGCAGTCCAAACTTGGCCGGCGCGCGATTGTAATGCTGGCTTTGGCGCTCGGTGCTTTGACTGGAGCCACGCTGCAGACGCGCGGTCATGAGGACGTTATTTTGATGGTGATGATCGTCTGTCTGATTGCGGTCATTGTGATGATGATCCCCCATGTGCATTCCGATGCCCGCTGGGTGACCGGAAAACACTGATTCATACAAAAACGGCCGGCGCTGGGCATTGCTGACCGGCACCGGCCGAGATAATAAGGAGTGCTCCTTATGTGGTCGCGAACCTTACGGTTTCATGATCACATCTGCTCGCGATTGCGGCGGTAGGCGATTGCGGCGCCGGCACCGGCCAGCAGCAATCCGGCCACAGCAATCGTGACGACATTGGCACCCGTGTTGGAGACGACATTGCCATCACCCTTGGCAGCGGTACGCTTCACCAAGCCGGCAATTGCCTTCTCGAGAGCCTCACGAGCTGCGTCGACCTGCTTCTGCGTGGCGTTGCTGTTGTCGGAGACCTCACGGGCCTTCTTCAGCGCGGCGCGCAGAGCGTTGGCGGAGTCGTCGGTGTAGAGACCCAGGTTGATGGCGGCGGCCTTGTTGATGGTCGCGTTCAGAGCAGCCTTGTCCACCACGCCCGGTTCCGGATTCGGCTTCGGCTCGGTGGCAGCTTCCAGCTTGGAGATGGCGTCCTGAAGAGCGCTCAGTGCGGTATCCACATCCTGCTGGGTGGCGTTCTTGTTGTCGAGCACCTGCTGTGCAGCCTTCAGTGCCTCGGCGAAAGCTTCCCACGAGTTGGTCGTGTAATCGGCCTTCTCGAGCTTGCTTGCCTTGTTCACTGCAGTCTGCAGGTCGGTCTTGTTCACCTCAACCGGGCCTGGGCCAGGCTCCTCACCGGTCTTCTCGAGACCAGCGATAGCGGATTCGAGGTTCGTCAGCGCCAGAGCCACATCGTAAGCGGTGGCCTTATCGTTATCCGCCACGGCCTGTGCAGCTTCGCGGGCCTTGACCAGAGCAGTCCAGCTTTCAGCCGTGTAGTCGGATTCCTTAAGACCGTTAGCCTTGGCGATGGTGTCGTTGAGGTCGGTCTTGTCCGGAGCGACAGTCTCTTCCTCAACCTCGCGGTCCGTGGTCAAACGCAGTTCGGCAGCGGATGCGAACTTGTTGGCCTGGGAGTCGCTCTGGCCTGCGGAAGACAGGACGGTCAAGCGTACGGCGGTCACATTCTCGACGGCGTCGAAGCTGGCCTTCTGCCACATGGTGGTGGTGGAGAACTCAGCATCGGTGACGACATCCTTGGTGGTGCCATCCGCCAGAGTGAGCGTGATCTTGTAGCCCTTGATCTTGCCGTTGGCGTTCATACCTCCGGAGCGCGGCAGGTAGCGCAGGCCGTTGATGGTGGTCGGTTCGTTGAGGTTGAACTGATACCATGCGGTGCCGTTGCCGACTGCGTTCTCGCTCCAGCTGGTGTGCCAGTGGGTGCTGTCGTTGCCATCCTGTGCCAGATCGGCCGGGCCTTCGCTCGGCAGGCCTGCGGTAGGCTCTTCGCTGCCGGTGGCCACGGTGTAGCCCCCCAGCTCATCGGAGCCGTCAGCTGCCACGTCGTACTTGTCGCTGCTCTCGTTGCCGGGAGCGGTCTTCATGTACTCGTCGAGGGCCACGAGAATGTCGTATGCCTTGGTGAAGTCCTCAGCGGTTGCGCCATTCTTGTTGATGAGCACGCGAGCCTTGACCAAGGTGTCCTGATACTGCTGCCATGCGGCATCGGAGAGCTCAGCACGCTTGGAATCGTACTTGCCGCGGATTTCCTTGACCTTGTCCTGCGCTTCGGCCTTGGTGCGGGTCTGGGACTCGATGCGCTCGATCTTCAGGTTGTCGAGCACGAAGTCCTTGTATCCGCCGAAGTCCTGTGCATTGCCGGTGGAACCCTGCAGGTCAGGTGCGGTTGCGGTCGAGTAAATACCGAACCAGGAATCGCCGTTGACGCCACCGGTCAGCTCGAACTCGGCCTTGCCGGTCTCACCCAGAGCCTTCTTCAGGTTGGTCAGCTTCACGCTGCCGGCAGAGTATTCACCCTGGCCCACAGCGATGGCGTAGATGTCATCGGAACCGGACTGGTAGTCGAAGCTCACCTTGTACTTGGCACCCGCCTCGAACTTCACGTTCTGCGGGATCGTCTGGTAGACCAGCGTGCCCTTCTGGGTCAGGCCGTTAACCTTCACAGACCAAGTGCCATCGAGCACATCGTCCATCTTCTTGACATCCCAACCGGCCTGCGTGAACGGAGCATGCAGCTCGGAGAGGTGGATGCGGTTGTCCTCAACGCCTTCGGAACCGGAGACCACGAACGGCCAGATGCCCTGGGCGTTGTTTTCGAATCCGTTGGTGAGGGACTTCAGCGTGCCGTCCTTCTCATAGGTGATGCCGGAGTACTGGTTCTCCACGATGCGCACATCGTCGAAGTAGGTGTGTGCTCCGTCGGTGCTCTTGTGAGACAGGGTTACCGTGGCATCGCCGTTCTCAGGCGCGGTGAAGAACACGTACATGTTCTGGAAGTAGCTGGAGCCATTTTCCGTATTGCTGTTCGTGTTGTGGCCGTATGCCTTGATGTAGTTCTTGGCGATGGACTTGCCGGTGGAGTTGGTGGCCAGCACCTTGCCGCCGCTGGTTACGGTGACGGATGCATCGCCGGTGGAGCGGTTGTCGACGCCAACATACAGCGCGTACTTCTGGCCAGCCTTGAGATCGGTCAGACGCTGGGAGACATCGACCTTGCCGGTCAGGCGCAGCATGGCGTTGTTGTCGCCTTCAACTTCGGCCTTGCCGGTTCCGGCGACGGTCCAGTTGTCGGTGAGGGTGTTGGAGCCGCCGTTGAAGCCGGCGTCTACCACATGCATGCCTTCGCTCCAGTTGACCTGGATCTGCTTGGCTTCGCCCTTGTACACCACGTACGGGGTTTCGGCATCAGCGGTAAGCGTCACCTTGCCGCCGGAGACGGCAACGGTCTGCTCGTTGGTCTTGCCCTGATCGGTGAGCTGGTACACCTTTACGCTGGAGAGGTTCTTCCAGCTGTCCGGCAGCGTCCAGGTGGTGGTGCCGCCCTTGGTGTTCCAGTGGTAGAGCTTCTGCTCGGAATCCTTGACCAGCTTGCCGGTGAAGGAATCCCACATCCACGGCAGCAGGTAGGACTCGTCGCCAGTGGCGCTGCCATCGCCTGCGGAGACCACACCGGATGCGACCTTCACGCCGTTGAAGGTGATGGTGCGCTGGCGGTAGGCTGCGCTAGAGGTGTCGTTGGAACCACGGGAGACTACTACAACGTTGCCGTTGGAATCCTTCAGGGTAATCTGCTCGTTGCCGTTGTTCGTGTTCGGGTCGGACACGGCAGCGGCATTGCCATTGTCGGCGGTCAGCAGCGGGTTGTTGACCCAGCGGGTCACCTTGAAGTGCTGGATGAACTTAGTGGACACATCATGGGTGTACAGGTTCTTGATGTAGGCGGCATAGTCGTTGCGGCCCTGCCAGCCTTCGAAGTCCTTCATGTTGTAGCCGCCGAGCAGCGGGGCGTTGGCAGCGCCGCCGTATTGCGGGTAGTCGCCAACCCAGCTGTCCTTCTGGTGGTTGCGCAGGAAGCGCATCACTTCGGAGTTCTCGCCCTTGGAGGTGTAGCCGCCGTAGGTCAGATCAGCTGCCCAGTGCTGGAAGGTGGAGTCGTACTCGTTGCCGGAACCCCATTCGGTGGTCATACGCCAGCCGTTGTCGTTGATCATCTTGCTCATCTTGCGGGTTTCCCAAGAATCTTCCGAACCGGAAGAAGTCAGGTTGCCCCACACATCGAGGTAGATGAAGTCCATGTTGTCGCCGACTTCCTTGCTGAGGTCAGCGAAACGGCTTACACGAGAACCGGATGCCAGATCGTAGATGCCGTCGATGCCGACACCCTGATCAAGCCAGTTCCAGCCGTAGCTCAGGCCGCCTGCAGAGTTGCGGCGCACCATGTCCTCGCTGAAGGCCTTGGCTTCCGGATACATTTCGGAGGCGTTGACGTGCACACCGAAGCGAGCGCCATACTTGGAGCCCTCTTCCATCATGGTGTTCATGTCGTCGGCGCCGCCGAGACGCTGGGCGATATCGCCGGAGTCCGGGTGGCCGGAGTCGTGGCCTTCATTGCCGTAGCCCTTGAGCAGCACGGACTGGCCGAGGCCGTCGGTGTTCAAGGCCACCTTCTTGACGTTGTCAAGCGTGGTGAGGAACGGGTTCTGCGCCTGGGAGCCGAAGTTCATGGCGATACGCCATGCCACCAGTTCGGGAACTTCCTCGGACTTGTACGGGTTGTTCATGATGTCGCGGTAGGCGATTGCGCCATCCTGCCAGTTGACGGCACCGTCTTCGTTCTCGTCGCCGGCGATGGCCACGGCCATCTGCGGCAGAGCGGTTTCGGCCACGGTGTACTTCTTGCCCTTGGAATCGGTGACCGTGCGGTGGTAGTACCACGGAGCGCTGGCCAGGCCCAGGGAGGTGGCGTCACCAGTCTGCTGGGTGGTGGCGTAGACACGCGTGTTCTGGCTGCCGCCGCGCACAGGAGCCGCCACATAGGTGCCATCGTGCTCGGAGTTGCTCCACAGGCCGGCACTCAGGCCAGCACCGGAGATGAAGCCGTAGGTGTAGTCGCTATCGGTGACGTTAGTATCTTCGGTCACTGCGAAGTTGGTATCGCCAGGCTTCTGCGTGTTGGAAGACATACGAGCACCAGTGAATTGGGCATTTTCCTGGCTGGAACGCACGGAAACGAGACTCTGGTTCGGGAAGGACAGCGTCTGGATGGCGTTCTCCTCCACACCGTTGCCCTCAGGAATGCCTTCGGACAGGTTGTTCTTGATCTTGGTGACGTTGAGGTGCAGCTGGTTGGCCTTGACCGTGATCTGAACGGTGATCACCGCGTCAATCTTCTTGGCCTCATCCTTGACCTTCAGCGTGTAGGTGGCCTCGGTGTCGGAAACCTTCTTGAAGGTCACGTCGTCATCGCCCAGTTCGATGTTGGTGCCGTTGATCTCAACGGTGCGCACATCCTTGGACTGGCCGTACATCACCTTGCCGTCGGTCATCGTGTACTGCAGCACAGAGGGGAAGTTCTTCTTAATCTGAACTTCCATCTTCTTGGTCTTCAGCGTTTCGGAGGCGACCTGAACGGTTTTGTTCAGGGTGATGGGATCGATGGCAAGATCCGCGCCGGAGACCGTCACCTGCTGGGAGACGTCCTCATAGCCTTCCTTGGCAATCGAAAGCGTGTGTTCGCCTTCTTCAATGTCGGCGAAGGAGAAGGTGCCATCTGCACCGGTCTTCACCTTGGTCTTATCCAAACGCACTGTTGCGCCTTCAATGGCAGCGCCTCCAGCGTCCACAACCTTGCCGGAAACCGCGTGCTTGGCGGCTTCGACAACCTCCGGGAAGTCCTTGATGTACACGTCGGTGACCTCGTTCAGCTCCTTCCAGGAGCCGGCCTTGATGGCAAGCTTGTTGGAGAGGTTCGTCATTGCGGAGTAATCGACATCGAATGCCTTCTGGCCATCCACGGTCAGTGTGGCGACCTTGGCGTCGGTCCAGGAGACCCGAATGTCGTGCTCTTCGTTGGCGCTCGGAGCAGCGATACGAGCACCGCTGTACCAGCTGCCGCTACCGCCACCGGTGTAGGTCTGCCAGAACCAGCCGCCCGAATCGTAGCCGATGAACAGGCCGCTGCCCGGGTCGTTGTAGCCCAGGTAGAAGCCGAAGCGGTTGGCGGAGCCTTCCTGCGGGGATTTGATGGTGGCGTGGAAGGAGCCGGCCTTGGAGAAGTCGTAATCTGTGCCCCATACGGCTACTGCCGGCCAGTTGTTGCTGGAGCTGGGGTTCGCTGCCGCATTACCGTTAGAGGCAGTGGACTTGAGGTGCAGCCAACCGTTTGCCATCTCCAGGATTTCGCCGCCCTGAGCGATGTTGGAATCAATAGTCCAGCCTTCAACCGCATCGGCTTGTGCGGAAGGAGTCTCGGAAGC
>ENA-ORSR01002337-ORSR01002337.1-human-gut-metagenome-genome-assembly--contig:-NODE-2337-length-10828-cov-2.398218_pt1 | contig 10828 bp, 8 predicted proteins | sample MGYA00241901_ERZ509166 | MGnify/ENA primary metagenome ERZ509166 (study PRJEB26280, sample SAMEA2338860) | human gut metagenome | biome: human gut; feature: human-associated habitat; material: faeces... | reverse complement strand
TTTGCAGGCAGTGCGGTACTTGCGCTTCTTCACGACGTGCTTGTTGTACTTACATTCTATGCGATTTCCAGAATTTCCGTAGGAAATACTTTTATCGCTTGTATGTTGACTATCGTTGGTTATTCTATCAACGCCACGATCGTTATCTTCGACCGTATTCGTGAGAATACGAAGGGAAGCAGATCAAACCTTGAAGAGATCGTTAATGAAAGTATCACACAGACACTTACAAGAAGTATGTACACTTCTTTCACAACTTTCGTAATGGTAGCTGTTTTGTACATCATGGGTGTATCTTCTATACGTGAGTTCGCAGCTCCTCTGATGGTAGGTGTTATCTGTGGAGCTTACTCTTCTGTATGCATCACAGGTGCTCTGTGGCTGGTAATGAAACGCTATTATAAGAAACCTGTTGCACAGGCTGTAGCAGCAAAGAATACTGCAGCTCCTGCAAAACAGAATAATAACAGCCAGGATACAAAATCCGGAAAGAAAAATTCAGATCAGCCGAAAAAGAAAAACCGCAAGAGAGTAGCAGAACGTCTGGCGGCACAGGAAGCAGCGGCAAAAGAAAATGCTTCCAAAGATGAAAATAAGGATGCATAATCCGAAACATAAAAAGTAACAATTAAGTTGCTGTGAACGGAGTGAACAGTAACACATCTCAGATCCCGGGACAGACTGCTGCCCCGGGATTTGTGTTTTAATAATGGATAGGTTGATAAACAGAGAGGGTCATTATGGAAAAGTGGATGGTATATAATAAGAAAGCAGATTTTCAAAAAATAGGCAGTGAATTTGGAATTGATCCTGTGATAGCGAGATTGATACGAAACCGTGATATACAGGATATGAAAGAGATTCGTTCCTATTTATATGGAACACTTGCGGAAATTCCATCCCCATGGAAGATGAAGGATATGGAACGTGCAGTGCAGATCCTTCAGAAAAAAATTACGCAGAAAAAAAAGATCCGAATCATCGGAGATTATGATATAGATGGCGTGACAGCTACCTGCATTTTGTTGAAAGGTCTGAAACGACTTAATGCAAATGTGGATACTTACATTCCGGACAGAGTAAAAGACGGATATGGAATGCATGAGCAGCTGATCGATAAAGCACTGGAAGATGGAATTGATACGATACTGACCTGCGATAATGGGATTGCAGCTGCGGCTGAAATAGAATACGCAAAAAAAGAAGGACTCACTGTGATCGTTACGGATCATCATGATATTCCTTTCCGCGATACAGAGGATGGAAGAATCTGGATCATTCCGAAAGCAGATGCAGTGGTGAATCCGAAACAGAATGACTGTCTGTATCCGAATAAAAATATCTGCGGGGCGGTGGTTGCGTGGAAACTGATCTGGGCGTTATATGAAAGATTGGGGATTGACAGTGATGAGATATGGGATTTTCTTGAATTGGCAGCAATTGCAACAGTAGGTGATGTCATGGATCTGCAGGGAGAGAACAGGATCATTGTAAAGGAAGGACTGAAAAAACTTTCTTCTACTTCTTTTGAAGGGCTGAAAGCACTGATTTGTGTGAATAATCTTGAAGGTGCAGAGATTACGGCATATCATGTAGGGTTTGTTATTGGCCCATGTATCAATGCAAGCGGACGGCTTGATACAGCAGCAAGATCTCTGGAACTGCTTCTTGCGGATAATATGGAAGATGCAATGAAGCTTGCGGATGATCTGTATGATCTGAATCAGAGCAGAAAAGCCATGACAGAGCAAGGAAAAGAACAGGCGATTCAGAGCATTGAGGAAAATAATCTCGGTAAGGACCGAGTGTTGGTAGTGTATCTTCCAGACTGTCATGAGAGCCTTGCTGGTATTATTGCAGGACGGATCCGTGAAGCATATAATAAGCCAGTGTTCGTACTGACGAAAGGAGCTGACGGAGTAAAGGGAAGCGGGCGGTCGATCGAGGCATATTCTATGTATGAGGAACTGGTGAAATGCAGTGATCTGCTCACGCAGTTTGGCGGTCATCCGATGGCAGCAGGACTTTCCCTGCCGGAAGCAAATGTAGAGATTTTCAGGGAGAAAATAAATGCCTGCTGTGGCTTGACAGAAGAAGATTTTATTCCTAAGATAAAAATAGATATTCCCATGCCCGTCGATTATCCGGACATTCCGCTGGTAAATGAACTGTTGTTGTTAGAACCATTCGGGAAAGCAAATGTAAAACCTCAGTTTGCGGATAAGAATCTTGGAATCGATCGTGCGGTTGTAGTCGGGAAAAATCAGAATGTATTAAAACTGACACTTAAGACTGAACGTGGAAAATCCATATCTGCTGTTTATTTTGGAGATGTGGAGGAATTCCGGGAATATTATGGAAGAAAATATGGGGAAAATGAAGTGCAGCAGGCATTCCTTGGCAGGACAAATGGAATCCGGATGTCTGTGGTATATTATCCCGAGATAAACAGGTATCAGGGAAATGAAAGCATACAGATTGTGATAAAGAATTATCAGTAAATGGAGGATATATATGTTTGGTGGAAAGAAAGAGAAGGCACTGCAGGACGAACTCTATACGATTAAGAAACAGATTGCAGAATACAGTGATGAATTAAAAGAAGATTCTGTGCAGATGACAGCATCCCGTGTCCAGATGGAAGAAAATATAGAAATTCTTGAGGAAAAGTTAGAATGTGTGGGTGAACTGGCAGAAGAGAGCTGCAGAACAGGAAAAGAACTGTACAGTACATTCGTTGAAGTACATAATGCTGTGGAATCTTTTGAGGCAAATCATTCCATTTTTATTGGACAGGTGGCAGAGCAGAATGAAAAGATCAAAGAAGTTTTTGAACAGCACAAGGCGTTAAAAGAACCGTGTGCACAGTTAGAAGAAAGTCTTTACCGTGCTTCGAAAGAGCAGGATGGTCTTGGAAATGTGACAGCTGAACTGGAAGATGATGCAAAAAATATGGGAGTGCTTGCATTGAATGCGGCAATCGAAGCAGCAAGAATGGGAGAGAATGGAGAAAAATTCCTTCATGCTGCGGAGGAGATCAAAAATGTGGCACAGCGGTATGAAGAAAGACTAAAGGCATTATCAGAACAGATCGACGCGATGGAAGAGGCGCAAAAAGAAATCAAAGAACAGACTGCACAGATCAATGAAATGCAGGCGGGTATTACATCGATGGTAATGAAACTGTACAGTGACAGTGCACAGAAACTTTCCATATATGAAAATGGACAGACTTCCTTAAGGGAGCACATGTCCGGCAACGCAGTATCGGCTGCGGATTTTATAAAACAGGCCGGGGAGGATTTCTTAAAACTCGGGGATGAGGCAAAAGTGCAGGTTACAGCACTGCGTGAAGAAATCAATGCAAAAAAATCTGCTGAGGATGAATTGGAAAAGATCTATAATGGATGTAAAGCACTTTTGAATATGGAGTAAGAAATCTGTAATGAAATATCTGCATGCAAAACAGTCAGCGGTATAGTAAAGAGCAGTATAGAAATGAGGGAAGAACTTATATGGCAAAAGAAGAACAGATGACGTATTTATCTGCGAATGGAACGACAAAGATCCATGCGGTAAAATGGATGCCGGAGGATGGAAAGTATAAGGCAATTTTACAGATCACGCACGGCATGATCGAATATATTGAAAGATATCATGAGTTCGCAGAGTACCTGACAGAGCGCGGATTTATGGTTGTTGGCCACGATCATTTAGGGCATGGCGCTTCGGTAAAAGATGAAACAGAGTGGGGATATTTTGCAGAAAATCCGAGTGATACGCTTGTTGCGGATATGCATAGCCTGCGAACAACAGTTCAGGGAGAGAATCCGGGGATACCGTATTTTATGATGGGACACAGCATGGGTTCTTATATGCTGCGAAAATATCTGTGTCTGCATGGTGAAAATTTAAGTGGAGCGGTCATTATGGGAACTGGGTGTGTGCCGGATGGCACCATGAAATTTGGTATGACGCTGTGTAAATTTTTAGCCTTTTTCCGTGGCTGGAATTACAGAAGTAAACTGGTGCAGAAACTTTCCTACAGCAAGCCATACCACAAATTTGACCTTTATGGAAAAGATTATACCAACAGCTGGCTGACAAAGGATGTGGAGCATGTCAAAAAATATTACAGTGATCCACGCTGCACGTTTCTGTTTACATTAAACGGGTACTATGGGCTGATGGAAGCGGTATATTTTGACAATCAGATGGATAATATAAAAAAAGTGCCGAAAGATCTGCCGGTTTTCATGGTTTCCGGGGCAGATGACCCGGTTGGTGACCTCGGTGAAGGGGTAAAAAAAGTTTATCATATGTACAAAGATGCGGGTGTGGATGATCTGACCTACCGTTTGTATGAGACAGACCGTCATGAGATATTAAATGAGACAGACCGCGATCAGGTTTATGCGGATATCTGTGCATGGATGAGTGTCAGAATTGCGCAGATATAAAATATAAGATAGATTTACCTGCATAAAATATAAAGCAGGGATGGACAGTGTTAGTGAGGATTATTATGAGAAACAAAAAAGTAGTTAAAATATTATGTGTGATACTTGCAGCAGCGATGCCTGTTTCCTCCGGTGTGGGTGTGCAGGCAGCACAGGCAGGGGCAGTTGCAGCGACGGCAGATCAGACAGATGATGTGCAGAATGCAGCAGAAACTTCGGCAGAGGATTCTGCGCAGAATGCAGATAGTGACGATCTGGAAGGTTCCATTCAGTATTTGGATGATTCGGCTCAGACAAACAATTCTGATGCACAGCAGGATGGAAATATATCGTCGGATCAGACGCCACAGCAGGATGGAAATGCGACATCAGACCAGGCGTCACAGGATATCAGCGGAACGATTGTGCAAAACGAGGACAGCGATAATGTCACAATCAAGGCAAGTGATAAACCGTACCTTGCGCTTGGAGCAGATCTTAATGATTCTCAAAGAGCGACGATTCTTTCTATTATGGGCATTGATGCGGCAAATCTGTCAAATTATGATGTGGTCTATGTGACAAATGCAGAGGAACACCAGTATTTAGATTCCTATATTTCATCCTCGCAGATTGGAACAAGATCGCTTTCTTCTGTTGTGATCGTACAGAGGGATAAGGGAAGCGGATTAAACATTTCCACAACAAATATTAATTATTGTACCGTTGGTATGTATAAAAATGCGCTGACTACTGCAGGGGTAACAGATGCAGATATTATTGTAGCAGGACCAACTCCAATTTCCGGAACGGCGGCTTTAGTAGGCGTATTAAAAGCATATCAGGAGATGACAGGAAAAGAGATCAGTGATTCGGTAGTTGATACGGCGCTCAATGAACTTGTGCTGACCGGACAGTTAGAAGATTCCCTAAAAGGTGTTTCAGATGCAGAAGTAGAAGAATTTATCGCATATATCAAGGCTCTGATTGCAAAAGATGACCTGACGGATGATGCCGGGATCAACGGTGCAATCGATGAGGCGTGTGAAAAATATGGTGTGACGTTATCGGATGATGAGCGTCAGCAGATCATAGATCTGATCAAGAAGATCAATTCACTCGGAATTGATTTAAACGGACTTGTGGATTATGCGGAGTCTTTGTACAATTCGTTTAAAAACGGAGATGGAAGTTCAAATAGCGGTATAGCAGCGGCTGTCGGTGGATTTTTTAAATCGATCATTTCTTCTGTGGGAGATTTCTTTAAAAAGTTATTTTCATAATAAATATATAACGAAAAGAGGAAGCGTATGTTAGAGAGAAAAAGAAAGTTAGACTGTGCAAATGGACGTGAAAAAGCAGATCTCGTATTGAAAAACGGAAATGTGCTGAATGTCTTTACGGAGGAAGTGTTAAAAGCGGATGTTGCGATCTGCGGGGACACGATCGTAGGCGTAGGTGAATACGAGGGAAAAGAAGAAATCGACTGTACCGGGAAATATCTGGTGCCGGGCTTTATCGATGCGCATATGCATATTGAATCCTGTATGGCAGCACCGGGAGAACTTGCCAAAGTCCTTGCGAAGGCGGGAACAACGACGATCATTGCCGATCCGCACGAGATCGTGAATGTCAGCGGAACAAAAGGAATGGACTATTTCTTAAAATGTGCTGCAAAACTTCTGGTAAACGTATTTTTTATGGTGCCTTCCGCAGTTCCTGCAACGGATGTGGAGACAAACGGCTGTGGTGAATTTCTTGCCTCTGACATGATGAAATATGTGGATAATGCAAGAGTACTTGGACTCGGTGAGACCATGCGTTTTATGGAGTGCTGTGAGGGTGAAAAGAGAATGGCAGACAAGTTAGAGCTGTTTGCCAAGAAACATATTGATGGGCATGCGCCTGGAATCCGAGGAAAAGAAGTGCAGGCATACCGTCTTGCCGGTGTGGAAAACGATCATGAGTGTTCTACCGCTGAGGAAGTGCTCGATAAACTCCGTGCCGGACTGCATATCTATGTGCGCGAGGGAAGTGGTGCAAAGAATTTAGAGACACTGATCAAAACAATGTTAGATGCAGGTGTATGCTTAGACCGCTGTGCTTTCTGTACGGATGACAAGCATGTGGAGGAGATCCGCAAAGAGGGACATATCAGTACCTGCATCCGCAAGGCGATTGCACTTGGCGTGCCGGTTGCAAAAGCCTATAAGATGGGAAGTTATCAGGCGGCAGAGTTTTATGGATTGAAAAATTATGGCGCGATCGGTGCGGGTTACCGTGCAGACATCGTATTTTTAGATGATTTAGAGCAGGTCAGACCGCTTGATGTCATGAAGGACGGACGTATTCTGACAGAGGAAGATTATGCGAAAGATTATTCCGTTCCGGTTCCGGATGAGCTGCTTCATACCGTTCATGTGGGAGAGGTCACCAAAGAGAAAATCAGGCTTTCCTGTGATGGAAAAACGGATGTGATACAGATGAACCCGCACCAGATCGTGACCACGCATCTGGTGGAGGAAGTGCCGACAGAAAACGGATATTTCAAATCGGATGGTGTATACAACAAGATCTGCGTGGTAGAGCGTCATGGAAAGACAGGGGAGATCGGTGTTGCGCCGCTGAAAGGGTTTGGCGTCAAAGGCGGCGCAGTGGCGACTTCCGTTGCACATGATTCCCATAACCTGATCGTTGCGGGCGATAATGATGAGGATATCCTTGCAGCAATCAAAGGTGTGGAAGAAAATCAGGGCGGATATGTTATCGCTTCCGGTGGAAAAGTCGTGGATGTGCTTCCGCTTCCAATCTGCGGTCTGATGAGCGAAAAATCCTGTGATGAGATCACGGAAAAAGTGGCGGACATGTTGGAGGAAGCAAAGAAACTTGGCATTTCCGAGGACATCGATCCATTTATCACGCTTTCCTTTATGGCACTTACGGTAATACCGGAGATCCGTGTGACAGAGCGCGGCGTGTATCTGTTTGGTGCGAAATAGTAAGGCAGTTATAATTTTTTGTATATGAAAAAAGAGATATGATATCGAAAAGTGTACCGACCCCAAAAGTTTAGACCTAAAAATCTAACGATTGGAGGCCGGTATTTTTATTGCTTTATTCGTTTCATATAAATTCAATGAAATCTCAATATCTTGTAATCTTTAGAATTCTTTAATAATATTTTCCATAAAATAAATGTTGACAAATTATATTATACGAAATATAGTATTAATAAGAAAATAATATTAAAACAGATAGAATATTATAAAGAAAAGGAGATGAGCGTATGGTATTTAATACAGGAGCCGCTCTCTTAGACGCGATCGTGTTAGCTGTTGTGTCGAAAGAGGAGGAAGGCACCTATGGCTATAAGATCACACAGGATGTACGAAAAGCCATTGATGTATCAGAGTCCACTTTGTATCCGGTGCTCAGGAGACTGCAGAAAGACGGATGCCTTGAGGTATATGACAGAGAGTGCGGAGGCAGGAACAGGCGTTATTATAAGATCACGGAACCGGGGCAGGATAAGTTAGTTGAATATCGGAGAGAATGGGAAGATTATTCCATGAAAATATCAGCATTATTTTCAGGAGAGGAGCTTTAGAGGTTATGAAAAGAGAAGAATTTTTAAAACAGTTAGAACAGCTTCTGGATGGAATATCAGAAGAAGAAAAAGCGGATGCGCTTGCGTTTTACCGCAGTTATTTTGAAGATGCGGGCGAGGAAAATGAGGAATCCGTCATAGCGGAGCTTGAATCACCGGAGAAGGTTGCCCAGAGCATCAAAAAGAATCTTGGCATGGAAAAAGAGAATGGATTTTATGGCATGCCGGCGGATCAAAATCCGGAGTGGGATAAGAACGATGATATGTTTGTGAAAAGCGAAGAGGTGCCAAAAGAAAAGAAAGGTGGATGGAGTGCAGCAGCAATCATAGTGGTAGTTCTTACATCACCACTCTGGCTGACATTGCTTTTAGTCGTGGCATCACTTCTTCTTGCGGTTGTTGCGACTTTGTTTGGCATTGCGGTTGCAGTGGTTGCAGTGATGGCATCACTTGTGTTTGCAGGTTTCCTTTTGATTGGTTTTGGATGCAGCACTTTATTTACCGGTGGAGTGGCTGTCGGACTTGGACTGACCGGAGCAGGACTTTTGGTATTGGGACTTGGAATCCTTGCAGTACTTCTGGTCGTGTGGGTGTCTGGCGTATTCCTTCCATGGGCAGTCAGGGGAATCATCGGTTTGTGTAAAAAACCGTTTGAAAAGAAGAAAGAAAGTGGGGTGGCAGCATGAAAAAATTCACAAAAATTATGTTAATCATTGCAGTGTCATTGCTTGGTGCAGGACTGATCTTCTGCGGTGTCAGTACTGCGATGGGGGCTTCTGTATGGCGTATGGCAAAGAATGGAGAACTCCGGTATGGAAACTGGCATATTGGTCCGGTGGGACTTTATTATAGCAGTGCTGATGGAGATGACGAAGAAGATGATATGGATGATTTTGATGAAGATGACGATGATAGCGATGACGATGATAGTGATGACGATGATGCGATAACAGATATCAGTGATATGGAGTTTTCTACTGAGGTACCTGCAGGTGGAGCAGACAGCAGCTTTGATGTATCTTCCATTCGAAATATCAAATTGGATATTGATGCAGCGGAAATTACAGTCAAAGAACCGGATGACAGTACGAAGATCCGCGCTGTATTAAAACACGGTAAGGAGAAATATTATTCCTGCAGATTAGATGGTGATACATTAAAAATTAAATACGATGCAAAAAAACACTATTATAAAAGATCGCCGCAGATCATTCTGTATCTGCCCAAGGGAAGTTCTTTTGATGAGCTGAATTTTGATATCGGTGCTGCAGACATGAGCTGGAAAGATTTTGACAGCACTTGTAACAGACTGATCGTGGATGTCGGTGCTGGTAATTTTGAAGCAGAGCAGTTTCAGGTATACGGAAAGATGGATGTATCCGTAGGCGTTGGAAATGTGGAGATTACAGACGGTGTAGTTTATGGTGATGTTGCGTTAGACTGTGGGGTTGGCAATTTTTCCATGGAGGGAAGTGTTGAGGGGAACCTGAAAGCAGACTGCGGCATGGGAAGCATGACACTCGATTTAAACGGCGAGGAAAAGGAGTATAACTACAAACTTTCCTGCGGACTTGGTTCGATTGATGTGGATGGTGAAACTTACTCAAACATCAGCGGAGATAAAGAAGTCAAAAATGAAGGGGCAGAGAAAAATATGGAACTTGACTGTGGCATGGGAAGTATTGAAGTGGATTTTGAGTAGACTAAGATCCTGTGTCAGTTGACAATTAAGGTGCAAATCATTATGATAAAAATGACGTCGGCGTACAATCGTTGTACATCGGCGTCATTTTTGTAGTGTTTCTCAGACCAAAGAAAAACAAAACAATGCAAAAATGGGGGATCTATGAATAAAACAATCAGAATCGTACTTTATGTACTTTCCATACTGACTGTGGCGGGCGTGATCGCAGCGGCAATTTTAACCGGCGGCCAGGCAAAACCGGCGTCTGCGCCGGGGGCGACGGCAGAAGAGGAGCAGGCGGAGATGTCTGACGCAGAAGCCACTCTGGATGGGGAAGCCACAGCGGATGGAAGTGGAATATCGACGGATGGTGCAGAAACGGCAGGTGAAGACGGAAGCATGTCAGAGAATGCAGTCACAGCAGGTGAAAATGGAAGCATATCAGATGATGCAGCCACAGCAGCTGGAACTGGGAGTGCATCAGATGAAACAGCAAACAAGGATAATCAAAAAGACTCCGGCGATACAACCATCATCCTGACAGGTGATGTTCTTTTTGCAAATGCTTTCAAGGCAGCCTATGACGCCGGCGGGATCGAGCGTGTCGTCTCACCGGAACTGTTAGAACAGTTAAAGGCAGCCGATATCCTGATGGTAAACAACGAGTTTCCATTTAGTGACCGCGGGGAACCGATGGCAGACAAGCAGTTCACATTCCGGTGCAGTCCTTCCTATGTAAGGGCGTTAAATGAAATGGGTGTGGATATTGTATCACTTGCAAACAATCACACCTTAGATTATGGAAGAGCGGCGCTGTCAGACACTTTCAGTGCATTAGACGGAGCAGGAATCCTGTACGGTGGTGCCGGAGATTCGGTGGAGCGTGCAAAAGAGGTGCAGATTATGGAAGTAAATGGAAAAAAATATGGATTTATCGCTGTATCGCGCGTGGTACCGTCTGCTGATTGGAAGATCGAGAGTGCTGCGCCGGGAATGTTTACCTGTTATGATGCCACAGCACTGATCGAAGTGATCAAAGAAGCAAAACAGACCTGTGATTTTGTGACGGTATTTCCACACTGGGGGACAGAGTACAGC
>ENA-ORSR01002329-ORSR01002329.1-human-gut-metagenome-genome-assembly--contig:-NODE-2329-length-10861-cov-12.404775_pt1 | contig 10861 bp, 6 predicted proteins | sample MGYA00241901_ERZ509166 | MGnify/ENA primary metagenome ERZ509166 (study PRJEB26280, sample SAMEA2338860) | human gut metagenome | biome: human gut; feature: human-associated habitat; material: faeces... | reverse complement strand
ATAGCCGGGGAGCAGAAGTTTTCTCACGCTTAGGTATAACTACCGAATTTACATCACAAGGTGTGAAACTGAAAAAAACAGGCAAAGCGCCGGAAAGACTGGAAGAAGACTTTGTCGACATTCCGGATTTGGCACAGACATTCGTTGTTACCTGTGCCTTGCTGAATATCCCTTTCCGTTTCACCGGATTACAAAGCCTGAAAATAAAAGAGACTGACCGTATTGCCGCCCTGCGAGCCGAGCTTAAAAAACTGGGATATGTGATCGAGGAAGAAAATGACAGTATATTAATGTGGAATGGCGAACGATGTGAACCGGAAGAAACTCCGGTGATTGAAACCTACGAAGACCATCGGATGGCAATGGCATTTGCACCGGCAATTATCCGCCATCCCAATTTACTTATTGCCAATCCGCAAGTCGTTACCAAATCATATCCCGGATATTGGGAAGATTTGAAACAGGCTGGATTTCAGGTTATAAACGAAGGCTAATTTTCATACGCTGTGGAAGATTTCAACAAATATACTTCCCACATCAACTACTCCCCTATTGTAGATTTTGTATTGCAACAGGGGAAGCAGACTTATTATAAGAAAGGAGACTACTTTTCCCGCCAGGGAGAAGTATGTAAAACAATGGGGTTCGTCAGTTCCGGTTCTTTCCGGTACTGTTGCACCAACAGTGTAGGCGAGAGCAGCATTGTAGGCTATACTTTCGATCATTCTTTTGTTGGCAACTATCCGGCTTTTCAGTTACAGGACCAATCAAATGTAGATATACAAGCCTTGTGTCACTGCTCGGTATACGTAATCAATTACCAGCAAATGGCAGACTTCTACGATACCAACGACGTTCACCAAAAGTTAGGACGCCGCATCGCAGAAACGTTATTGTGGGAAGTCTACGACCGGATGATTTCAATGTACAGCCTGACACCGGAAGAACGCTATCTTGAAATTATCAACCGTTGTCCCGACTTACTGAAACTGATAACTTTAAAAGAACTGGCTTCCTATCTTCTGATTCGTCCCGAAACATTAAGTCGTATCCGAAGAAAAGTCGTACAAAAATAAATTCTTGATTTCAATCAAGAGTTTATTTATTCTCTACCCTTACTTTTGCGGGCAAACAAAGTATATTGTATTTCATGAAAAAAATTATAATTATAGGTGCAACTTCCGGCATCGGTCGCGGATTGGCAGAAGTCTATTCTCAAGAAGATTATCTTATCGGCATTACCGGTCGCAGGGAAAATCTATTAGAAGAGGTATGCGCCCGGGACAAAGACAAACTATTCTATCAAGTGTGCGACATCACCGATACACAAGCTACCATTTCATCCCTCGAAACTCTCACTCAAAAAATGGGTGGAATGGATATATTGATTATCTGTGCCGGGACCGGAGAACTAAACCCCGAACTCTCCTACCAATTGGAAGAACCTACCTTACTAACGAACGTGATAGGATTCACCAACATCGCAGACTGGGGTTTCCGATATTTCGAACAGCAAAAAAGCGGGCATCTGGTTACTATTTCCTCTGTTGGAGGTACACGCGGCAGTGGCATCGCTCCCGCCTACAATGCGTCGAAAGCCTATCAAATCAACTATATGGAAGGATTACGACAAAAAGCAACTAAATCTCCTTATTCTATTTACACTACCGATATTCGTCCCGGATTTGTAGACACCGCTATGGCAAAAGGAGAAGGATTGTTCTGGGTTACTCCCGTTGATAAAGCTGTGAAACAAATTAAAAAGGCTATTTCTAAAAAGAAAAAAGTAGCTTTCATTTCCAAAAGATGGAGATATGTAACTATCCTGTTTCGTCTGTTGCCATCTGCTATTTATTGCCGGATGTAATGATAGATACTCCATAGCCAACACATATTTGTCTAAGTAAATCTAATGAAAAAACACCTGCCCCAACTGTTTATACAGATATTGGTATCTACCAAATTCTAGTTATGTATATAAGTCTGTACGGAAATCATATTAATGATAATAGCTAACTCACAAATAAACAGCTCTCTTACAATTGGAGGACACTTTTAAGGTTCAGTAATCAATGATGAAAAAATAAGTTCTTTCAGAACTAGGATGGTTTATAAAATTAGAATTAACGGCACAAATATATAATATATTTTAATACATAGCATGTATTTTCAAAAATAATATCAAATTCTCATTCATTTTTTCTTTTTAAGAATACCCAAAGCCGTATTTTATCTTCATATTGAAATGAAACGACTTGTTTATTTCATCATCCTTGTTATTTCATCTAACACAAACAGGTACGAAATAGATATAAAATGGGTATAAAACAAGTAGAAAAGATCGCTTAAAAGATGACTCTTTTTTTGAATTTAAGGCTTTGAATCCAACGTTTTACGCACGGAATAAGTTCTGAAAGAACTTATTAAAAGTAATTCCGGATTCTAGGAAAAACTCTAAATTCAATGCTATGTTAAAACAACTAAAGTCAGTTAGTATGTTGTTGTTCCTACTGACAATGTCAGTAGAAGCAGCTTATCCGGAAACTGGTGAAAGCACTCTAAAAGTTTCCGTTGTACAACAGGGTACTACTTGTAAGGGTGTAGTAAAAGATGCAGCAGGTGAAACCATCATCGGTGCATCCGTCGTAGCCAAAGGTACGACGAACGGTACAATCACCGGAATCAACGGTGACTTCTCTTTAAACAATGTAAAAACCGGAGATATTATTGTAGTCTCTTTTGTTGGTTATCAGACTCAAGAAATCAAATTCACAGGACAATCATTGAATATCATCCTTAAAGACAATACACAAACATTGGATGAAGTTGTTGTGGTTGCTTTTGGTACACAAAAGAAAGTGAATGTAACAGGATCTGTATCTACGGTAGGAGCAAAAGAAATTTCGGCACGTCCCGTTAACTCTACCATAGAAGCTTTGCAAGGTATGGTTCCGGGGATGAATATCTCTACTGGTGATGGTGGTGGCTCCTTAGGTTCAGACAAAAAATTCAATATTCGTGGTGTTGGAACAATTGGAGCTGGTTCAAAGGTAGAACCATTGGTGCTCATTGACGGTATGGAGGGAGACATGAACGCTATCAATCCACAGGACATTGAGAATATTTCTGTACTGAAAGATGCAGCCGCTTCCTCCATTTATGGCTCGCGGGCACCAGGTGGAGTCATCCTGATTACAACAAAGAAAGGTAAGTCGGGAAAAACGGTAGTTAACTATAATAACAACTTCCGTTTTGTATCTCCCTTGAATATGCCTGAAATGGCAGATTCATACAATTTTGCTCTGGCAGTCAATGACCAGTTAACTAATGGTGGACAGACTCCCATGTATAGCGCCACCAAACTTCAACAAATTCTGGATTTTCAAGCAGGAAAAAGCACACAATATATGTGGCCGACCGATGCGGGAAGATGGAATTCATTCGATGATCCCCAACGGCAAGACGTGATGCCTACCGGCAATACCGACTGGTTAAAAACGTTATTTGGTAATAGCTTTACCCACGAGCATTCATTGAGCGTAAATGGTGGAACGGATAAAATACAATATTATCTTTCTGCGAATTATCTGGACCAAGGAGGTCTCTTGAAGTTTGGAGATGATAACAAACAACGCTACTCCTTTACTGCAAAAATCAATGCGGACTTAACCAAATGGTTGAAAATAAGTTATAGTATGCGTTTTAACCGGACGGATTATGAAGCTCCTTCATTTGCCGGAGGCGATATCAAAAGTAATGTATTCTATTTCGATGTATGTCGCTACTGGCCTGTCATTCCGGTAGTAGACCCAAACGGATTCTATACTGTCGAATCCAAGATTTACCAATTAACAGAAGGAGGCCGATATAAATCACAAAAAGACGTGATGGCACACCAGCTTGCTTTCATCGTGGAACCCATCAAAGACTGGAAAATTAACGTAGAATTGAACTACCGTTCCAACTATAATTTCAACCATACCGATTATCAAACCGTTTATGGTTATGATGTGAGTAAAAATCCCTACATTATTGCCAATCAAACTTCCAGCGTTACAGAATATGCTTATAAGAGTAATTTCTTCAATCCGAACATCTTTACCGAATACGGCAAATCATTAGAAAGCGGGCACAACTTTAAAGTGATGCTGGGTTTTCAGAGCGAACTATTCAAACAACGTGATATTACCGCTTCCCAAGACGGTATCATGTCGGAAGTGGCTACCTTAAACACCACGCAGACAAATGCACAAAACAGAGGAGGGTACTCCGAATGGGCTACAGCCGGCTTCTTCGGACGTGTTAATTACGACTACAAAGGACGTTATCTGGCTGAAGTAAATATGAGATATGACGGCACCTCACGTTTCCTTCGAGATAACCGCTGGAATCTGTTCCCATCATTCTCCTTAGGATGGAACATGGCCCGTGAAGCATTTTTTGAAGACCTGACCGATTTAATCAGCACATTCAAGATACGTGGTTCATGGGGTGAATTGGGCAACCAAAACACAGATAACTGGTATCCATTCTATCGAACTATTGATATTAACAAAGACCAATGGGGCAATTACGCACTAGGCAGTTGGCTGGTAAATGGCGTAAAACCAAATATTTCCAAAGAATCCGCGCTGGTATCTTCCTTACTGACATGGGAAAAGACGCAAACACTGGATTTAGGTTTCGACTTATCTATGCTCAACAATCGTTTGAATGTAACATTCGACTATTTCCAGCGTAAATCTAAAAACATGGTAGGCCCCGCCCCCGAACTACCCAATCTCTTAGGCATTGCCGTTCCCAAAGTAAACAACCTCGATATGACTTCCAAAGGTTGGGAAATACAGGTGAACTGGCGCGACCAGATACGCGACTTTAAGTATGGAGTTACCTTATCTTTGTCAGACAATCAAGTGGTTATTGATAAATACCCCAATCCGTCAAACACAATTTTAGATAAAGACAATAATAATACGTATTATGCAGGTGCTCACGTAGGTGATATATGGGGATTCCAAACAATCGGCATCGCAAAGACCGATCAAGAGATGAAAGATCATTTGGCCGGTATGCCCAATGGCGCACAGGATGTACTCGGTTCCGGCTGGGGAGCAGGTGACATCATGTATGCGGATTTGAACGGTGACGGCCAGATCAGCAGAGGTAACAAAACACTGGCTGATCATGGTGATTTGAAGAAAATAGGCAACAGTACACCACGCTACAACTTTGGTTTGAATCTGGATGCCGCCTGGAAAGGGTTCGACCTTAAATTATTTTTCCAAGGAACGATGAAACGTGATTATATGCCGGGGAGTGGTTCTACAATGTTCTGGGGAGCAGTAGGCTACTGGCAAACCAACTTTTTCAAACCTCATCTGGACTATTTCCGCGGAGAAGATACGACTAATCCGCTAGGAGCTAACCTGGGTGGTTATTATCCGCGTCCTCTCGAGAATGATAGAAACCGTAATCCACAGACCCGATATTTGCAAAATGCGGCTTACTGCCGTCTGAAAAATGTTACTTTAGGTTATACATTACCTAAATCTTTGACAGAAAAATTCTGCGTCAACAATCTGCGATTCTTTGTTTCAGCAGAGAATTTATTTACTATTACCAGTCTGGCCGATACGTTTGACCCCGAAACTGTTGGCATCGGTAACTGGGACGGATGTACCTATCCGCTATCCAAGACTGTATCATTCGGTTTAAGTGCAACATTTTAAATGATAAACGATTATGAAAAAACATATTAAACTTTTGACAATAGGAACATTGCTATTGGGCGGACTGACCGGTTGCAATGATTTTCTCGACAGGGAACCACTGGATAAAGTAATTCCCGAAAAATATTTTGCATCCGAAAGTGATCTGGCTGCATACACAATCAATGCTTACCCATTTGAAACAGTGACCGATGCGTATGGCATCAATTTCTTCGGCAAAGATAATGATACTGATAACCAAGCCAGTGGTGACTCACCGGCCTTCTGGATACCCGGGCAAAAGAAGGTGCCGTCTGGTGAAGGCGAATGGGACTGGAGCAAAATACGAACCTGCAACTATTTCTTTGATAATACTTTACCGAAATTCGAAGCAGGCACTATTACCGGCAATCAGGATAATGTGAAGCATTATATCGGAGAAATGTACGTGATCCGGGCATACAATTATTATAAATTATTGGTTTCTTTAGGAGATCTGCCTATTATCACTACTGCATTGCCCGACATAGAAGAGACTTTGGTGGAATCCAGCAAGCGCCAGCCGCGTAATAAGGTGGCACGCTTCATTCTGGACGATTTGCAAAAAGCAACAGAATTGTTGCTTGATAAAAGTCCCGGTGGCAAGAATCGCATCAGCAAAAACGTAGCTCACTTGCTACGTGCACGCGTTGCCCTCTTCGAAGCAACTTGGGAAAAGTATCACAAAGGAACAGCTTTTGTACCCGGTGGAAAAGGATGGCCGGGTAATCCCGCAGATGTAAGCGGTTTTAATAGTGATGCAGAAGTGGCTTATTTTCTTGATGAAGCAATGAAGTCATCAAAAGTGGTAGGCGACTATATCGTCGGAAAACTGGCAGACAATACCGATACCCCCGAAGGTATGAACGCCAGTCTGGTTTCCATCAATCCTTACTACACCATGTTCTGCGATGAAAACATGGAAGGATATGATGAAATACTGATGTGGAAACAGTTCAAGGAAGGATTGGTAACCAGCAACTTGCAAATGGAGTTGGCACGCAATGGCGGTGGTTCCGGATGGACTCGTGGCATGGTCAATTCGTTCCTGATGCGCAATGGGCTTCCCATCTATGCAGCCGGTTCCGATTATAATCCCGATTGGGAGAAAGAAGGAGTAAATTCCACTTTACAGAATCGTGATTCACGCATTGTTATCTTTACCAAAAAGCCGGGTGATGCCAACACCGAAAATAAAGGTGATGTGAATTATTACGGTGATGACGGAACTCCCAGTTATTGCTCAATCCGTTTCATTTATGGCGATAAAGGAAGTTTGGCAACAACCGGATTCATCATCAAAAAAGGCAAACACTACTCCAGTCACATGGCAAATGACCATAGTGCGGGAACATCAGGTGGTATTGTTTTCCGTGCGGCAGAAGCCATGTTGATTTACATGGAAGCTTCGTATGAAAAAAATGGTAGAATCGACGGAACAGCCGACGGATATTGGAAAGCTTTACGCCGACGCGCCAAAGTGGACGAAGACTATAATAAGACAATCGCTGCAACACAGATGAGCGAAGAGGCTAAAGGCGATTTCGGTGCTTATTCTCATGGCCAATTGATAGACGCGACGTTATATAATATCCGCCGTGAACGCCGTAACGAACTTTGTGCAGAAGCTTTGCGCTGGGAAGACTTGAAACGCTGGCGTGCATGCGACCAGTTGATATCCAAACCTTACCGTGTAGAAGGTATGCTATACTGGGGAAGCAACTATGAAACGCAACTGGCAGATTTATGTAAAGTAGATCCGGCAGAAGGTAATATGTCCTCACCTGATTTAAGTAAATATATTCTTCCATACGAAAAAATCACGAAGAATAATCTGATTGCCGGGCAGAAGGGATTCCTCTTTACACCTGCTCATTATCTGAGTCCGATAGGTATGGCTGTATTTCGTCAGACAGCCTCGGATAAGAATGATTTTACAAGTTCAGTCGTTTATCAGAACCCGGGATGGAAGATTGAAGGCGACACCGGCGCACAACCTGTAGAATAATAAAAAGATAAAAGAACAACTCTTTGAGTTTACAAATATATCGACCTTAATATTATATATCTGTTATCTTTTTATTTTTATAAACTTCATTGTCTCGCTCCAGATTAGGTAGAACTGCGGTCAATCTAATCCTAAGTTAGGCAATGAAGTTTTACATTCGCATGAGTTCTCGTTCAACATCCTCTGTAGATGTATAAAAAGTCTTTGTGATTTCCATAGCCACCCAACAGAGATTATCCGCAAAATTCACTACATTTGTATTTGCTTATCTGTCAACCGGGCTTACACTATCCGATTGATAATATCTAACTTGAAACAAAGGTGTATATGAATACTGACTTTACAAACTTAACAACAGAAAATCTTTCTAATGAGCATTTATGCTGCATCATCCGCAGCAAAAAGTCTCATCCTGGTATTGAAGCAAAACGGCAATGGCTTTCCGACCGGCTGAATGAAGGCCATGTCTTTAGAAAATTAAACGCCAAAGCTACGGTTTTTATTGAATATGCCCCTCTTGAAACAGCTTGGGTTCCCGTCATCGGCGACAACTATTATTATCTGTATTGTTTATGGGTGCTAGGTAGCCCCCGAGGAAACGGATATGGGAAAGCATTAATAGAGTACTGTATAGCTGATGCCAAAGAAAAAGGTAGATCCGGCATTTGTATGCTTGGGGCAAAAAGACAGAAGAGCTGGCTTTCCGACCAATCATTTGCAAAGAAATTTGGTTTTGAGGTGGTTGACACTACTGATAACGGATATGAATTGCTTGCTCTTTCTTTCGACGGAACAGTACCGCAATTTGCGCCAAATGCCAAAAATCTGAAAATAGAAAGTGAGGAACTGACGATTTATTATGATATGCAATGCCCCTATATCTATAAATACATTGAAATGATCAAACAATATTGTGAAACAAATGATGTCCCTGTTTCTTTTATTCAAGTAGATACGCTACAGAAAGCAAAAGAGTTACCGTGTGTTTTTAATAATTTTGCTGTATTTTATAAAGGAAGTTTTGAGACTGTGAATTTGCCACCTATCGACTATTTAAAAAGAATACTCAAAAAATTAGAAATACAATCCTGACTTTTCCCGCTAATTATCAGGATTGTATTTTATCTGCTTCATTAAAAAGACTTCTCATTTGCCATCTTCCACATATTGAGAAAAGAGGCTTTGGTGATTTCTACGACCTTATCCCAATTCAATCGGTCGGCATGATCGGAAGGCTGGTGATAATCAGGATGCCCGTCCGTATGATACCAGATGATCGGAATACCTACTTTGGCAAACGAACCGTTATCACTTCCTCCTATCGGATTTTCCCAGGCGCGGTAATCCGGTTCCAATTGCAAACCGTATTTTCTGATATCCTCTTTCAACCAATCCCCAAAGCCCGGATGGGCGGCTGTGTAGAAATAAACGACTTGTTTGGGTTGTTGAGGTTTGTTGTTACGGCCAATCATGTCAAAGTTCAGATAGCCTTTGATTTGAGATAGGAAAGGACAAGTTTGTACAAAATATTTAGAGCCAAGCAGTCCTTTTTCTTCTCCATCCCAAAAAGCAACGATTACATTTCTTTCGGGTTGCTGTCCACTGGCTAAAAAGGCTCTTGCAATTTGCAGCACTGCCGATACACCGGAAGCATTATCGTCAGCACCATTGTATATTTGGTCGCCATCAAGTACAGGATCAATACCTAAATGGTCGAAATGAGCCCCCACAATCACATATTCTTTGGTATTTTTACCGGGAATCATTCCCAATACATTCCTCATGGTAAGCTTCTGATGAACTTCCTGTTTCAGTTTTGCTATGGAATCAGGATGTACTTCCAGACGTCCTTTTTTCTGACGTTCTTTACGGTAAGCATCAAAAGGCTGGAAATAGCTGTCAGCCAAAGGCGATACTCCCATCCATTGCAACAAAGAAACAATATATTCTGAAGTCACACGCGAACCATGAAACCCAGCCTCACGCCCTTGCAATTCATCACTAGCCAAAAAGTTGATAGTAGCTTCGGCAGAGGAACGGTTGATACTCTGCAACCCTTTTTCTACGTTAGTTTGGGCAGATAACAACAATGAAAAATTACACAAAAAAGAGAGAAGCAGAATGTTTTTCTTCATGATGTATATAAGATTTAAGAAACAATCGTCCATACTTTACTTATTTTCAACTATCCAGTTTTTATCATTCAAGATATTTCTATTACAATCATCTGCTCCCGGATTATCATTAAAAGAAATCCGATATTGCCGGGGAGGAGTCGGATAATAAATAGCAGGTTCCAGCACTTGCCCCAAGGAATCAAACAGTGTATTCAAGGCATCCTCATCCAATTGATTCGAGTGACAATAAAGATGTTCTAACAGACTTCCTTGCGGTACCATTAAACGAGTTAGCTGATTATGTTCACAACGCAATTCACTAATATTAGAGTTATCGGACAGATCAAGTTCGGTCAATTTGTTGTATGAGCAACTTAATTCCCTTAAAGAAGGGCAACATTTCAATATATCAGTAATTGATTGGAAAGCACATCCTTGTATCAATATCGCAGAAATTGAAGTCTTCTCGTTCAATTCCAGATGTGACAATACTTCATTAGAACTCAAATCAATATCGCGCAATGCCGGCAAGCTTTTAAGGGAAAGGGAAGAAAAACCATTATAAGAACAATATAAACTTTCCGCTTCCGGATGACTACCAAACTCTATTGAAGTCAATTTGGGATTAGAATAAACTTGTATAGATCGCAATCGGAAACAATCCTCAATCTCCAAATGCTCCAAATCAGCGAAACTACCGATATTAATACTTTCCACATTAGGACAGAAGGTATTCAAGTCCAATTCGCGAGTATCAGAAATGCTATTCAAAGCCAGTGATTTCATTCGCGGCATATTTCCCAAATAAAGATGACTCAAAGGAAGAAGCAAACCACTTATATCGATAAGCTGCAGCTCTTCAGCCCAAATCCTCACTTCATATAATCCTTTATTTCCATATCTATATACCACTCCGCCACTCATTGAAGAAGGATCTTCTATTTTCTGTATACGACCGTTTCCCCAATCTATCACCATTCGTCCCCCAC
>ENA-ORSR01002327-ORSR01002327.1-human-gut-metagenome-genome-assembly--contig:-NODE-2327-length-10866-cov-3.255203_pt1 | contig 10866 bp, 10 predicted proteins | sample MGYA00241901_ERZ509166 | MGnify/ENA primary metagenome ERZ509166 (study PRJEB26280, sample SAMEA2338860) | human gut metagenome | biome: human gut; feature: human-associated habitat; material: faeces... | reverse complement strand
TGCATTCAAAATCTGATCTCCGCGGCTTGCGTTGGCTGAGAGCGGGATCAGCAGATTCGGTTTTCTCAGAGCAAGAAGTTCGCAGATTGCGTTTGCACCGGCTCTTGAGATCACAATATCTGCAAGTGCAAAGATATCACGAAGCTCATCCTTGATATATTCAAACTGTGTGTAGCCTTTCATAGAAGTCAGAGAGTCATCTACCTTGCCTTTTCCGCAGAGATGGACAATCTGGAAATGCTCTAAAAGTTCCGGGATTGCCAGACGAACAGCGTTATTTACTGCAACGGATCCAAGGCTTCCGCCGATGACGAGTATGACTGGCTTGTCAGCAGAAAAATGACACAGATCCATAGCCGCGATCCTGTTTCCGGATAATAGTTCCTGACGGATTGGAGAACCTGTTAATACGGCCTTGTCTTTCGGAAGATGCTCCAGAGTCTCTGGGAAGTTACAGCATACCTTTGTAGCAGATGGTATTGCGATCTTGTTGGCAAGTCCGGGTGTCATATCGGATTCGTGAATGATCGTCGGAACTTTATTGTGTTTGCCGGCAAGTACGACAGGAACAGATACAAATCCGCCTTTGGAAAAGATCACATCCGGCTGAAGCTCTTTGATCAGTCTTTTTGCTTCACCGAATCCTTTCAATACGCGGAATGGATCGGTAAAGTTCTGAACACTGAAATAGCGGCGCAGTTTACCGGAAGAGATTCCGTGATAAGGGATGCCGAATGGCTGGATGAGCTCTTTTTCGATTCCCTGATAAGAGCCAATATACTGAATATCGTATCCGAGTTCCAAAAGACGTGGAATCAGAGCGATATTGGGGGTAACATGACCGGCGGTTCCACCTCCGGTAAGTATGATTCGTTTCATATAAAAACCTCCAGAAAAATGTGTTAGTTAGTCGGCTGCACGAAAATAGCCGAGAAAAACATATAATTTCATATTAACCTTATTTAGTGAAATGTCAAGACAAAAGTAGGAACCATAAATAGAATCGTGTAAGGGGTAGAACGATGAAAAAAAAGAACGTGCTTTCACTTCATGAAGAAATGGAAAAAGAAGCTGCAAAAATCGAAAAAGAGATTTTGGAAGACGCTGAACTGGAAGAAATCAGAGTCTCTGATGAAATGGAAAAAAGGCTGGCAGAGCAGATACAGGCATATGAAAAGACACAAACTCAAAAGAAAAAGAAAGTGCATCGGCACAGTCCACGTTTCAGAAGAAGAGTGATGGTGGCTGCCGCTGTGCTGATGATCGCGGCTGTTGCAACAAGCGTGACTGCGGTGGGGAGTAAATCTTATCTCAAGGAGATCATTGAGAAGTTCACCGGGGAGACCGGTCAGGCATCGGTGATCAATGTGGAGGATATGGATACGCAGGCAAGTGAGAGTGCGGATGAGACACAGGTGTATCGGGAGATAAAAAGAGAATTTGGAATTCAAGCCGTGAGAATTCAGTATAAGCCTAAAGGAATGAGGCTACAGAAATATACTCTTGATAAGGCACAAAAAAGAGTACAGATGTTTTATGAATATCAGGGAGAGGTAGTCTGGTACTCCATTTATATGAATGCAGAGGATTCGTCTCTTGGACAGAAAGAATCCGATGAGAACGTAGACGAGTTTGTAGTAGAGAATAATGGAAAAGAGATAGATGTTATAGAAAACGATGTAGAAGGTTATGAATTGCATCGATATATTGCGGAATTTGATGATTATGGTATTTATTATCAACTGAGAGGAATCATGGAAAAAAAAGAATTTGGAAAAATTTTAAAAAATTTAAAATTTTTTTGAAAAAACGCGTCAGTTTTTTCGAGTTCGATTGTTTACTTAATAGAGGGGGATGGAGAGAGTTATGAAAATTAGAAAAAAAATGCTGTCTGTATTCTGTGCGGCAATGTTATTGGGAACGATTACATCAGTCACAATTCCTCAGGTGCAGGCATCAGAGGAGCAGACGAAAAAAGTGGATGGTTCTTATCTGACCATGCAGGAGAGTGCATCAGGTACAAGCCAGAATAAGAATGCAAAGGGTCAGTACATCATGTTGGGAGAGTGTTCTATTACAAAAGCAGGGCGTAACCGAATCTATGTATATTCAGGAACAACGGCTAATCGAACAGTAAATTTTGTTTCTACAATTATATATGTGGATCAGTACAATGAAAAAGATGACGCTTGGGATCAAATTGATGCTTGGAGCAAAGATGCAGAGAATGACTATTTTGTGAGCACTTCGAAATACATAAGTGTGGATCCGGGATATTACTACCGGGTACGAGCAGAGCATTTCGCAGGTATGGAGTATCCATATGAGGAGGATTATTCCTTCACAGACGGAATTATGATCAAATAGCCAATTACTTACCTTTTATAATTCCATAGTCTCTGAGTGGTTGAAGCAGCCGTCATAGTATGATGCAACTATAAAATAAATTATAAGAGCCTGTACGAAAACACCACAATGAACAGACATGCTTATGACGGCTGCTTCAACCACTCGGGGATACATAATCATATTGATATGAAACAAGAACAGCAATCGGAATTACTTTCCGATTGCTGTTTTTAATGCTTGTGCGAGCTGATCCGGGCAGGAAGTTGCCTTGAATCCGCAGTGGATTCCTTCTACTCTGTCAATGACTTCCTGAACATCCATTCCTTCTACAAGGCGCGCAATGCCCTGAAGATTGCCGTTACATCCTCCGGTAAAGTGTACATTTTTTACTTTATTGTCTTCGATATCAAATTCGATGTACTGAGAACAGACTCCAGTTGGTTTGTAATGCATACTATCAGACCTCCAATTAAAAAATTCATTTGTATGTTATCAGAAGAATTATAACAGACCTGTTTTGGAAATTCCAGAGGAAGTTTATTCACTTTCGTATGTCAGGATTCGAGTGTTTTTGTGGAAAAACGACATCATCTGAAAGTGGACTGTGGATAACTTTCAAAAACGCTCACTCCTTGAAAATCAAGGGAAAGGTGAAGGTTAAAAGGGAGGAAAATACAGGAAGGAAATCAGAGAAAAGGAGCATGGAAACAGACCGAATGTAGAATTATGTAGAACGGTTTTGCGGGCATCCTGGGGAGACTTGTTTTATAATGGCCACAGGCACACAATCGAACGAATTGTGAAAAAGACCAGAAACAGGAGGTTTAACTATGTGGAAAGAAGCAGTAGCGGAGACGGGCATCATATTTTATCTGATGCTGGGAGTAGGAATTGTTGGGATACTTGCAAAGGGAATGAATTATGTGACTTTGCGTAAGCTGGTGAATGCGGCCGGGAGTATGTCAAAGAGTACACACAAACTGATGAAGCTTGTTCGTGCAAAATACGAACATGCCTGTATGGTACATGACAGAGTAGAAAATGTGAATGCATTTGTAGAAAAATACATTTATGAGTACAGAGGATTTTTCCTGAAAATACATACCTGGAGACAGATCCAGATTCAGTCGATCTGGTTTGCGGGAATTCTGGCGGCGATTGGAGCTGTGGGACATTTCATGGCGCATGGATTTTGTGAGCAGGTGTATCAGTATGGTGCGCTTGGGGTAGCAGAGATGGTAGCGTTGTTTGTAATCAGCCAGCTTTCCGATGAATCGTATAAAATCGAGGCGGCGGAGAACTACATGGTGGATTATCTGGAAAATGTGTGTGCGCACCGATACAAACGGATGCGTAAAAATGAAAAAAATCTGGAGGTGATCCGTACAGAGGCAGGAGAATCCCAGAAATTATCCGGCGCCCAGAAAGCATCGCAGAGAGCGGCGGCTGTGGTGAAGAAACAGGATGAGGAGCTTGCCATCAATATAGAGGAAGAACCGAAAAAATTCAAGAAAGAACTGGAGAAGACGATGGAAAAAGAGGATCTGGAAGAACCGGCGCTCAAAGAGGAGGCGATTCGTCAGATTTTGGAAGAATTCCTTGCCTAACAAAGTCAGATTTGATAAAATGGGCTTGTAAATTAAAAAGCAGAGAGGAAGGATAAACAATGGCTAATAAAGTAACATTTGATTATTCAAAAGCAGTTGGTTTTGTTCAGGAGCATGAAATGGCATATATGAGCGAGCTTGTGGCACAGGCAAAAGAGAAGCTTGTGGCAAAGAGCGGAGCAGGAAATGATTTTCTTGGATGGATCGATCTTCCGGTTGATTATGATAAAGAAGAGTTTGTACGTATTCAGAAAGCAGCAGAAAAGATCAGAAAAGATTCAGAAGTACTTCTTGTGATCGGAATCGGTGGATCTTATCTCGGAGCGAGAGCTGCCATTGAATTTCTGGGACATTCTTTCGCAAATGTGGTATCCAAAGAGATCAGAAAATCTCCGGAGATCTACTATGTAGGAAACAGCATCAGCAGTACATATATCAAACATCTGATCGATGTAGTGGGAGACAGAGATTTTTCTATCAACATGATCTCAAAATCCGGAACAACAACAGAGCCGGCCATTGCCTTCCGTGTATTTAAAGAGATTCTGGAAAAGAAATACGGAAAAGAAGAAGCAGCAAAGAGAATTTATGCAACAACTGACAAAGCAAAAGGTGCACTGAAGAACCTTGCAACAGAAGAGGGATACGAGACATTTGTAGTACCGGATGATGTAGGAGGACGTTTCTCTGTACTGACAGCAGTTGGTCTGCTTCCGATCGCAGTAAGTGGTGCTGATATCGAGAAACTCATGGAAGGTGCAGCAGCAGGAAGAAAAGAAGCTCTGGAGAATGATTTCGCAGAGAACGGAGCACTTCAGTATGCTGCGATCCGTAACATTTTGCTTAGAAAAGGAAAGACGATCGAAGTTCTGGCAAACTATGAGCCAAGCCTTCACTATGTATCTGAGTGGTGGAAACAGCTTTACGGAGAGAGCGAAGGAAAAGACCAGAAAGGAATCTTCCCGGCATCTGTAGATCTGACAACTGATCTGCACTCTATGGGACAGTTCATTCAGGATGGAAACAGAATCCTGTTTGAGACAGTTATGAATGTGGAGACATCCAAAGAAGAGATCATCATCAATGAAGAGCCTGTAGATCTGGATGGACTGAACTATCTTGCAGGAAAAACAGTTGATTTCATCAACAAGAGCGCGATGAACGGAACAATCCTTGCTCACACAGATGGTAATGTACCGAACCTGATCGTGAACATTCCGGAACAGAACGAATACTATCTGGGACAGTTATTCTACTTCTTCGAATTCGCATGTGGAATCAGCGGATATCTGCTCGGTGTGAATCCATTCAATCAGCCGGGAGTTGAGAGCTATAAGAAAAATATGTTCGCACTCCTTGGAAAACCTGGATTTGAAGCAGAGAGAGAAGAGCTGTTGAAGAGACTGTAATAGGAAAAGAATAAAGTAGGACAAGTAGAAAGCCTCCGGCGGGGAAGATAAGATTCTTTCCCCAGCCGGGGGCTTTTTCATTGCTGTATTTTAAAAATTCTGTTTTTATATTCTTTTGGAGAAATACCATATTGTTTTGTAAAAGCTTTGTAAAAAACGGAATAATCAGAAAATCCACATAGTTCAGGCAATTTTTTTAATGGTGTTTGACTGGAAATTAAATTTTTAGCTTCGATCAGGCGGCGTTGTGTAATATACCGATAAAGGCTCAAACTGATCTGTTTACTGAACAATTGATTGATAGAAGATTCACTGACCAGAAAGTGAGCTGCAATTCGTTTCGCACTTAATTCTTCGGAAAGATGAGTTTCTATAAAGCAAATGATCTCGTCCAAAAGAATGGTTTTTTCCGGCTTTAGAGGATTTATTTCATGAGAATTTAAAAATTGATGAAATAAAGTAACGATTTGCGCAGACAAACCGATCTTATAGAGTTCTGCACCCGAAAAATCAGGAGGGATGTTTAATATCTTTTCGTAAAGTTCTTCCACCTGATATAGAATATTTCCGGATAGAAGGAATACATTTTGCGGTAGCAAACAGGACGCTTTTTCTATTGGATTGTTTTTCAAAAGGTCCATATATTGATGATAGATTTTATTGCTGATCCACATCACAGTTCTGCGGTAAGGTTCTGAAAGCTGTTCCAGATAAAGCGGACAGTGGCTGACACCGGGAGGAATGCATACAATGGAATTTTTAACCAGATGATAACGGGTGTTGCCGACCATATATTGCAAAGAACCACTTTGACAAAATAAAATTTCAAAAAAAGTATGGCTGTGTAAATCTACATTGTCTTTCGAGTAACTGATATCTTCATGTACATCCACATAGTCGCTGTCCATTTCTAATTCCTGATAAGTAATGGAATCGATGGAAAATGTGGGGTCATTTAATAATAATTTAGCTTCGTGAAGTTTCATAAAAATCCTCTCATGTTTTTGTGCAAATAATATAAAACGATAAAATTAAATGTTAGATTTGCAATGTAATTTGATGAATTTGCAATATAAATTGCAATTATTATAACTTATAATTAAGATAACACAAATCACGTGAATTGAAAAGAAAAAGAAAAGAGGATGAGCAGGATGGAGAAAAAACAAATTCGCCCCTTCGGAGTGAAGGATGAAATAGGGTATGTATTTGGGGACATGGCAGGCAGCTTTGTAAATTTATTTGTAGATGCATACTTTCTAATTTTTTGTACCAATGTATTGGGAATCAGTGCAGGATGGATGGGAACGTTATTTTTAGTAGCCAGATTATGGGATGCAATCAATGATCCGATTATGGGATCTTTCCCAGATCGTTGGATGATCGGAAAGTCTGGAGATAAATTTAAACCGTGGATCAAGATTTTTATGCTTCCACTGGCATTATCTGGTGTGCTTTGCTTTTTTAATGTTCCATTGGAAGGGATTGCACTTCATGCTTATGTAGCATTTGCATATGTGCTGTATGGAATGAGCTATACAGGAACTTCCATGCCATTTGGTGCGATGGCAAGTGTAGTAAGTGATGATCCGATTCAGAGAAGTAAACTCTCCAGAGCAAGAAGTATCGGCGGAACGATTGTAGGAATCGTAGGGCTTTCAATTGTTCCGGTTGTCTGCTTTGACAAGCAGAGCAATATTCTTCCGGAACGTTTTACACTAATCGCGGTAATCTTCGGTGTTTTAAGTATTATCAGCTATTTTGTTCTGCTGAATTTTACACAGGAGCGTATTCGACAGAATTCTGAAAAAGCAGAGAAATTTAATTATGGAAAAGTATTAAAAGCAACCGTACACAACAGACCATTGATCGGAGTTATGGTGGCAACATTAGGAAGTATGCTCTTTATCACTGGATCAAACCAGGTAAGAAGCTACATTTTTAAAGAGTACTATGCAAGAACAGATGTAATGTCTATTATCAGTCTTGCGACAATCCCGATTTTGGTGATCTGTTTCCCATTGGTTCCGAAATTGGTAGCAAAGTTTGGAAAAAAAGCAACTTTAATGGCAGCCATTGTTTCCAGTACAATCTTTAGTGTCATCCCGGTTGTCATGGAAATTAAAAATGTATATATTTATTCTGCATTGGTTGTGTTGGGAACGATTGGACAGACGGTATTTACAATGTTGATCTGGGCGCTTGTTACAGACTGTCTGGATTACAGCGAATGGAAATTTAATGAAAGAAGCGATGGTTCTATGTATTCTTTATATACATTTAGTAGAAAAATAGGTTCGACCATTGCCTCTACAGGAGTTTCTTTCGGATTAGCAGCAATCGGATTTGTTTCCGGTTCCAATGTAGTACAGACAGCGGAAGCAGTGAATGGAATTTATTTCCTGGTCAATATCATTCCAGTGGTAACTTGCGCTTTAGAGTTGATTGGAGTAGGGCTGATCTTTAATTTGAATAAAGAGACTACAGAACAGATGTATGCAGAATTAAAGGCAAAATAAAGTACAGAAAATGAGGCTGAGTATGCTATGAAAAAAATAGATATTCATTTACATGCAGCGTTAGATCCGGTTCCGGGAACAGAAAAATTCAAGATATCAACAGGCGAAGAAATGCTTGCTCATCTGGAAGAGCTTCAGATTGAAAAAGCGGTTGTTATGTCATCCGGAGAGACAGAAGGAGCAATGGCTTCTGTCTCCGGAAACCAGAAATGCAGAGAACTGGCCAGAAGATTTCCTGAAAAATATGTATGGATGTGTAATCTGGATGAAAATTGTGAAGAAACCATTGAAGAGAGGCTCAGGGAATATCAAAGGCAAGGAGCGGCAGGGATTGGTGAATTTATGATCTGCAGAAAAATAAACCATCCGTTTATTCAGGCTGTATTTCAGGCGGCGGAAAAACTGGGAATGCCAATCCTGTTTCATATGAGTCCGCAGGAGGGATATGAATATGGCATTGTCGATGAACCGGGACTGCCGATGTTGGAAGAAGCTTTAGAAAAATATCCCGGATTAAAATTCATAGGGCACAGTCAGCCGTTCTGGCATGAAATCAGTCAGGATGCGAAGCCGGATCTGAAATCTCGAATGGAATGGGGCAGAGGTCCTGTCAGGGAAGGCGGCAGATTGGTCTGTCTTATGAGAAATTATAAAAACTTATACGCAGATCTGTCTGCAAACAGTGGCGGATGTGCTATTATGAGAGATGAAAAGTTTGGTTTACAATTTTTGGAGGAATTTCAGGATCGTCTGATGTTTGGCACCGATATGGTAAATACAGATATGGTATTTCCATTGGGAGAATGGCTGGACAGACAGTATCAGGAAGGAAAATTATCTGCACAGGCCTACCGGAAAATTTGTTTTGAGAATGCCAAAAAGATATTTCAGTTATAAGAGGAAAGGTGAAAAATGAGAACAAGAATTATACCGAAGATGTTGAATGATGAAGTGGAAGAATATCTTACACGAAATGATATTGTGATCGTTCCGGTCGGAACTGTGGAAATGCACGGGGGATTTCCTCTGGATTCGGAAACCGTAGTCAGTGAAGCGTTTGCACTTAAAATGGCAGAGGCGTGTGACGGACTTGTATTAACGGGGCTTCCATATTTTTATGCAGGAGCGACCGCAAGTGGAAGAGGTACGGTTCAGGTCAGCATTCAGGAAGGGATTCGTTATCTGACAGGAATTGCGGAAAGTCTTTTACGCCAGGGATTTAAAAGACAGATTTATATCAGTGCACATGGTCCGGCACATATGACAGTGAGTCCGATGGTAAGAGATTTTATGGATAAAACAGGAACTCCGATTTTGTATATGGATATGATCATGCAGCTGATGAAAAACGGACAGGATATTTTTAAATCAGCAGATACCTTCCATGCAATTACAGTGGGCGCTTATGATATGCTGGGCAGATTGGAAGATGTACCGCTGACTACAAAATATGAACATCAGGAGAAGCAGACTTGTGCGGAATTTGATGATATTTTTGCACTTGCATATCAAAGTGGTTCGATCGGATATTATTTTGGAGATCCGAAAGACCACATGAGTACACCGTCAATTCCTACGGAAGAAAGACGTAAAGAACTGGCTGAGGAAGGAAAAGAGACAATTCAGGTTCTTGTGGAACGGATGAATGTGCCTCATATTGCAGAACAGATGAAAAATCTGGAAGCATATAATCAGGAAATTGCAAAACGCTGTCCGTGGGTTCCTTTTGCGCAGTAGAGTGGATCGAACAAGATAAATTTTCTTCGTCTTTCGCTTGCCCTCATTCTGAAAGTATAGTAAGATACCTTCAGAGGAGTTGATAGGAATTATGTTGTATTGGGTAATTATCGGAATATTGATCGCAGCGATCATAGCAGTAATCTTTTTTACGATTTCAAAATTATTAAAAGAGAAAAAAGATTATAATCAGTTTGAACGGAGATATCATTCTGAAGATGATTATGATGATGACTATGATGACGAAGAAGATGATGAGGAGGAAGAGGATGATTATGAACCAGAACCGAGACGTCGTCCGGTGAGAGAACAGGCAGAACGCCGTACATCATCTGCCTCGGCAAAGAGACGCTGGAAGATCATTCTGGAAGATGTGGATCAGCAGGATCAGTATAGTTTTATTTTTTATGATTCGCTGGGAATCGGAAGGGTCAGTGCATCATCGGAGTACGACAAGTTTTTGTCCCTGCCGGAAGATTTAAGAGTATCAAAGGTACACTGCGCGATCATCCGAAGTGGAGATAAGCTGTATTTGAGAGATGAAGGTTCAAAAAATCATACATATTTGAATGGAAAACAGATTCATAAGCCAATCGTGATCCAGAAAGAAGATGTGATCACGGTCGGGGAGACCAGACTGGAAGTTGTAAAAATTCTGCGGGAGACAAGATAATCCCGCAGAATTTTTTTGCAATTCCCTCTTTAACATGCTAAAATGATAAACAGTTAGTGAAATTATTGGAAAGACAAAGGAGGTTACCATGATTAAATTATATGATAACGGTGTATACTTGTTAAACGGCACAGAAATCCTGGAAGATACGGGAAATGTGTCACTTCCTGTCTCGAAAGAAGAGGCTGCAAAGAATACGATTGCCTATGGAATCCTGGACAGTCATAATACCTCAGGCAATATGGAACGCCTGCAGATTAAATTTGATAAATTGACATCCCACGATATTACGTTTGTGGGAATTATTCAGACGGCAAGAGCTTCCGGATTGGAAAAATTTCCGGTACCGTATGTTTTGACAAACTGTCATAACAGTCTCTGTGCGGTTGGTGGAACGATCAATGAGGATGACCATATGTTTGGGCTTACCTGTGCGAAAAAGTACGGTGGTGTGTATGTTCCGCCTCATCAGGCAGTCATCCATCAGTTTGCAAGAGAGGTTCTTGCAGAGTGCGGCAAGATGATCCTTGGTTCTGACAGCCATACCCGCTACGGAGCATTGGGAACCATGG
>ENA-ORSR01002321-ORSR01002321.1-human-gut-metagenome-genome-assembly--contig:-NODE-2321-length-10900-cov-3.250346_pt1 | contig 10900 bp, 12 predicted proteins | sample MGYA00241901_ERZ509166 | MGnify/ENA primary metagenome ERZ509166 (study PRJEB26280, sample SAMEA2338860) | human gut metagenome | biome: human gut; feature: human-associated habitat; material: faeces... | reverse complement strand
CTCATACATGAGCAAACAAATAAGGCTCACCGCCAAAATTGACGGTGAGCCTTATTTTATGCTCGTTTTTTTAACGATAGTTCGCTATAAAAGCCTTATGCTCTCGGATTCTTGATAGCAGCCTGTCCTGTGCCAATCCCACCTCCGAAATGTCCCCATTCAGCCGACCATTCCTGTTGATCAGAAAGGTTTGACGGGAAGCCCCAGGGGGCGGCCAGGCCCCCCGGTATAAATTGCTTTCCAGTGTAATACGCGGATATTCCTTCCGCCCGTTGACCTCGCAGACCAGCGTCTGGGGTTCGGGCGCCAGATCCAACACCCGGGCGAACCGCGTATCGTCGATGGGTGTGATGCGGCGGACAAAGTTCTGGATGAACCACTCGCTCACCATGCCGTCGGTAAAATCCACCGCTTCGCAGAGGCTGGCCTCGATGGCATCCATGTCCAGCGCCTTGTGGTCCCCCTGCTTGACCAGCAGTTCCGCTTTCTCCTTGTTGACCCGCTGCTGCTGAACGCCGATCTCGTTGCTCTGCTCCACAAACTGGCTCAGGGTGATCTGGTTGGATGCCTTCATCATGATCAAGTTGTCCAGCTTTTGATTTAGCGCGTCCATCCGCTTGTCCAGCGCTTTCAGCTTGTCCGGGTCGGCACTTTCCTCCCGGTAGCAGGCGTTGAGCATCCGGCAGGCTTCCAGCACTGCCTCCCGTCGGTTGCCCCACACGGTCTCGAAGATTTTCCGGGCCATCAGTTCCAGCTTCCATTCCGGGAAGGCTTTCAGTTCACAGATGCCCTCGGGCAGGCCGTGCTTTTTCAAATACAGGGCGGACTGCTTCTTGTGCCGGTAACACTCAAAGCCATAGACCTGCGTACCGTCCGCCTTGGTGTTCCACAGATACCGCCGCAGCTTGGAACCGCAGTGGCAGACCAGCTTGGTGACCCAGACGTTCTTGGCCACGGTGCCGCCGTACTTGCGGGGCTTGCCGTTCTCGTCCAGCAGGTTCCGCTGGCGGCTTCGGCGGATGTCGTTGCATCGGTGCCAGAGTTCCTCGTCGATGATGGGGGTGAAGTTTCCTTTTTTCAGGATGTAGGTTTCCTCGTCGTTGTTCTTCTTCCGGCTGTGTTCCAGCAGATCGGTGGTCTGGGTGCGGTTGTAGACGCAGTAGCCCATGTAGGTGGGATTGCGCAGGATACGGGTGATCTTGCTGGAATCCCATTTCAGGCGGCCGCCGTCCTTGCGGCCTTTCGCAATCAGTGCCTTGGCCACCTTCCCCAGTCCGTCGCCGGTGGCGTACTGCTCAAAGATCATCCGCACCGTCTCGGCCTGTTCCTCGTTGATGATGTAGGTCTTGTGGATCTTGTCCAGATCGTAGCCCAGAATGTTGTCATTGCCGTACAGCACACCCTTTTCCCGGCTCATCTGGATGCCTGCCCGCACCCGTTCGCTGATTTTGCGGCTTTCCTCCTGGGCCATGGTGGCCATGATGGTGAGCCGCAGCTCACCTTCGTTGTCCATGGTCCAGATGTTGTCCGAGGCAAAGTAGACTTCCACGCCCAACTTGCTCAGCTTCCGGGTATAGGACAGCGTATCCACCGTATTGCGGGCGAAGCGGCAGACCTCACGGGTGACTATCAGGTCAAACTTGCCGCTCTGTGCATCTTCGATCATCTGCATGAAAGAAGGACGTTTGGTTGCCTGGGTGCCGGTGATGCCCTCGTCGGCTGCTGTACAAAAAGGACTAATAAATTCACGCCGTGCAGGACTCCCGGCGCAAGGTTTCCATCAAAGCTTCAATCTCATCGGCAAGGTTCAGCCGGATATGCATGCGCCCGTCCGGGTAGATGGTGACGGATTGCAGCAGCTCGATTGAGATTTCTCTGGTCAGCGCCGTAATCCCGGCATAGCTCTTGAATTGCTCGATCACAACAGCATTGCCATTGTCGTCGCTGCCGCTTATTTTGCGCTCCAGCTCTAAGACTGTGCAGGTGATTTCCTCGGTCTGTGCTGTCAGGACTTTTTTCTGCACCGCGAAGCTCTCACGGGATATCTCGCCCTCCCCCAGCCGCTCATAGAGGTCTTGCAGTTGATATAACCCGGATTCTGGCCCATTGAAAGGCTTATGTCACGAGCCGAAACGCCTTTTTGCGTTCTCAACTTGGCCAGTCTCAGGGAGAACTCCTTGTCTGTCATCACTTCACCTCCACATATTATATTTAGCCCATACAGCGGCTATTCTCGTTTGAATGTAGCCCTTGTTTGTGCGAATGTATGGGTTTATAGATGCTATCATATGCAGAGATATTGGATTTATAATGTAATAGAAAAAGGACTCTCGATTGGGGCATATAGTCCGCAATGAGAGTCCTTCTGAAATATTCAACTGTATCAGTTGGTGTGAATAATGAAGCCGGAGAAACCTGAGTAAGTGGTTGGCCTAATGCTACTCATATTTGACTTGTTGTGTTGCTTTTCCGGCGCATACGGGACATCCACATTTCTGCTTTCCGGTTCGGGAGTAGATGGCCGTTTTCCAAACATGCCCTTCAGCGCATTTCTACCATACCCGCTTGTGACTTCCCGGCGTTACCATTTCTGGGGTCAGACCGCTGTTCAGCGTGCTATCCCATTGCGCGGCGATTTTCGGATGAAGCGTAGCAAGATCATTAAAACCAGCCAGAACGCGCCGTCTTGCGCAGTATGGGCAGCCGGAGTTCTCTACAGCTCTTGCTGCAACGATGGCCTGCCATTCATGACCAAGTGTGCATCGCCACCATACCTTTCTGTTGCTGAAGGAAGTAATCTGATCCGGTCTCAGACTTCCGTTGCGCTCCGCATCCCACTGCGCGGCGATGTCTGGAAAGAGCGTCGCCAGATCATTCTCGCCGGACATCACAGCCTTCCCAGTGCAAACCGGGCATCCCGCGCCTCTGCTTCGGCTGAGTATGCGAGCTCGCCATGAATGTCCATTCTGACACTTCCACCAAACGTATTTATGACTTCCTTCCAACACATCTGAGGGCTTTAGTTCACCATTTTTCTCGTTGTCTCATTCAGAAGCCAGTGCAGGATTCAAGGTGAGCAGATCATTACTTTCGACCCAGAGCATCCGCCTGGTACAGTAAGGACACATCGAACCATTTGCACGAACCCGGATTTCCGAATACCATGTGTGACCGTTTTCACAATGCCACCAAACCTTTTGATGGCTTCCTTTATGTACGTATCAGGGGTCAGGGAGCATTTTTCTCCTGATCCCACTCCTGTAGAAGATACATTCTGTCCTGCCGCTCACAGAAAGATTGCAAAGAGTTTTCTTTTTTCATTCAGGCACTCCATATTGCTGAAACAGAATCACGACTGCGTTTACAAATCGCAGCTACAAGTCCGGCTGCAACTGCACGCGCAGTTCAGCACCGGCACTTTTGCTGACGCTGATTTTTATGGGGTTGTCCTTCGCCCAAACAGGATCAGCAGCCGCTTTTTCTGACCACTTTTCATAAAAGCCGATAACTTCACCGTTTATGGCTTCTTCCGCTTTTTTACGAGCTTCAGCCGCTTCTTCAACCGAAGTGTATGTTCCAAGAAAATATTGCCGATACTGGAATACGATTTTCGCAAGGTAACGGCCTTTGACCAGATACACGCCTTTTACGCCAGTCGTATTATTTGAGGGAATCTTTCTGCTTTTGAGTGCATCAATGCTGGTGCCGTCCACATGTGTCAGAAATCCGCCAAGGGCTTTATCATGCTCCTTTTTTCTTGCAACCGCAGCTTATTCGATTGCAGTAAACAAGGCTGTTGTAAGATACGTCAACCTCATTTCCGCAATCGCACAAGCAATGCCAAATGACAGATCCCTTATCATTGCGCCTATCCGTGGGGGTCTGATCGATAAGACGTCCAAAACGCTGGCCGGTAATGTCTGATGTGGCATAGTTTTTCACGCTCTTACAGCCGCAATGCGTTTTATGGCCGGACACAAGCTCGGAGGCCGTTGCCTCGCAAGTATAACCGCAGCTACACAGGTAAGTCCAATACGACCCCATTTTCATGCGCTTCCGGCTCTTTCCGACGACGCGGAGGTAGCCAAAGGTCTGCCCCAGTAAATTGTAAGCATTGGCCTGATACGCCATTTCTTTCCGCAGACAACCGCAGTTCTGAGATCCTCCATATAGTAATGAACGCTCCAGTACATACCGCTCCGTGCCGCAGTCACACCGGCACAGATACTTCCGCTTGCCCTGCGGGGTCGTCATACTCCCGCCCAGCACAGTCCAGCGGCCAAAACGCTGACCGCAGGTAAGCCTCTGATCTGTTTTCTGCTCTATCATTGTTATGAGTTCACATTGTCCTCGCCAAAGAACGCACCCTGCTTGCAAAGCTCGTAGTAGCATTTCGCGCAAAGCTGTCCCTGTCCTTGGACATAGTACTTTCGCTGAGAGATCGGCGGGTTTTGGGGAATATTGGTCAACTGCAAACACAGAACACAGCGCTCCATCTTCATCCCATGGGCGCTGTCGGCACGAGAGCGGCGGTTTCTTTTCTGTCCAAATTGATAATATTGTTTGCCACGTTCAACCTCATTTTTCCATCGGCGTCGGAGCCGGAGAAGGTGCAGCTATCTCCTCACGGTTGCAGAACACCGTCACACGGGTCTTGCCGCTTTTGGTGCAGGTATAGAGGACGAGATCATATCCGCTGTTCTGCACCGCATCCACCTCGTTCGGATTCAGCGTTTCGATCTTTTCAACGCAGTAGGTGTTGACAATGCCCTCCATGTCCGTAAAGGTGACGGGTTCTCCCACCGACAAATCTTTCAGATGCCCAAAATGGCTTTCGTAATTATGCGCGGCAATGACAAGATCGTCCGTGCGGGAAGAGCCGAATTGACGGCAGGGTGCAAGCTTCAGCCGGTTATAATCCCATTCAGACATAACTGGCAGCTTTAGCCCCAGCACAGGGATTTCGACATAGCCCACATATTCATAGCCATCCAGCATCACGACCGGCATTTGCGGGTCAAGCGGCATCGCAGACGGAGCTGCGTCCGGCTGCGTACTGGTGACAGGTGCTTTTATTCTTTTCGTTTCAATAACCGCCTCAACGTTTTCCAGCAGGCTCTCGGCTTCCTGACCAGCTTGTACGTCTTCCTGACGGTTATGGAAGAAAAGGAGCAGTGCCGAAAGGATCAGCACTGCTCCCACTGCTACGATGGCAATGCCCGTTTTTTTAGGCATTATTTTCTCTCTTTTTCTTCACCAGCATTGCCCCGCCGAGAGAAATAAGGACAAGTCCTGCGCCGCCGAGCACCCAAATAGGCCAGTTGAGCTGACCGGTCTGGATCAGTCTTCGGGTATTGGTGATGGTAACGACATTACCGGAGACACTGTAAGATGGGACATAGCCCTTGGGGATGTTCGACTCGATAACCTGCCAGTTTCCGTAGGCACTCAGGTCTTTCCATGTGTAAGTCCAGTTGTTCCATGCACCCAGACGTACCGTCTCATAGGGAACATCACCGTTATAAAGCGTGACGGTCACGGAATCCGGGCGATCCTTCATATCATCGCTGCTCCACACCTTGCGGACAACGACATCCAGAGGATAAGAGGGATCAGGATTGGGCTTGAGCGGCGTCTTCTTTGTGTTGGTGATGGTTGTCAGTGTGCCCACCGTGTTGTAGCTGACGGTGTACCCGTCGGGAACCTCCGCTTCCTCGACAGTCCAGGTATGGCCTTCCAGAAGCCGGTCAAAGGTGTATGCCCATCCGTTTGCTGCGTTCAGCACCTGAGAGCTTTCGACCTTACCGTCTTTCAGCAGATTGACCGTGATGCTGTCATTAGCGTGGTTCGCATTGCCGTCAGACCAGACCTTACGGACGGAAAGCTGACTTTCGTTGTAAGCTTCCACATGGAAGATCCAGTCCACTTCACCTACGCGGTTGGCGTACTTGTTGTCCAGCTCAATGGGGACGCTCAGCTCGACTTTCAGCGTGGCCGTCTCGCCGGTGCGGAAGGTGCCGAGGAACTTATTGCTTTTCAGTCCATCCAGTTGGTCGGGAGAAGCGTCATAGATCAGCTCCGTACCGTTCCAGACCTTCATGGAAAGCTTGGACAGGAACTCCGTCATGGTGGCGACGGTCTCCTTCTCCGCGACCTTGGAGCTGAGAGGATTGTCCGTCTCATCATGCGCCTCGGCTCTCATGTAGAGATTCACGAAATCGCAGTCGGTCGCCGAATTGGTGAAGGTAATGGTCTCCGTCACGGTATCGCCGGGCATGACGCCCTTAAAATTGCCGAACAGGTCGGTCTCGGTGTACTCGCTGCCGGGCTGGAAGTCAAAACCTTTCGAGAACCCTTCAAACGTGATGGAAGGAGACGCTGCAAAGGCCGTTACTGACACACTCATCACTACGAACAGCATCAGCACAAGGGATGTGATTGCTTTAAATGACTTTTTCATGAGCTCCACCCCCTTAGTTCTGCGGCGGCACAATCAAGTTGCCGTTTGCATCGATCGAAAGTCCCCAAGCTGCCTTAACGGCAGCTTCCGGAACACTCTGGATGGCCTCGGCCATCACATCAATGGCCTGCTTGCCGCCATCCGCATCCGTGTAGGAGCCGGTCAGCGTCATGCTGTCCGTCAGGTTAGTTTCCGGTTTTTTTCCCGGAGCAACAGGCAGCGTGTAGTAGTAATAACCGTCATACGATACCCAGTTTGCACCCAGCGTAAATCTAGGGAGGGATGCGGTGCCGCCGATGTGCTGCCCCTGGTCGTTTGTGCGGTAAGTCACCAGCTTGACGCGGATAAAGGCATTGATCGTGCCGGTATTCTCCACGTTAACGTCGGATTTCTCGCCCGTGCTGCCATTAAAGCTCTCCGTCACTTTGCAAGTAACCTTGGTGGGAAGGAATGTGTTCTGAATCGGATCGCCTTTTGTGCTCAGCCATGCAAGCGTGCCGCCGATGGCCAGCGCAAGAAGGAGTACGGTCGCAATTACCATGGTCGTTAGGCGGCCAGTCCGGATCGCTTTTTCATGTACCGGAGCCGCTGCCTTGCGGTGCTTGCCTTCATATCTGCCTCTATACATCTTCATTCCCTCCTTTCTTAGTGATTCATGTCGAAGATGTTACGAACAACCTCGCTGAAGCCGTTCAGCCACTGATTTTTGTTCTTCGTGTTGGTGCAGATAATGCTGCCGGTTGGATTCTGTGCTGTCAGCTCCGCGCTGTATTCGGGAGAGTAGCGCCAGCTCCAGCCGGTGTTTTCGCTGATGGTGTAAGTACCGACGGGCAGTTCGACGAGGGTTTCGGTGCCTTTGCCCCAGACGGTCACTTCGGAATACTTCACGCCGTCCTTGAGAACATCGAACACATAGGACTCGTCAGCCGCGCCGCCCTGCTTGGTAATGGTCAGCGTGCAGGTCTTGACATGGAGAAGGAAAGCAGGGTTGCCGTTGTTGGGATTGAGCGTTGTCCAGCCGCAGGCAGGGTTGCAGCCCTGATGCTGGAAGGTGATGAAATCATTTAGGCTCTCGTTTGCACCCATGCCGTCAACCCTTACATCCACGCTTACGGGAATATCCTTCTTGGTACTGATCTTATTGGAAGCGTCAACACCGGATTCCGGCTTGTACTCGAATTGCAGCTCAGGAGCCGTACCAATCATGATAACTGTGGTATCCAGGGTCTCATCGTGCTTCCACTCGGTATTAGTGAGATTGCCGCTGAAATCAGTGGGGGCAGTGTCGCCGTAATAGGCGGTGGAATCCTTGAATGTCAACTCCGGCTTGAAAACGTAGATGTTAGCGGCAGGTTTGTTGGCGCCGGTTTTCGCGGTTGCCGCTTCACCCTTTGCGGCGGTACCATCGGTCTTGGGAGACACAGTGACTTCAACGGTATAGGTCGTGTCGTCGGTCAGGTTTTCAAGCTTGTCAGAAATGGGATTGCCGTCCTTGTTCTTGACCGTAACGGTGATATCGACGTATTCGGTCTGCCAGGGATCAAGGCCGTAAGGCTTTTCAGCGTCGGTTGCCTTGCGGAGATCAAGCTCTACACCGCCAACGCTGACTTTAGCGCCATCCTTGAGCTGATCGGCGGTGACTTCGCCCTTGAGGTAGACGTTCTTGTCAGTGGCCGTGACAGTCACATCCTTGATGGGCACGTTGACCTGCGGCCGCGGGAAAGTCAGCACAGGATTGGTGGCCTTGTCGTCCGCATACACGCCTGCACTGGTGTTAGTGTAAACGTCGTTGCCGCCCAAGAAGCCTTCCTTAACCACAACGGGGAAAGAAATCACCAGCTTGTTGCCGCGGTAGGTGGTATTACCATTCGTGGTTTCTGTACCGCACCAGTTTTCGCTGAAGTCAAAGCCGGTGACGTTTACCTGGTCGCCGTTGACTGTGGCAGTTGCGTCCATAGCGTTAGTGTTCTTTTCCCACTTGTTCTCACCGGTGTACTTGTAGGTCTCCAAAGTGATGCTATTGGCAGTTGCACCAGCAGGAAGCTGAAACTGCGGGGCAATAATATCCCGAATCACAGCGTTTTCGTCCAAGGTGGTGGAAGAACCGCCGGATTCGATGTTGTCGGCGATCTGTTTGAAGATGTTGTTCAGGGTGTTGCTATCCGCCGCGGAAAGGTAGTAGCTGGGGGTTTGCGGCGTGCCCTTGTTGTCGGAGAGGTTCTGCATGAACCAGTTGGCCTTCTGGGTCTGGTCTCCGTTCTGATCACCCTTACTGGTTGCGTCAGCGCCATTGAAGATGCCGACAGCGTAGACATTCGCACCCAAGTTTCTGGTCGTATTTGCCTGGGTGATGGCAGAATTCGCAACATCGGGCTCAAAGCTGCTGTAACCGGGTACACCATCGGTGAAAACGATCACAACGCGGTTGCGCTTCTCACCTTCCCGAACCGGATTGGCATTGAGAATGCCGTTGGCCATTTCAATGCCGTGGTTCACGTAGGTTGCACCGTCAGCATCCAATGCTTTAATGGATGCATTGACATTGTTCTGCCCCCGAGTGGTCTTCATGCTCTGGAGAGCATCTTGGTACTGCCCTTCTGCGGCAGTTCCATATTTATGCTGAGTGCTTCCGATAAACACTTCGGTGTTTTGATAGTTGTTATAATCATCGTCACTTCCCGTGTTGCTGCAAGAAAAACCAACCACAGCAATACGGTGATCCACGTCGTCATCGGTGCCAAGCTGACCGTCCTTACCGGCGGCCTTCGTGGCAACGGCATTGGCGAATGTAGTCGCTGCATTCTGTAGAGCATTCAGCCTCGTGCCGCCAGCACTATTACTATAATCCCTGCGATAAAACTGCGTGTCAGGACTGTTCCCATCCCCAGACGACTCTTCTATAACCGTTGTGGCTCCATTCAGAGTATATGAATAGATGTACTTCTTTACGGACTGATAGAGAGAAGCATATTGCCCAAAGTTTGGAATGCTATCGTCTCCGGTCGTATAGAGGATTTGCTGACCATCCACCGTGTACCAGTATTCATCAGCGGAGAAAAGATGTCCTTCTCTCTCCACTGTGACGGACTTATACTCTCCTGAAACCAGACAGTACAGGCTGTTTTGATTATCATAGTATTTCCTGTTGCTCCAGTTGGAAATAGCGGGATATTCCATCTTCTGTTCTACGGAAACGGCAATATACTCGTTATTATTCAGCTTGTGCCACAGGTTCTCGCTGCCGCCATTGTGCCTAAGCGGATAATACTCCTCATTATGATAGTTGCGACTGTCCCGTTTCCCACCTTTCCGGTGTGCCGTATATGTATAGCCACCTATCGAGTCTTTCATCGAGCCGGACTGATCGAGTACAAGAACAATATCAGTGGGGATATCCGTTTTCTGCTCCGTAATGACCTTAGAGCCGGTGGCGAAGGCTTCCAGCGTGATGGTGTAGGAGCCGTCACCGTTGGCTGTCGCCGTCTTGCTGATTTTCATGCCGTTGTCGGGGTCACTTTCCGCATAGGCTCTCGTGCCAGGCACAATTAGCGTGCAAAAGATAGACAGACATAAAAGCAGCGATAGAATCCTCGTCTTTTTCATTCTCTGCCTCCTCAATTATTCCCGCCAGTAACGGGTTCGCCAAAGGGCGCAACATTGGTATAGTTCACCGTAGGACGGTAAATCTCACTCTCCACGGGAGGTTCGGATTCTTCAATAACGATGGCGGGCAAGGGCGCGGGCATCAGCTTATCCATGTACGCCTCCACCTGTGCGACCTGCTCCTCCGACAAAGACTTCAGTACATCCTCCGGGGTTGCCTTGATAATAGCCTCGATCTCCTCCAGCGTCTTGCAGGCCATGATCTTGTCGAACAGGTGGCAGGGGCATTTGCAGTCTGCATCGGTGCAGTCGTCGGAGCAGGTATCGATATGAGAGGGATCTGCGGGCTTTTCAGGCGCGGCATAGAGGGGGCAGCCTTCCTTGTGCGCTTCACCCTCGGCTGCGCTGCAGGTGCATTCCTTGGGAGCCTCAGTCTCGGCAGGCTTCACGGTTTCGGAGGGCACGGGGGTCTCTGTCGGCTTGGGCTCCTCCGTGGGTGTTGGCGTTTCCGTTACCTCCGGCGTGGGAGTTGGGGTTTCTTCCGTGACCGTAAGCTCGCCGTTTGTAGCGGCCTGATCGGTAGAAAACGCCAGCGTGCCGGGAAGCGCTACTCCGATAACCAACACAAGGCTAATAATCAGTGCGAATCCTTTTCTGTTCTTCATAGCGCTGCCTCCTTACGAATTGGGCCAACCCTTGGCGTCCATGACGGTATCGCCGTTGTTGGCGGTCTGCACGGCCTGGGCGGAAATGATAATATTGGCAGTGCAATTCTGATACTCATTTCCCATTTCGGGAGCGAAGTGAACGGTATCGAAGAGAATTTCAGTGGCTTTT
>ENA-ORSR01002317-ORSR01002317.1-human-gut-metagenome-genome-assembly--contig:-NODE-2317-length-10915-cov-3.624033_pt1 | contig 10915 bp, 8 predicted proteins | sample MGYA00241901_ERZ509166 | MGnify/ENA primary metagenome ERZ509166 (study PRJEB26280, sample SAMEA2338860) | human gut metagenome | biome: human gut; feature: human-associated habitat; material: faeces... | reverse complement strand
CCTACCCCGTTCTAACGCTTTGAAAACCAAAGCAATCAGATATTTTCAGACCGACCGAACTTTGACACGCATCGTTTCTCCCCCCTTATATTCCGGATGTTTAATGGCAGGATAGATACGTTTGACCTGAAGCGTAGTGACAGAAAAGAACTTTCCGAAAACAGAAACCACAGCCGCCAAAAGAAGAAACAACTTTACCTGTGACCAGAAAGTCATTCCCGGTACAATCGCATCAATCTGAAAATACGGATTGATAGGAAAAAGCCAACTGGCGACTCCTCCGGCAACGACTCCTGCCAGCAAGGTAGTAATCGCCGTCTTTGGCGCATCAAACCGTTCAATAGATTCTATAACCAGCAATGAGGAAGCCAACGGAGCAGCAAAAGCAGCCGCCAACCCGGCACCCGCCCCCGCAGACAGCAATTGTTTCCGCTCACCGGCAAGCACTCTGCCCCATTTGGAAACCAAACAGCCTACATAGGAGCCGATCTGGACGGAAGGTCCTTCACGCCCTAAAGAAAGTCCCGTACTCAATGCAAGTATTCCACCCACAAATTTAGAGACCAATTCAATCAGAGGATGTTTATATTCCACCCTCCCGTTAATGACACCTCGTGTCTGCGGAATACCTCCCCCTGTTATCAAAGGCATTTTCTTGACCAGCCAAGAAACAAATACCAGAATGCCCCACATCAATAGAAAAAGGAGGATATACCAATACCATTTGGGGTGAGAGTTGAAAAAGTCGTAACGTAGATTGAAGAAATATTGAAGCAAATAATGATAAGGGACAGCAATAAGCCCCGTCAGCAATCCAACAAAGATACTGACGAAATAAAGCCGAGCATCAATCAATTTCAGTTTGAAAATTCGCCAACGGCCGTCATCTTTTATTTTTTCCATCAATCTAAACATACTACCACTCTTCACCGTTTTATACGCATGACATACAACAACCAAAACAGGGTAGTGGTTTCAGACAAATGAAGATTTAATTTCCATTCAGCGTCCCATCAGATTCAAGCGTAGAATAGCGTGTACCATAAAATAAGAACCCAACGCATTGTAATCCGTATCACGGATAGCGGTAGCGGTAATGGTACGTATCATTGAAACATCCTGACGGAGCATATCATATATCTTGAAACGGAGCAACAATTGTTTCCGCTTCAAGAAGGCTTTCGATAACTGACAATTCCACATCAGATTCTCCCGAGCATAACCTTCGTAGCCATAGCCGGAACGTTGGAAATAGGTAAGATCGGTATACAATTCCATTCCCCAAGGGAGATAATATTGTACTTCCGTCCCGAAACGATAATCATACGTTTCCGTACGCGTCTCTTTCACATTGTTATGCGAATTATTATAAAGCAACTCGGCACGTGCGCTGATCTCCATCTGCTTTGTCCGATATGTTAATTGCAGACGTTGACGGGCAGTAAGATGTTTCACAGTACTTTTCACGGGAGCTTCTTTATTGATAGTGGTATACCCGTTCTGATTCCGGTATTGCAGATACGAGTAGGTGCGGAATATCCAGCTTCGGTTTCTAAAAGGAGTGTTGAGGGAGAAAGAGCCCAAAGCCCGCCAATTCCCGTTCAGATTGAGTGGAGTCGTAGTCCGTACCCCCGTTTCGCTATCATACGTCACTTGATTGGTTACGCTATTAATCGTGTTTTCAACCAAAGCGGTGGCAACCATATTCCGTTGACGTTTCATATTGTAGGAATTGAAATTCAACGTAAATGTATTTATATAAGAAGGTTTCAAAGAAGGATTACCCACCCGGATGTTCAAAGGATTGGCACGATCTGTCACAGGCTGCAGATCACGTATATTGGGTTGGCGACTCTTTCCCCGATATACTATTTGCAAACGGGTGCGCTTGGAGAACTTATAACGGAAATTGACGGTAGGAGAGAAATTAAAAACAGATCTTTCCAATTGATTTTCCGGATCATCTTTCAATACGGAATGGCTCACAGACTTCTGAGGTTCAAAGTCGGCACCTATATTATAGTTATATTTCTTTCGGGAAGTGCGAACCGCAACATTAAACAAGTGATTGCTATACTGATTTTCGAAACAGTTGCTTGCCTCTTCATCATAATCGGGAGTAAATTCGTCCAGATCCTTATCCCAATTGTAAACGAAATGATCGGAATTATTCGCCCGATACTGATAACTGTAACGGAACTGAAGAAAATGCAACCAAGGTAACGGCTCTACATAGACCAGTTGCACCCGATAATTATAGCCGTCTATTTCGTCTTCTATCTCTTGATTCTGAACTTTTTCCGTATTGTTCTTAAAATAATGCGTGGTAGAAAGATTCTTTCTGTCCGTTGAAGAGGCATTACTTCCATAATCCACTTTCAAAGCTATATTTCTCCCCATCCGACTCAGTTTACGGCTGAGTTGCATCATCATCGTTACATTGTACGAAGAATTATGATTGGTTCCGGATGACTCTTTCTCATTAAGCAAAACATCATTCCCCCACCCTTGCTGGAAACTACCATTACGTCTGTCATTCGCGGCAGTACGGTATTGGGGCCGAAAGATTAAGGTTGTAGCAGAATCCATCTTCCATTCCAAAAACGCATTTGCGATCAGATTGTCATTTTTCAGGCGGTTGCGCCCCGTACTTTGCGTTATCGACTTATCTTGACGGAGAAAGTTATCGATTGTCGTACGGCTATCTTCCAGCCTGTCCGTACCTACATACTGAATATTCGAACGAAATTTAACGCGTTGCCAATCGTATGTAGCGTTAATACCTAAAGAACGGGAAGTAGTCAGTCCTTTTTGTGTACGCAGGTTACCGCTGGAGACTGCTGATTCTTTTTGCATCTCAGAGAATCCCTGATTATTCGTATTATTCAGGTTTCCGATAATAGTCAATTGGGAGTTGTCTCGAAAACGGTTCAATGTATTGGCCAGTTCATAACGGTCTTTGCTTCCATATCCACCCATAAAATTCTCCATCCAGCCGAGTTTCATATTCTTTTTCACAGACAGATCGAGAATCATTTCTTCCTCTCCGTCATCAATCCCCGTAAGACGTGCCAAATCAGACTTACGTTCATACGCTTTCAGCTTTTCCACCATTTCCACCGGGAGGTTCTTTAATGCCGCCTTCGGATCGTCGGAAAAGAACTCTTTTCCATCTACCAGAATCTTCTTCACTTCTTTTCCATGAATCAACAATTTTCCGTCCGCATCTATCTCTCCACCGGGAAGTTGCTTCACTAAATCTTCCAACATCGAACCTTCGGGAGTACGAAAAGCAGACGCATTAAAGACGGTTGTATCTTCTTCGGTTACCGCCATAGGCGCTTGTCCTACCACAACGGTTTCATCCAAAGCAATTACTTCCGGAGCTAAAGGTATATCGCCCAGATTATTTTTATGACCGCCCGCTACAGGCGATACTTCCCGATAAACCGCAGTGTATCCGATAAAAGAGACATGAAGCAACAAAGACTTATTTTTGGGAGCGGCAACGGTCAATCGGAATTTACCTTCCGCATCGGTTGCCCCTCCTACCAATAGGGAGCTATCCGATAAAGCCAAAAGCCGGACCGTAGCAAACGGTACCGGCTGATAGGTTTCCGAATCAACGACACGTCCGGAGAAACGCTTTCCACCGGACTGCGCATAAGCAGCCAAACTGATAATCAGCAAGAAGACATAACAACTAATCAAACGCCGCTGAAAAAAACAAATATGGCTGCCTATGTTCAATTTTGTGCCGATTTAGTAAAATAAAACTCTAATAATAAACCTAATCTTTATTTTTCACCTTGACGCGGAGCACGAGGCTTCTGTCCCTCATGGTGTCCTTGTCCCAGTTTACGTCCTTTTTTTCTACGGTCAAATTCTTTTTTGAATTTATTCGCATTGCTTTTCTCCTGTTGATAGATCTTCATAATCTGCTTCTGAGAAAGTATCTTGCTGAACTCGTTATAATACTTTTCACGAATATCCAACATTTTGCGACTCTGAGCAAATTGGTTCTTCAACATCGACGCTATCTCCGCATCAGTCATAGACGGCCGTTGACCTTCTCTTTTAGCATTTGCTTCCGCACCTTGTGCTTTTTCCGCTCTGGGCTTACGGTTCATCATGCGACATTCACGCAATTCGTTCAGATATTTCTCGTAGACAGGAGTAAACTTAGCTGCTGTTGCATCATCCAACATCAACGTTTTAACCATCTGATTGGTCTGCATCTGCACCATTTGTTCCTGCGTAGGACGCTGTTTCTTTTCTCTGTTATCATTGTTTTGAGCAGAAAGGCTCATCTGACTCCCCAACAGGAGAGCACCCAAAAGTACATAAATAAATTTCATCTTCATAATCTTTACGTTTTAAATAATTGATTGAGTTACTTAATTTAAAAATATATCGTTTTCAGAGAAGCTGACGAGCTCTTCCAACTCCTCATCCGACAATTCTTTAATCCATTTGTCTACCGGATCCGTACCATTACTTCTGTCGACAGCCAATGTGTTCGAAGAAGACGATTTGACCTCATCCATTTGACGCAAGGACGGAACGAATAAGAATCCGGCTAATATTGCCGCCATCGTAACAACTGCAGAAACAATCAGTTTCAAATGTGACTTCCGCCGTTGCTTTACTCCCGCACGCTCCATCACTCTCCGTTGCATATCTTCGAAAAAGCCATCAGGAGTACGGTAAGGGGTACGTTTTCCAATATCGTCAAAATCAAAATCCTTTTTCATTCTTCTATCTGTTTAATATGTATTCCTTTATTTTCTCTTTAGCATAATGGTAGTTTACTTTAAGTGTTTCCACTTTACTGTCCAAGATTCGTGCTATTTCTTCGTATTCGAGTTCATCGTAATAACGCAAGTTGAACACAAGACGTTGTTTCTCCGGTAAACTCAAAATAGCTTCCTGAAATTTCACAGCCAACTCATTCTCGTAATCAATGTAATCAGAAGCTTGCAGCTTGTTTATTAATTCCTCTTGAATCTCTTCGGAGGCAACGTTTCTTTCTTCTTTACGGTCATTCAGCAAACGCAGACTTTCATTTGTCGCGATCTGATAAATCCACGTACTCAAAGAACTTTCACTACGGAACTGGTCTAAGTGCCGGAACACGCGGATAAACACTTCTTGAAGTACGTCCTCTGCATCTTCATGGGATACAACCAGTCTACGAATATAATTGTATATCGGTTCCTGAAAAACGTCCATCAACATCTTGAATCCCCGTCCGCGATTCGAGGCACAAGTTTCTCTGATTTTATTCTCATTTATCATCGATTCTTTTTCTGAACTTTGTCTATTAGAACGCATAAAAGTGTGGAAGTTAAATACAGAATCCTGCTTTTTGCTTTTATTAACGAGTGAAGGATATGAAAGAGAATAATAATATGATAAAAAAACGTCTCCATAAGCTCTACCAAGAGCATGAAGACGTTTCGGATATCCGGATAGATTGTTAGTCTGTAAATAAAAGAAAAGACTGTTACCAGAATTTATTGTGTTCTGCACTATATTCAAAACCTGCGGCTTTTAATTGACCTACCAGCTCTTCCTTATCTACATCCATATCTTCACAAAGTTCATCAAGCGAAGAATAGCAATCCCGCAATTTCATATTGATAACGCTAAACAGCATCATCGGATCTTTAGGTAACTCCATAATATACAATCTTTTTAAACCGGACGCAAAGTTACAGTAATCTCATTGAACGGCAAAACAAATGGTATCGATATATAAAAAGAATGCAGTGATTTTAACCGATTATTCAGTTTTATTTTTATCTTTGTAAACAATATTGGGGCTATACCCAAACAATAAAAAGATACAGATATATAATAAATTCAATTATAAAACAACTTATTTATTGGATATATGTCAATATGGAGCAGACTTATAGGAATCGGAAAAGATGAGGACACCAACCATGTAATCAACAATAAAAATACATCTGTGCCATTTGATGTCATACGTTATGCCATAGTAGATGTTGAAATTGGTTTGAAAGATCATAAAATCCATGATATTGGGGCACTCCGTCATGATGGTGCAACATTTCATAAATCTTCGAAAGAAGAGCTGTTCAAATTTCTTAGTGATACAGACTATATCTGCGGACATAATATCATCCATCATGATGCAAAGTATCTGTTTACCGATAAAACATTCCACTGCTTCTTTGTCGATACACTTTATGTATCACCTTTATTATTTCCGGAACGCCCTTATCATAAGCTTGTAAAAGATGACAAACTGATCAGCGAGCAGATGAACAACCCTGTGAATGATTGCGAAAAAGCAAAAGCTCTGCTACTGGACGAAATAGCACGTTGGAATTCGTTGCCGGACGAAAAACGTACGTTATTTGCATCGTTACTAAAAGGCAAGACAGAGTTTGAAGGATTTCTTAGTATGGTAGGTGCGAAATATATCAATGAAGGAGTACCCGATCTCATAAGAAAACTTTACGTGAATAAGATCTGCCAGCATGCTGATATTGAGATGTTAACTGAACGGCGTCCATGTGAATTGGCATACGCTTTGGCTTTAATTGACACCACCGACTACCGCTCCATCACTCCCGGATGGGTACTGCACAATTATCCCGAAGTAGAATTTGTCGTAAAACTCCTGCGTCATAACAGTTGCAGCGAAAATTGCGTTTACTGTAATACGCAACTGAATGTGCTTCATAACTTGAAAACATTCTTTGGATATGAACAATTCCGTACATACGAAGGCGAACCGCTTCAAGAGCAAGCTGCCCAAGCAGCAGTAAAAGGCAAATCACTATTGGCAATATTTCCTACCGGTGGAGGAAAATCGCTTACTTTTCAATTGCCCGCACTTATGGAAGGACGTTCTGTGCACGGACTCACAATTGTCATTTCGCCACTACAATCATTGATGAAAGATCAGGTGGATAATCTTGCTGATAGAGGTATTACTGATGCGGTAACTATCAACGGATTGTTAGATCCTATTACAAGAGCACTATCAATACAAAGAGTGCAAGACGGAGAAGCTTCACTTTTGTATATATCTCCCGAAATGCTTCGTTCAAAAACCATTGAAAAGATTTTAATGGCACGCCATGTTGTGAGATTCGTAATAGACGAAGCACATTGTTTTTCTTCATGGGGACAAGATTTCAGGGTTGATTATCTCTACATAGGCAAATTTATCCGAGAATACCAACAAAACAAAAGATGTAAAAAGCCAATACCCGTTTCCTGCTTCACCGCTACGGCAAAACAGAAAGTGGTACAAGACATTTGTGACTATTTCAAACAAACCTTGAATTTAGATTTAGAATTATTTGCATCAACGGCTTCAAGGACCAATCTGCGTTATTCTGTCATACATGCCGAAAATAACGATGACAAATATTTAAAACTGAGAGGACTTGTAGCAGAATCCGATTGTCCTACAATCGTTTATGTATCACGTACCAAACGTACACAAGAATTGGCTGCCAAATTGACTCGTGACGGTTATAAAGCATTGCCATTCAATGGCAAAATGGATTCTGAAGAGAAGATTGCCAACCAAGATGCATTTATGAATGACCAAGTACGCATCATCGTGGCAACATCAGCTTTCGGTATGGGGGTCGACAAGAAGGATGTCGGACTTGTGGTACATTACGACATTTCCGATTCATTGGAGAATTATGTGCAGGAAGCAGGTAGGGCTGGCCGTGATCCCAGCCTCAACGCACGTTGCTATGTGCTTTATAGTGATAATGACTTAGACAAGCATTTTATACTGTTGAACCAAACAAAACTAAGTATTAGTGAAATTCAACAGGTATGGAAAGCTGTAAAAGATCTCACCAGACAACGCATGAAAGTTAGCTGCTCTGCACTGGAGATTGCCCGACAGGCAGGTTGGGATGATTCTGTATCCGATATTGAGACCCGCGTACGGACAGCTTTAGCAACTTTGGAACAAAGTGGATACTTGGTAAGAGGCAATAATGTACCTCATGTATATGCTACAGGTATCACAGTTAAAAATATAGATGAGGCAAGAAAACGCATATCAGCGTCACTACTATTTGGCAGTGACGAGATAGAGAAAGCCGTCAGAATCATCAAATCACTGATTTCACAGAAACATATTGCCAAAGCCCAAGATTCAGAAGCTGAATCACGAATTGATTATCTGGCAGATATACTGGGGATAAGCAAGAGTGAAATCATATCTGTTGTGGAGAGAATGCGACAAGAAGGTATATTGGCAGACAGTAAAGACATATCCGCCTATTTGTTAGATACCGGTGAATCGGAACGAAAATCGCGCACGCTCCTCGAACGTTTTGCGAAACTTGAACAATACATCCTCAATCATATTCCTGACAAATCTTTACGGACATCATGCAAGCAACTGAATGACGATGCAACAAACGACGGTATCAATACATCTAAAGAAAAAGACATCCGAACGTTACTCTATTTCCTCACAGTCAAGGGATATATCCGTAAGAAAGAGGATGCGGTTCATAATATGGAAATCAGCCGTCAAACAGATATGGAATCAACCATCAAACGTTTTGAAAGGCGATTGGAAATCAGCCGTTTCACAGTGGAATGGCTATATAAGTTGACCGCTGATACAGAAAAGCAAATCTCACAAAACAAAGCTGTTCAGTTTTCTGTAGTAGAACTTCTAAATCAAATAAAGTCAAATCCCCAGTCCCTTTTCAGCGGGCTTGACAACATACAATTGGAAGACGTGGAGGAAGCACTTCTTTATCTGTCAAAAATTGGTGCGCTGAAACTCGAAGGAGGTTTCCTGGTCCTTTATAATGCTATGAATATTCAAAGAATTAAGGACAATAAATCGAGATACAAGCAGGATGACTACCAAATGCTTAATGAATTCTACAAGCAGAAGATTCAACAAGTTCATATTGTGGGTGAATATGCCAATCTGATGGTAAGAGATTACAATTCGGCTTTACAATATGTTCAAGACTATTTCCAAATGGACTACAAGAAGTTTATCACAAAATACTTCAAGGGGGAAAGGGTCAGTGAAATACAGCGTAACCTGACACCACAGAAATACAAGCAATTATTCGGTCAATTATCCAAGCGCCAAATGGAGATCATTTCCGACAAAGATTCACGTTGCATCGTTGTCGCAGCAGGTCCCGGCAGTGGAAAAACACGTGTGCTAGTTCACAAACTCGCATCACTCTTACTGCTCGAAGATGTAAAACATGAACAACTTCTGATGTTAACGTTTTCAAGGGCAGCCGCAACCGAATTCAAACAAAGACTCATGGAGCTGATAGGCAACGCCGCCCACTTTGTTGAGATAAAGACATTTCACTCTTATTGCTTTGACCTTTTAGGAAGAGTAGGAAATCTTGAAGATACCAAAAACGTCGTCGCAGAAGCTACCGAAATGATTAATCAGGGAGAAGTGGAACCTAACAAAATTGGTAAGACGGTGTTGGTCATAGACGAAGCTCAAGACATGAGTACTGACGAATATAAGCTTGTAAAGGCCCTAATGACCAATAACGAGGAGATGCGTATGATAGCAGTAGGCGACGATGACCAAAATATCTATGAATTTCGCGGATCTAATTCCGAATATATGCACCGACTGACAAAGGAACCCGGAAGCAAGTTTTTCGAAATGACTGAGAATTATCGCAGTGCGCACCATCTAGTGAATTTCGCCAACGAATTTGTGAAAAGTATCGGTAAAAGAATGAAAAGCACCCCAATCACCTCTATGAGAAAAGAGAATGGTTGGGTTGGAGTGACATACTATCAATCAAAATATATGTATCAGCCACTCGTTGAAGAATTAATTCAACATCAGGCGAATGGCACTTCGTGTGTACTCACCCAAACAAACGAAGAAGCTGTAATATTAGTAGCTCTCTTACGAAAATATGGAATAAACAGCAAGTTAGTACAATCTATGGATGGTTTCCGTTTTTGGAATATGGCCGAAATAAGATATTTCCTGAGGTATATAGACAAACGGGCAAAAACGCCCCTGGTTCCAGAAGAATTATGGGATGATGCCAAACATACCACTTTTTCCACTTACAACGGAAGTCAAAGTTTGGTGTATGTAAAGCGTTGTGTGGAACTATTTGAACAAATCAACAAAGTAAAATACCTTAGTGACTTCAAAGAGTTTGTATTTGAATCATCGGTAGAAGATTTCTGTAACGTTTCAGGTACAGATGTCGTGATATCGACCATTCATAAAGCCAAAGGCAAAGAGTTCGACAATGTATATATGCTCATATCTGACAATTATTTGAAAGATGCTCACTTGATACGCCGATACTACGTGGGAATAACACGTGCAAAAAACAGACTGTCTATACATACGAATAGCAATTGTTTTAATCATTTAAATGTAGACCAGTATTTTATTGACTCCAAAGAGTATGCAATGCCCGAAGAGATTGTTCTACAACTCTCTCATAAAGATGTCTATCTGGGATTCTTCAGAAAACTTAAACGAGAGATATTGGCATTAAGAGGCGGAGATCTTTTAAACTACGACAATTTCGTCTTGTATGATTCATTAACCAATAAACCAGTAGCCAAATTATCACAAAATATGCAGAATACATTGGCGGAATGGAAAGAAAAAGGATATGAAGTAAAATCTGCCTCTGTTCGATTCGTTGTAGCATGGAAACCTAAAGAAGCACCGAAAGATGAACCAGAAACAGCGGTTCTATTAGCCAATTTACTTCTTTCCCGATAATACCAAATATAAAGAAAAGTATCGCAAGAAACTTCTAAACGCAAAAAGCGTGCAACTCATTGAGCTGCACGCTTTTTGCTTATTGTTTATTATCTGTATCCTTATCGGAATCATTTGACCTCCTCAAATATAAAGTATATTGAT
>ENA-ORSR01002314-ORSR01002314.1-human-gut-metagenome-genome-assembly--contig:-NODE-2314-length-10922-cov-3.377841_pt1 | contig 10922 bp, 3 predicted proteins | sample MGYA00241901_ERZ509166 | MGnify/ENA primary metagenome ERZ509166 (study PRJEB26280, sample SAMEA2338860) | human gut metagenome | biome: human gut; feature: human-associated habitat; material: faeces... | reverse complement strand
ACGGTACTGTAGGTGCTAACAAGAACTCTACAAAGATTATCGGTGACCACACAGACAAGTACATCCAGGCATACTTCCAGTATGATTCTAAGAAGACAGGTGGTATCACAATTTCTCACTTAAGATTTGGTGATAACCCAATTAAGAGTCCATATTACATCAATCAGGCTGACTTTGTAGCATGTCATAACCCAGCATATGTTACACAGGGTATGAAGATGGTACAGGATGTTAAGCCAGGCGGAGTATTCATGATTAACTGCCAGTGGACAGATGAAGAATTAGGACATCATCTTAACGCTGAAGCTAAGAAGTACATTTATGATAACAAGATTCAGCTTTACACAATCAATGCCATTGATAAGGCTATCGAAATCGGTATGGGTAAGAGAACTAACACAATCTTACAGTCTGCTTTCTTTAAGTTAGCTGATGTAATGCCTATCGATGATGCTATTAAGTTCATGAAGGAAGCTGCTAAGAAGTCTTACTCTAAGAAGGGTGATGCTGTAGTAGAGATGAACTACAAAGCTATTGATGCCGGTGTAGATGCTATACATAAGGTAGAAGTTCCAGATTCTTGGGCTAATCCAGAAGCTGATGCTCCTAAGGAAGCTAAGACAGGACGTCCAGAAGTTGTTAAGTTAGTTAACGACCTTCTTGAGCCAATATCTAAGATGGATGGTGACAGCCTTCCAGTTTCAGCATTCAAGGATTGCGCTGATGGTCAGTTCGAAACAGGTGCTTCTGCATACGAGAAGAGAGGAACAGCCGTTATGGTTCCTGAGTGGGATCCAGCAGCCTGCGTTCAGTGTAACAGCTGTGCATTTGTTTGTTCACATGCAACAATCAGACCATTTATTCTTTCAGCTGATGAAGTTACAGCAGCTCCAGCAAACATCAAGCTTGCAGATTCTAAGCATGCTGTAGATACAACTATGAAGTATACAATGTCTGTATCTCCTTTAGATTGTATGGGATGTGGCGAGTGTGTTACTGTATGTCCTAAGGCAGGAGAAGCTATTAAGATGGTTCCACAGGAATCTCAGGCAGCTGAGCAGCCTGTATTTGATTACCTCGTTGCTAACGTTGGTAAGAAGGAAATCAAGCCAGCACTTGTTGAAACTCCAATCGGTTCTCAGTACAACCAGCCATTACTTGAATTCTCAGGTTCATGTGCAGGATGCGCAGAGACATCATATGCTAGATTAATTACACAGTTATTCGGTGAGCAGATGTACATTTCTAATGCTACAGGTTGTTCTTCTATCTGGGGTAACCCAGCTGCTACTTCACCATATACAGTAAACAAGGATTCTAAGAAGGGTCCAGCTTGGTGTAACTCATTATTCGAGGATAATGCTGAGCATGGTTTAGGTATGTATATTGGTCAGAAGTACATCAGAGAGCAGGCTATTGAGATGATCGAAGAGATGGCTGCATCTGATAAGGCATCTGCTGAGTTTAAGGCAGCAGCAGCTAAGTACATCGAGACTAAGGATGATACTAAGGCTAACACACCAGCTACAGAAGCTCTTGTTGCAGAGTTAGAGAAGGCAGCTGCAGATGGTTGTCCAACAGCTCCACAGGTATTAGCTAAGAAGGATTACCTTGCTAAGAAGTCTGTATGGATCTTCGGTGGTGATGGATGGGCTTACGATATCGGTTACGGCGGATTAGACCACGTACTTGCTTCTGGTGAGAATGTTAACGTTATGGTATTCGATACAGAAATGTATTCTAACACAGGTGGACAGGCTTCTAAGGCTTCTAACATCGGTGAGGTTTGCCAGTTCGCTGCAGCAGGTAAGGAAATCGGAAAGAAGAGCCTTTCTGAAATCGCTATGCAGTATGGTTATGTATATGTAGCCCAGATTGCTCTTGGTGCTAACATGGCTCAGGCTCTTAAGGTAATCAAGGAAGCTGAGGCTTACAACGGACCATCACTTATCATTGGTTACGCACCTTGCGAACTTCACGGTATCGCTAAGGGTGGTATGAACCACTGCCAGGATGAGATGAAGAAGGCTGTTAAGGCTGGTTACTGGAACCTCTTCTCATTCAACCCAGCACTCAAGGCTGAAGGAAAGAATCCATTCACACTTACATCTAAGGAAGGTGATGGATCATATCAGGAATTCTTAAATAACGAATCCCGTTACACTCGTCTGATTAAGCCATTCCCAGAAAGAGCTGAAAGACTCTTCAACGAATCTGAGAAGGTTGCTAAGGCTCGTTACGAGCACCTGCAGAGACTCGTTGAGCTTTATAAATAATAAAGCCTGAACTGGTCAGTCAGATTAGTTACAAAAGATAAAACTTTATAAAATACAAAAGAGAAGCCGTGTGCTAGCTATGCTGGTGCATGGCTTCTTCTTGTGTGTTGAAAAAAAGAAGGGAATTGTATTATAATAAATCATAACAAATTAATGACTGATAGATGTACTGACAATGGTTTTGAAGAGGGACAGGAATGCTATATAAAGAAGATTTTGGAGAAGGAAAAAATATAGAATTTAAAAGAGAGATACCGAAAAGACATGAGAAGTTATTAAAAGATGTTATTGCTTTTTCCAATTCTACGGGGGGTAAAATTTTTATTGGAATTGAGGATAAGACGAATGAAGTTATTGGGATTGGAGAGAAGAATCCATTTAGATTAGCAGATGATATTTCAAATATGATATTTGACAGCTGCACTCCAATAATTGATCCGGAAATTACAATACAGACATTAGAAGGAAGAACAGTTGTTGTTGTAGAAGTTTTTCCAGGACGTATGCGTCCTTATTATCTCAAGTCATTTGGGAAGGAACAAGGTTCTTATATAAGAATAAATGGTACAAGTCGTCCTGCTGATGATAGAAAGTTAAAGGAACTAGAATTAGAAGGTCAAAAGATTTCTTATGATACTTTACCGGAAATAGACATGGAGTACTCGGAACGAGAGGCGAAGATATTATGTAATGCAATGGAAAAAGTGGCATATGATGTGCAGACAACATGTGTAACAAGAGCAATACAGGAAACGTCATTAGATCCCAAGCAAAATACAGAAAAAACTGAAATTATAAATAAAATGACAATCGAGAAACTAGAAGACTTAGGGTTATTGTGCCGAATAGGAAAAGACCTTCAACCCACCCATGCGTTTAGACTAATGACGAAGAATAAAATACGGTATGCCAAAATTCAATGTGCGTTATTTAAAGGAACAGAAAGAGATATTTTTATAGATAAAAGAGAATTTGATGGACCATTATATGTACAGCTGGAAAATGCTTATCAATTTGTATTAAAGCATATCAATCTTGGTGCAAAGATAGAAGGGTTACATAGAAAAGAAGCGTATGAACTCCCGGTTCGAACAATAAGAGAATTGATTACTAATGCAGTTGTTCATAGAAGTTATTTGGATGAGTCTTGTATACAGGTTTGTGTCTATGATGACAGGATAGAAGTAACATCTCCCGGAATGCTTTATGGGGGACTGGATATACAGTCAGCTAAATCAGGTAAATCAAAGTGCAGAAATACAGCGATTGCTGAAGCATTTCGTTATATGGGACTTATAGAAGCGTGGGGAACAGGAATCCCAAGAATGATAAAAGAATGCAGAGAATATGGATTGAGAGAGCCAGTGTTTGAGGAACTGGGAGATGGTATACGAGTAACTATATTCCGGGAAAATGAAGAATTGGAGATGCGAAAACGGGCGGAGAATATACAGAACGCTGAAAATAAATACCAGTATATGAATAATATAAATAGTGAGAACTTAGCATCTGTAGTAAAAGAACAAACAGTGGAATATAGAGAGCAAAATCACTGTTTCAATACAGAAAAATCACTGTTTAATGCGCTGGATTCACAAGGAAATGAAAAAAAATACTGTTTGAATGATGAAAAAACACTGTTTGAAACAACAAGTCAGGATAAAACCCACTGTTTTGAAACGTCTGTATTGACTGCAGAGAATAAATATATGTTATATAAAAAGCTGAAAGAACTACAAGTTAATAAAAGCATAGGTAGCGTCACTGCATTAAATATAAAGGAGATTATCGAAAGCTTTTCAGGAGAAGAAGTCTTTGGGCGAAAAGAAATAAAACAAAAACTGGGATATAAAGACAGTAAGGCGGGATTTCTGATTCAAACAATGCGGGAATTTGAGTTGATTAAAGCTGTGAAAGGAAGGGGCAAGGGAAAGTATTGTTTTGATATTTAAAACTCTATCTTGGCTTTCATAAGAAAATTTAAAGCCGTACTTCTGTGAAGAACGGCTTTAATGTATAATTGAAAATAGTATTGAATAAAATTATATAGAAGGACTATTTTAATTTTTTTGAGCGTATAGATTCTTTTACTGTGGAAATCAATACAAATAAAGTACTAATTACATCATAAGCATCAGATAAATTATCGTATGTATTTTTTGTTTTAAGAAAAAACTTTTTAAAAGTTGATAAAAGTTGAGTTGCTTTTTTGTGGATAATGTTAAATGGAATTTATTTTGTTTCTTATATGTATTATATGTATTTGTAGCAACTTTCTTTTTGTAGTTTTTAGGATTACGTTGCTCTTGGTTTTTGTTTGTGTATTGTTCTTGTATTTCGGATAATTTATTTTTCCCTTTTTGGTGAGAAGATCCATCAGAAATATCTAAAATACTAACTTGTACAGTAGGGTGGTAGGTAGGCGTTGGGAGAGTGTTAATGGTATTAAATGGCATACAAATTAAAGTGGCTATTATAATAAGAGATAAAGTTTTAGAAATTTTGGGTACAATTGAAAGCTGCTTAGCTTTAGCTTTTTTGTTAGATAAAGCTTTAAAAATCTTTGAATCTTTTTCTAAAGATTTTACAGTGCAAGGGACTGTCGTTAGAGTATTATTAATTGCTTTTCTATTTTCTGGCGTGTTAGGGATTAAAATATAATCAGATTCTAGTTTGTTGATAAGTTCCTTGTAGAGTTTTTCATAAAATTTGTTAATAATCATTGTGATTTCTTCTTTCTTTTTTCTATAATAATAAATGCGTATTTTTTTGCGAAATGGCCTCTCCTTTCTGTATCGAATTTCAACATTTTTTGTTGATTATTATTAATATGTATAATTTTTTCTTTTTGTATTGCTCTGATTTGCCATGTGTGTAATTAAAATCTCCTTTCTTACATTAGTATGAGAGATTAGGGAAATTTTCTTTTTGAAAAGATAGTTTACGAAAAAAGAATCCGATTCTTTTTTTGCTTTTTCACTACAAATAGTATGCTAGTTTAGACAATGGAATAAAATTGTAGAATTCAACCAATTACTTACTTAATTTTCTTAAGTTATTTTGTATACAATGTTAATAAAATGCAGGATTTGTATTTGAAAATTACATTTATAATTGTATGAATTGTCTTTAAATCTGAAAATAACGATGAATAAAGAGGTGAAATCACAAACAAAATTGTACTTTTATAAGAACAATATAATCTAAAAAGAAATAAAAACCAAATAAACTAACTACAATATCCCCTAAAACAAGAGTAATAATCAGAAAATAATATATTAAAAAATAAATAATCAAATTATTAGACAACTCACCTTAATGTTTATATTTACAACCTATTTAAAATGTTGTAATATGATAACAACAAAAAGAAATGCAGGAAGTCATTACAACTACTTCTGAAAATGAATTTGTTACTTTTTAAATATGTAATTATTCAGAGATTTATAGATTTTTATTCAGACTATAGATACTCATTCAGGATTATGAAATCATAAGATTACAAGAGCATGAGAACATGAGAATCATAAGGTTTGATTAAGAGTTCCTGATAATTACTAATTACAAAAATATAATTTACAACTGATGAATATTTACTATTTCATAGTGATGCAAGAAAGGGTGAGACCATGTATCAGGACAATATGCGACAGGGTCTATATGATCCAAGTCTGGAGCATGATAACTGTGGTATTGGTGCTGTAGTAAACATCAAGGGTCTTAAGAGCCATGAGACAGTATCGAATGCCTTGAAAATTGTTGAAAATCTTGAACATAGAGCCGGCAAGGACGCCGAGGGTAAAACGGGTGACGGAGTAGGTATCTTAGTGCAGATATCCCATAAGTTCTTCGAAAAAACCTGTAGTACTCTCGGCTTTTCTATTGGCAAGGAACGTGACTACGGTATTGGTATGTTCTTTATGCCACAGGATGAGTTACAGAGAAACCGTGCTAAGAAGATGTTTGAGATTATCGTTGAAAAAGAAGGCTTAAATTTCTTAGGCTGGAGAGAGGTTCCGGTTCAGCCGGGCATCCTCGGAAAGAAAGCAGCGGACTGTATGCCATGCATTATGCAGGGATTTGTAAAGAGACCGTTTGATGTTCCACGAGGACTTGACTTCGATAGAAGACTTTATATTGTAAGACGAGTATTTGAGCAGTCTAACGATTCTGCTTATGTTGTTTCTTTAAGCAGCAGAACAATCGTATATAAAGGTATGTTCTTAGTTGGACAGTTAAGATTATTCTATAATGACCTTCAGGATAAGGATTATGAATCTGCAATCGCATTAGTTCATTCCCGTTTCTCCACAAACACAGTTCCAAGCTGGGAGAAAGCACATCCTTATCGTTACATCGTTCATAATGGTGAGATTAATACTATTCGTGGTAATGCCGATAAGATGTTAGCCCGTGAGGAAAACATGGAATCTGATTATCTGAAGGATGAGATGATTAAGCTGACACCAGTTGTAGATCCAAACGGTTCTGACTCTGCAAGATTAGATAATACATTAGAATTCCTCTTAATGAGTGGAATGCCACTTCCTCTGGCAATGATGATCACGATTCCAGAACCTTGGGAAAATAACGAGGGCATGAGCAGAGAGAAGAGAGACTTCTATCAGTACTACGCAACAATGATGGAGCCTTGGGATGGTCCTGCATCTATCCTCTTTACAGATGGAGATATCATGGGAGCCGTACTTGACCGTAATGGTCTTAGACCTTCCCGTTACTATATTACAGATGATGACCAGTTAATTCTTTCTTCTGAGGTTGGTGTGTTAGACTTTGACACAACACATATCGTAAAGAAAGAGAGACTTCACCCAGGTAAAATGCTTCTCGTAGATACTGTAAAAGGTGAGCTGATTGACGATGAAATCTTAAAAGATTCTTATGTAAAGAATCAGCCTTACGGTGAATGGTTATCCGATAACCTTGTATTCTTAAAAGACTTAAAGATTCCGAATGTTGCAGTAGAAGAATACAGCTATGAAGAGAGCAACCGCCTGATGAAAGCATTTGGTTACTCTTATGAAGAAGTGAAAGATTCTGTATTACCGATGGCATTAAACGGAAGTGAAGCAATCGGAGCGATGGGGGTTGATACTCCATTAGCAGTACTTTCTAAGAGACATCATCCATTATTTGATTACTTTAAACAGCTTTTTGCACAGGTAACAAACCCTCCTATTGATGCGATTCGTGAGGAAATCGTTACATCTACTTCCATCTATGTTGGCGGAGAGGGGAATGTGTTGGAAGAAAAGGCAGAAAACTGCCATGTATTAAAGATTCACAACCCTATTTTAACAAATACAGACTTATTAAAGATTCGTTATGCAAAAGTAAAGAATATCAATGTAAAAGATGTGCCGATTACTTATTACAAAGGAACACCGCTTGATAAGGCTATCAATCATTTATATGTTGCTGTTGACCAGGCGCATAAAAATGGTGCAAATGTTGTTATTTTGACAGATAGAGGTGTTGATGAGAACCATGTGGCAATTCCATCTCTGTTAGCAGTATCTGCTGTACATCATCATCTCATTGAGACAAAGAAGAGTACTTCTGTAAGTATTATCTTAGAGAGTGGTGAACCAAGAGAAGTACATCATTTCGCCACACTGTTAGGTTACGGCGCATGTGCTATCAACCCATATCTGGCGCAGTTCAGTATTAAGAAGCTGATTCAGGATGGTTTATTAAAGAAAGATTACTATGCAGCAGTAAATGATTACAATAACGCAGTACTTCACGGTATCGTAAAGATCGCATCTAAGATGGGTATTTCCACACTGCAGTCCTATCAGGGTTCTCAGATTTTTGAGGCAGTTGGTATCAGCAAGAAAGTCATTGATGAGTACTTTACAAACACAGTAAGCCGTGTAGAAGGTATCACAATTGAAGATATCGCAGAAGATGTAGATTACCATCACTCCAAAGCATTTGATATGTTAGGACTGAAAAATGATCTTAGTCTTGACAGTGAAGGTGATCACAAATATAGAAGTGGTAAAGAAGAACATCTTTACAATCCACTGACCATCCATACATTACAGACAGCAGCATGGACAAATAATTATGAACTGTTTAAACAGTATACTTCCATGATTAATAAAGAAACTTCTCCAGTAAGTCTTCGTGGATTAATGGATTTCAATTATCCATCCAAAGGAGTTCCTATCGAAGAAGTTGAATCTGTAGATTCTATCGTGAAACGATTTAAGACAGGTGCTATGAGTTATGGTTCTATTTCCAAGGAAGCACATGAGACTCTGGCAATCGCGATGAACATGATTCACGGTAAATCAAACACTGGTGAAGGTGGAGAAGATTTAGAGCGTCTGACAGTTGGTCCAGATGGACTGAATAAATGCTCTGCAATCAAGCAGGTAGCTTCCGGTCGTTTCGGTGTAACAAGCCGTTACCTTGTAAGTGCACAGGAAATTCAGATTAAGATGGCACAGGGAGCAAAACCTGGTGAAGGTGGACATTTACCAGCAGGAAAAGTATATCCTTGGATTGCAAAGACAAGACATTCAACACCTGGTGTAGGACTAATCTCACCACCACCTCATCACGATATTTACAGTATTGAAGATTTGGCACAGTTAATTTATGATTTGAAAAATGCAAACAGAAATGCCCGCATTTCTGTAAAACTGGTATCTGAAGCAGGTGTCGGAACGGTCGCAGCCGGTGTAGCAAAAGCTGGCGCACAAGTAATCCTTATTTCCGGACATGACGGTGGTACAGGTGCAGCACCTCGTAATTCTTCTATCCATAATGCCGGACTTCCGTGGGAGCTTGGACTTGCTGAGACACACCAGACATTAATTAAAAATGACCTTCGTAATAAAGTTATCATCGAGACGGACGGTAAGCTTATGAGCGGCCGCGACGTAGCAATGGCAGCAGCACTTGGAGCAGAAGAATTTGGATTTGCTACTGGTCCGCTGATCACAATGGGCTGCGTTATGATGAGAGTTTGTAACTTAGATACTTGTCCAGTAGGTATCGCAACACAGAATCCGGAACTTAGAAAACGTTTCAAAGGTAAACCGGAATACGTTGTAAACTACATGAAGTTCGTTGCACAGGAAATGCGTGAATACATGGCAAAACTTGGTGTCCGCACTGTAGATGAACTGGTAGGACGTACAGACCTTCTGAAAGAACTTCCAGAAGCAAAAGAGTACCACTTAGATTTATCTGCTATTTTAAATAATCCATATGTAGATAAGAAGCATCCAATCTGCTACAACAAGAAGAATGAATACAACTTTGAATTAGAAAAGACATTAGATGAAAAAGTTCTTCTTACTAAGTTGAAGACAGCGCTTGATAAAAAGCAGAAGAGAAGCATTTCTATCGATGTTGGAAATACAGACCGTTCCTTTGGTACAATCTTTGGTTCTGAAATTACAAAGAAATATTACAACACACTGGAAGATGATACATTTACTGTACAGTGTACAGGCGCCGGCGGACAGAGCTTTGGAGCATTTATTCCAAATGGTCTTACATTAGAGCTTGTTGGTGACAGTAATGATTACTTCGGAAAAGGATTATCCGGTGGTAAATTAATCGTTTACCCTCCAAAAGGAATCCGCTTCAAAGCCGAGGAAAATATTATCGTTGGTAACGTAGCACTTTACGGTGCAACAAGCGGTCAGGCTTATATTAATGGTGTGGCTGGTGAACGTTTCTGTGTTCGTAACTCCGGTGCAACAGCCGTTGTAGAAGGTGTCGGCGATCACGGATGCGAGTACATGACTGGTGGTAAAGTCTTAATTATCGGTAAGACTGGAAAGAACTTCGCAGCCGGAATGAGCGGCGGTGTTGCCTACGTTCTTGATGAGGATAACGACTTATACTTAAGCCTCAACAAGGAAATGGTTTCTTCCGAACCAGTTGTTTCTAAATATGATGTTATGGAAATTAAGGATATGATTACCGCCCATGTGGCATATACAAACTCTGAAAAAGGTAAAGAAATTTTAAATGATTTTAGCAAATATTTACCGAAGTTTAAGAAAATCATTCCACACGATTACAAGAAAATGCTCAAGAAGATTTCCGAAATGGAAGGAAAAGGTCTTAGCGCAGAGCAGGCACAGATTGAAGCATTTTACGCAAGCAAGAGAGGATAGGAGGGGATAACAATGGGAAAACCAACCGGATTTTTAGAATATGAGAGAGAAACAGGGTGTGTCATTTCACCTGAGGAACGTATTCAGAATTTTAACGAATTCCATATCCCTCTGAGCAGTGAAATGCAGCAGAAGCAGGGCGCAAGATGTATGGACTGCGGTGTACCGTTTTGTCAGTCAGGTATGATGATCGGCGGTATGGTATCGGGCTGTCCGCTGAATAACCTTGTACCGGAATGGAATGATCTGATTTATAACGGCAACTGGGAACAGGCATGGCGTCGTCTGATGAAGACAAACAGCTTTCCTGAATTCACATCACGTGTCTGCCCGGCTTTGTGCGAGGCAGCGTGTACTTGCAATTTAAACGGAGCCCCGGTTTCTGTTAAGGAAAATGAACATGGTATTATTGAATACGGTTATGAACATGGCTTGATGAAGGCAGATCCACCGAAGGTAAGAACCGGCAAGCGAATCGCAG
>ENA-ORSR01002305-ORSR01002305.1-human-gut-metagenome-genome-assembly--contig:-NODE-2305-length-10949-cov-3.509638_pt1 | contig 10949 bp, 10 predicted proteins | sample MGYA00241901_ERZ509166 | MGnify/ENA primary metagenome ERZ509166 (study PRJEB26280, sample SAMEA2338860) | human gut metagenome | biome: human gut; feature: human-associated habitat; material: faeces... | reverse complement strand
AGCATCATTGCGAATTTGAAGGTGTAGATACTGTCTTAAAAAAAGATGGAAGATATTGTGCAGCTCCGACTACTCATCATGCAACATTGGGTGAAATTGTAGATTTGCTTGAAAGCTTTAAAAGACAGCCAGAAAGTTTAGTTGTACCGGAAATTCCATATAATTCTTTTGCAAAAAAATTATATTCTACATATCTTTCTTATTTACCAAAAGAGAAGGTAAGTTTTCCTTTGAAGATGAATGTAGATGACAGAGGAAGTTTTACTGAGCTTTTGAAATCAGATAAAGTAGGACAGGTATCCATTAACATCAGTAAACCGGGAATTACAAAAGGAGAACACTGGCACAATACAAAATGGGAATTCTTCATTGTAGTTTCTGGTCATGGACTGATTCAGGAACGAAAAATTGATACAGATGAAATTATAGAGTTTGAAGTTTCAGGGGATAAGATTGAAGCAATTCACATGCTTCCGGGATATACACACAATATTATCAATTTAAGTGAAACAGAGAATTTGGTAACGGTTATGTGGGCAAATGAAAGCTTTGATCCAAATCATCCTGATACATTCTTTGAGAAGGTGAAAGCGTGAGATTAATTATTTTAGGGGCAGGTGGACATGGTAAAGTAGTGGCAGATCTTGCAAAACAAATAGGAAAGTATGAAGAAATATTTTTCCTAGATGACAATTCTCAAGACGCAGAGGTTCTTGGAAAGTGTTCTCAATATTTAGAGTTTCGATCTATTGATACAGAGATGTATCCGGCATTTGGAAACAATACTACGAGAGTGCAATGGGAAAATAAGTTGTTGGAAGCAGGAATAAGACTTGCTAAGATTATTCATCCATTGGCTTATGTAAGTCCTTTGGCAGAAGTGGTATCAGGTTGTGTGATTATGCCTTATGCAGTTGTAAATACTGGTACAAAAATAAAAAAAGCATGTATTATCAATATTGGTGCTATGGTAGATCACGATTGTATTCTGGAAGAGGGATGTCATCTTGCGCCTGGAGCAATTGTGAAGGGAGAAAATTATGTTCCCAAATGTACGAAAGTAGATTCGGGAGAGGTGGTTCCGTTAAAATTTTATGAGAATTTAAACTAGAGGAGACAAAGATGGAGAACAAAGTTGGTTTTAAAGACAATGGTAAATTAAAATTATTAATTATTGTAGGCACTCGTCCGGAAATTATTCGTTTGGCTGCAGTGATTAAAAAAGCGAGAAAATATTTTGATGTGGTATTAGCGCATACAGGACAGAATTATGATTATAATTTGAATGGTGTGTTCTTTAAAGATTTAGGACTGGAGGATCCAGAGGTTTATTTGAATGCCGTGGGTAATGATTTGGGAGAGACGATGGGAAATATTATTTCTGAGTCTTATAAATTGATGGTAGAAATTAAACCGGAAGCGGTTCTGGTGCTTGGCGATACAAATAGTTGTTTATCGGTTATTGGAGCTAAGAGATTACATATTCCTATCTTTCATATGGAGGCTGGAAATAGATGCAAAGATGAGTGTCTACCAGAAGAAACAAATAGAAGAATTGTGGATATTATTTCAGATGTAAATATGGCATATTCTGAACATGCAAGAAGATATCTTGCTGACACAGGTTTACCAAAAGAACGTACTTATGTGACTGGTTCTCCAATGGCAGAAGTTCTTCATATGAATTTAGATAAAATTGAGTCATCTGATATTCATAAAAGGCTTGGATTGGAAAAAGGAAAATATATTCTTTTATCTGCACATCGCGAGGAAAATATTGATACAGAAAAGAATTTTTTATCCTTATTTAATGCAGTTAATAAAATGGCAGAAAAATATGATATGCCAATATTGTATTCTTGTCATCCAAGAAGCAAAAAAAGAATTGAAGCAACAGGCTTTCAGTTAAACTCTCGTGTGATTCAGCATGAACCATTGGGATTTCATGATTATAATTGCTTGCAGATGAATGCTTTTGCTGTGGTATCTGATTCAGGAACATTACCAGAAGAAAGTTCCTTCTTTATGTCAGTAGGACACCCATTTCCGGCAGTATGTATCCGTACAAGTACAGAAAGACCAGAAGCTTTAGATAAAGCATGTTTCATTCTTTCGGGAATTGATGAAAAAGGATTACTTCAGGCAGTAGATACAGCAGTAGAAATGAATAAGAGTGAAGATTTTGGCCTTCCCGTACCAAATTATGTAGATGAAAATGTATCTGATAAGGTAGTGAAAATTATTCAGTCTTATACAAATGTTGTAAATAAAATGGTGTGGAGGAAGTATTAAAGGGTACGTTATGAATAACATAGAGCGAGTTAAAATAATAGGAGTCGAAATCTCTGTTGTAAATGCTCAAACAGCACAGCAAAATTTATTTGATAATTTTGATTTGGCAAGGGGAACTTATATCTGTGCTGCAAATGTACATACTACAGTTACAGCTCATGAAGACAAGAACTACAGACAAGTTCAAAATTCTTCATTTATGACACTTCCTGATGGAAAGCCGTTATCTGTTATTGGAAATAAACGTGGAAGGAGTTCAATGGGAAGGGTAACAGGTCCAGATTTTCTTGAAGAAGTGTTAAAAAGAACGGAAAATACAGAAATGAAACATTATTTTTATGGTACAACACAAGAAAAATTAGATAGTTTTATTTCTGTTATAAAAAAAACATATTCTAATTTGAAAATTGTTGGTGTAGAACCTTCTGTTTTCAGACCTCTTTCTGAGCAAGAGGAAAATGAATTGATAGAACGAATAAATAAATCTGGAGCAGATTTTGTATGGGTAGCTTTGGGTGCACCAAGACAAGAGATATTTTGTAATAAACTATCTGGTCGAACCAATTCTGTATGGGTAGCGGTAGGAGGTGCATTGAATGTTATATCAGGAGTAATTCCGAGAGCACCACAGTGGATGCAAGATCATGGGCTTGAGTGGTTTTATCGTTTTATGAAAGAACCAAAAAGACTTTTTAAGAGATATTTTGTGACGAATAGTAAGTTTTTATGGTACTTATTTAGAGAAAAAGGTGTCAAATAATGAAAAAGAAAGTATGTATGGTAGTGCCAAGCTTTTCTGCAAAAGGTGGAATTGCAACAGTCGTAAGTGGATATAAGGGTTCTGAGTTGGAAAAACAATACGATGTAAAATATATTGAATCGTATTGTGATGGAAGTAAAATCAAAAAAATATTAAAAGCAGTAGTAGCATATTTTCTATTTTTAGGGGAAATGATTTTAAATAAACCAGATATTGTACATATACATTCTTCCTTTGGGGGGAGTTTTTATAGAAAATTGCCATTTGTTTATATGGCGAGTAGTTTCAATGTTCCAGTGATAAATCATATCCATGGGTCAGAAATTTCCAGTTTGTATGTTAATGCAGGTGAGAGGAAGAAGCATTTGGTGGAAAAATGTTTTGATAAATGTGCATATTTAGTGGTGTTATCAGAAGAATGGAAAAACAATTTGCAGGTCGTTAAAACAAAAACACCGAAAATTGTGATAGAAAATTATAGCACCATACATAATGAGTGTTTGAAAAGAAAAGCTCATGAGAATAAAAATATTCTTTTTTTGGGGTTTATAACGGAGCTTAAGGGTTGTTTTGATATTCCTGAAATTGCGAGAAGAGTTATTGAACAAAAAGATAATGTGAATTTTATCTTGGCTGGAAGTGGCGAGATTGAGAAACTTCAAAATATTTTATTAGAAAAAGGTATATCTCAATATTTTTCATTTCCAGGATGGGTAAAGAAAGAAGAAAAAGAAAATTTACTTAAAAGTGCAGACTTTTTTTTCTTACCTTCATATACAGAAGCAATGCCAATGTCAATATTAGAGGCCATGGGATATGGATTACCAATAATTACTACGAACGTGGGAGGGATCCCACAACTTGTGGAAGAAGGTAAAAATGGGTATATGACAGAGCCAGGAAATATAGATAGTTTTTCTAAAGCGATATTGAAACTTATCAGTGATGACGATTTAATTTATAATATGGGAAAAGAAAGTATAGAAAAAGCAAAAAGAAAGTATTCTTTAGAGGCACATTTGGCAAAGGTGTGTGCAGTTTATAAGAGTGCTTTGGGAGAGTAATTATGCCAAGAAAAATTGGAAGTGTTATATATAAAGTTGAGGAAGTAGTCAGAAAAACTTTTTATAAAGCTTTTCGTGAGAGTGTAATCAAATGTTCTTTAGGAAGTTGTGGTAAAAATGTACATATAGCAGAAAAATGCGACATTAAAGGAAATAAAAATATTAATATAGGAAACGATGTTGCGATAGGTCCTCATGCACTGTTATGGACAACAGGAGCTAAATTAACTATTAAAGATAAAGTTATAATTGGTCCAAGATTGAGTATCATAACAGGAGATCATAAAATAGATATTATAGGAAAATATATGGCCGATATTACGGCAGATGAGAAGGATGAAAAAGATGATCAAGATGTTATTATAGAAAAAGATGTTTGGATAGGAGCGAATGTAACCATTCTTAAAGGAGTGACTATAGCAGAGGGGTGTGTAATAGGTGGGGGGGGCAGTAGTAACAAAAAGTACAGAGCCTTATGGAATTTATGTAGGAGTGCCAGCTAGACACATAAGAGAACGATTTACAGATGAAGAGATACAAGAACACAAAAAGGGATTAATATAGATTGGTGATAAAAATCAGATGGTGATTGTAAAATGAGAACGAAATTTACTATAAATGAAATTTTATTTGAATTATATTTAATTAGTGCAGTAATGGGTGGAATATTAAGAAATATGTTAGGTGTATGGGAACCTATTTATGATACATATACTTTTGTAAGTAAAGGTCGTTGGGGAACGTTGATGTTAACTATATCGACTATTATTCTGCTATTATTGTTATTTCGTTGTAGCATTAAATTTATTAAAAAAGTTCCTATTGGAATACGAATTTTGGTTTGTAGCTTGATATTTTATTATCTGTTATGGACAGGTATATCTTTAAATAGTAATTCGCTTCAAAGTGTTTTTTTGGGGTCAATTTCAACTTCGGTAATTTTGTTACCAATAGCGAGTGTAGTTGGATTTGATAATAAAATATGGAGTTTATTAGTAAAGCAGATTCCAATTATAAATATTTTATTAGGAGGTGCATTTTTTGTAGCTGTAATTTCATTTTGGGGACAACATGGATTAAAGTGGCCAATGAATGCTTCGTATAAAGGGATATTTGCTTATTGGATTACATCTGTTTGGATAATGACTTTTGTGTATTTTAATGAAAAAAAGAAAAGAAAGTTTATTTATTGTAATTTAGTATTTATCATCATAGCAGCATTTATTACACAATCACGTGCATGGGTACTACAGACATTGATTTTATTTTTCGTGTTTTTTGCTGTTTTAAGCAATAAAAATAAGTATATTAAGTTTTTTATGGGATGTTTATTCATTGTTATTGCTATCGTAGGAATTTCATATATTTTTCCTAATATAACAGGTAGTTTGTTTGAAAGAGGATTTGAGGATACTAGAAGTGGACAATATGTAGTTTTTTTTAAACAACACTCATGGAATGATTTACTTTTGGGTCTAGGTCTAAATGCTACATATACATATTTGGGAAATGATTTTTATCCATATTTTGATAATCAGTTTATGTTTATTATGTTTCATTATGGGATTTTACCAGTTATTTCTTGGATTGTAGTGTATTGTTATGTGTTTAAAGGAAAAAAGATAATTAATTTAAAAGATGAGGTTATTATTCGTGCAGCTAAATATATTGGTGGGTTTGCATTACTAGCATATATGGGACTTTCGACATATTATCAGATTGAATTAAGCTATAGTAGTGTATTGATTATGCTTCTTTTGGGAAATGCAATACAAAGAAAGACAAGGAGTTAATAATTCGATGAAAAGAATAACATTTTTAGTGGGAAGCCTAGGTGGCGGTGGCGCAGAGCGTGTGACAGTTGCGTTAGGAGATTGTTTTGTTAAAAAAGGATATGAAATTTTTTTTATAGTTTTTTCAAGAGAAAATAATAATTATGAGATTAATTCAAAGATACATATAGACTTCCTGCCAGAAAATCTTAATAGTAAAAAAATATATATAGATAGAATTTGCGAATTAAAGAGATTATTAAAGAAACAATTGCCAGATTATGTAATATCGTTAGGGTTAGGGTATCAGTATTTAATTTTAGGGAATTTATTAAATAAATATAAGTTTATATTATCAGAGAGAAATGCACCGCAGTATTTTTATAAATGGTACGAAAGGATATATGTAAAATACAGCTATAAAAAAGCTTATAGGGTGGTATTTCAAACAAAAGATGCACAGGCATACTACGGAAAGAGCATTGAATATAAATCAAAAGTAATTGCTAATCCTATCACATCATATATTCCAGAATCGTATGAGGGTGTTAGAGAAAAGCGCATTGTAGCAGTGAATAGATTAAGTCAACAAAAAAATATTTTTATGTTATTTAGAGCATTTAAAAGAGTTTTAGAAAAATATCCTGAATATACATTGGAGATTTATGGCAAAGGGGAACAGGAAGATGAATTAAAGAAATATGCAGGTGAACTAAAAATAGATAAAAATGTTGTCTTTATGGGGCAGAAAGCGAATGTGCATTCGTATATTATAAATGCGAGTATGTTTGTTTCATCATCAGATTTTGAAGGAATGTCAAATTCAATGTTAGAAGCTATGGCAATAGGTTTACCAGTTGTATGTACGGATTGCCCGATAGGCGGTGCGAAGATGGTAATAAAAAATAATTTGAATGGATTGTTAACACCGGTAGGAGATGATGAAGAATTTGCAAAAGCTATTATATATTTGATAGAACATCCTGATAAAGCAGGAGAAATGGGTAAAAGAGCGAGTAAATTACGAGAGGAATTAAAGCCAGATATAATAGCAGAACAATGGGAAAAATTGTTAACTTGGTGAATGTGAAAGGTAGAACTCAATGAAAAAAAACTTGAAAGAACAAATTATTTCTGGTTTATTTTGGAAGTTTGGAGAGAGAATATTAGCACAAGGGGTTTCATTTTGTGTTTCTTTAGTTTTGGCACGAATGCTATTACCAGAGCAATATGGAGTTGTTGCACTAGTATTGGTTTTTATTAATTTGGCAAATGTTTTTGTGACAAACGGATTAGGTGAAACGTTAATTCAAAAACCCGATGCAGAGCAAAAAGATTTTTCAACAATGTTTTATTGTAGTTTATTTTTTGCCATAATACTATATTGTACATTATTTATAAGTGCTCCATTTATTGCACGCTTTTATAATGATAACCAATTAATTTCAATTCTTAGAGTATTAGGATTACAAATACCTATTGCTTCTATGAATACGATACAACAAGCGTATGTATCTAGAAATATGATGTTTAAAAAATTCTTTTACTCCACATTAGGAGGAACGATTTTCTCTGGGGTTATAGGGATTGCTTTAGCGTACAGTGGAGCTGGTATATGGGCATTAGTCGTTCAATATATGACAAATACGATAATGAACACATGTATTTTATTTATTACGGTTCGTTGGAAACCGTCATTTGAATTTGATAAAGAGTCGGCTAAAGCATTATTATCGTATGGTTGGAAATTAGTAGTTGCTCAATTTGTTAATCAAGCATATATTGAATTGAAAAATTTGTCTATAGGTAAAGTTTATACAACTGCTGACTTAGCTGCATACAATAAGGGGGAGCAATTTCCTTCAGTATTAGTGATGAACATTAATAGTGCAATTAGTGGTGTGTTGTTTCCAGCGATGTCTTTAGCAACTCAAAAAAAAGGAAAACTAAAAGAATTAACAAGGCAATCCATTATGATAAGTTCATATGTGATTTTTCCATTAGTAACAGGGTTGATGATTATTGCAGAACCAATGATCCGTTTATTATTAACTGAAAAATGGTTAGGATGTGTACCCTTTTTGCAAATAAGCTGTTTATTTTGGATGTTTCAGCCGTCACAAACTGCTAATGTTCAAGCGATTAAGGCTATAGGAAGAAGCGATATTTGTTTGAAATTGGAGATGGCAAAAAAAGCAATTGGGATTACTTTTTTGTTTATAGCTATTCAGATAAGTCCGTTAGCAGTTGCTGTGATGAATGCTTTATTTGCATGTGTATCTGCAGTTTTAAATATCATTCCCAATAAAAAATTGATTGATTACGGAATAAAAGAACAAATTAAAGATGTTATTCCAGCATTACTTTTGTCAGCTATTATGTATTTATTGGTTTATCCTATTGTGAAATTAGGATTTGCTGATATCATAACAATTTTATTGCAGGTATTGGCGGGTATAGTTGTATATTTAGGAGGGTCAATTATTTTTAAATTAAAGGCATTTGTATATATTTTGAGTATATTGAAAAGGAAAAAATAATGAAAAATCAAAAATTAAAAAAAAGAGTATATTATGTTGGAGATGTTGGATGTAGAGATACAGCATTGGCAATACATGCAAGAAATATGGGATATATGTTTAAAAAATTAAACTATGATGTTGTTTATTTTTGTGAAAACTGGGATACTCAGCGCCATTATAATTCAGATAAAGATTTTAAATATTTCTATACAAAAAAATATTTAAAATTTTGGAAATTTTCTTCCTTAGAATGGATTCTGGAAAAATTAACAGGTATTAAGATATTTAATTTGTTAAAAAGTCAAGTGAAAATTAAAAAACCGGATATTGTTGTCTTATATGGAATAGAAGGAGAAGAAAAGATTATTAATTTTTGTAAAAAAGAGAATATACCTGTTATATTGGAACGATGCGATTGGTTTGAAAAAGAAGATAGAGCAACATTTCTTGAAAAGAATTTTGTCCATAATAAAACAGAATATGCTATGAGAGTATTAGATATGCAGGCAGATGGTATTATTGCTATAAGTAAATATTTGTACAATTATTATAAGAAAAATAATAAACATGTAGTATTTATTCCTCCTATGTTTAAGGTAGAACAGAATAATAAAATAGATAGATTTTATAAAGATGAGAAAATTCATTTGGCTTATGCAGGTAGCTTAGGCGGAAATAAAGATCAAATTCTACCAGTAATGAATGTTTTAAAGGAAATAAATAAAAAAGAGATTAAAATTTATCTAGATATTGTTGGAGTAACAATGGAAGATATTGAGAAGGAGACACAGTGTAATAATTGGAATAAATATGGGGTTTATGCGTATGGTCGTTTGTCAAATGAAAAGACGAAAGAGATAGTAAAAAAAGCAGATTTTAGTTTGTTGCTTAGACAAAACAAGCGTTATGCAAAAGCAGGCTTTTCAACAAAATTTACAGAAAGTATGTGTTTAGGTGTACCGGTAATATGTACTAAAGTTGGAGGCGCAGATAGCATTATAAGTGATATGAAAGATGGTGTCCATTTAAAAGATAATTCGTATGATACACTTTTACAAGTTTTAGGTAATCTTTTGATATTGGATTCTAATCAAATTGCAGAAATGAAGAAAAATGCTTTTGAAACAGCAATGAAAGTGTTTACGCTAGAAGCCAATGAAAATAAAATGTTAGAATTTTTAAATGAGATTAGTGAATAATAAGTACTTATTTAATAAAATAGTGATTGGGAGTCTTCTTAATTTAATAAAAAAGTAAATGAGGGGAATATACAAATAAATTATACCTCAACATTTATTATAGAACTTTATATAAGAATTTTTTGAAAAGGGTGAGAAATAAAATGGAAAAAGATAGTATATGTTTAAATAATAAAGTTGTATTTATAACAGGTGTAGCAGGATTTATTGGGGCTAATCTTGTATTAGAAATTGTAAGAATGTCTATTCCAATTACAATTATCGGAATAGATAATATAAATGATTATTATGATATTTCTATAAAAAAGTGGCGTTTGCAGAAGATTGATGAAGCTGTAGGAGAAAATAGTCAAGTGACTTGGAAATTTATAGAGGGAGATATTTCGAATAATGATGAAATATCTTTAATTTTTAAAAAATACAAGCCTAACCTTGTAGTAAATTTAGCTGCCCAAGCAGGGGTGAGATATTCAATAACTAACCCAGATGCTTATATAAAGTCTAATATAATTGGATTTTATAACATTTTAGAGGCATGTCGTCATTCATATGATAATGATGAGAAAGGAGTAGAGCATTTGGTTTATGCATCATCCTCAAGTGTGTATGGAACTAATAAAAAAGTACCTTATTCCACAGAGGATAAGGTAGATAATCCTGTTTCTCTTTATGCAGCAACAAAGAAATCTAATGAGTTGATGGCTCATGCATATAGTAAACTTTATAATATTCCGTCTACGGGGTTGAGATTTTTTACTGTATATGGACCGGCTGGACGTCCAGATATGGCATATTTTGGATTTACAGATAAATTGTTAAAAGGTGAAACAATAGAAATATTTAATTATGGTAATTGTAAAAGAGATTTTACTTATGTGGATGATATTGTCGAGGGCGTTGTCCGTGTGATGCAGGGTGCGCCGGAACGTAAAAATGGTGAAGATGGTCTGCCCGTTCCTCCGTATGCAGTTTATAACATCGGCAACCAGAACCCGGAAAATCTGCTGGACTTTGTACAGATTTTGCAAGAAGAACTGATTCGTGCTGGTGTTCTGCCGGAAGATTATGATTTTGAAGCACACAAAAAATTGGTTCCGATGCAGCCTGGTGATGTACCTGTGACCTATGCAGATACCAGTGCGCTGGAGCGTGACTTCGGATATAAGCCCTCTACCAGTTTGCGCGAGGGGTTGCGGAAGTTCGCTGAGTGGTACGCAAAGTTCTACAAATAATGAAGAATAGGAAAATAAACCGATGAAGTGTGTTGAGGTTTACAAGGAATTATATCATCAGGAACCGTTTGATGTGGCGTTCTGCCCGTACCGCATCAGTCCGCTGGG
>ENA-ORSR01002303-ORSR01002303.1-human-gut-metagenome-genome-assembly--contig:-NODE-2303-length-10953-cov-2.599927_pt1 | contig 10953 bp, 7 predicted proteins | sample MGYA00241901_ERZ509166 | MGnify/ENA primary metagenome ERZ509166 (study PRJEB26280, sample SAMEA2338860) | human gut metagenome | biome: human gut; feature: human-associated habitat; material: faeces... | reverse complement strand
CCCCGCCACACCATACGCAATCCGGACATCCTCAATCACAGTCTTATCCTCTGAAAGCTTTACATTGGCAGAACATCCAAGGGTTGCGATATCCATGGCGTTTCTCATGGCATATTTAATATAATGTCCCCGGTATCCCTGATATGATTGTTTTGGAATCAAAATTCCGGTCTGAAGCTCTCCCGGTCTTATATCCACTTTTCCGGCTTTGATATAAAACTCCCGGATCGGAAGTCTTCTGATACCTTCCGGGCCCGTCAGCTCTACGATTGCATCCCACGCAAACAGCGTAGACGCCGAATCTGCAGAAGTCACACCATTGCATGTGTTTCCTCCGATAGTCCCGATATTGCGGATCTGAGGACCTCCCACCATATCCACCGCTTCCCCAAGGACAGGAATATATTTCTGGATCAGTTCATTTTTTGTGATATGGGAAAAACTGGTGAGTGATCCGATTCTGAGCGTCTCATCCTCTTCCAGACTCACTCCTCTTAATTCATCCAGCCCATAAATACTGACAAGTTCCACTCCTGCCCGCTTTCCCTCACGGATCTGGACCAGCACATCACTTCCCCCTGCAATGATCTGTGCCTGCGGATGCTCTGTCAGAAGGCAGATGGCATCCTGTACATTTTCTGCTTCATGGAGCGCTTTGATATCATACATATTCGTTCACGACCTTTCCCCATTAAATCAATCCGTCTTCCCGGAATTTTACAAACAGCCTGTGCGGATTCATCGGAAGCTCATTGAGCCCTGATCCGGTTGCGTTTAAAATCGCATTGCGGATCGCCGGCGCAACCGAACATACCGGCGGTTCTCCGAGAGCTTTCGTTCCGTAAGCACTGGTAGGCTCATAATTTTCCACAAACTCCCCATGCAGATCGGGATGATCTTCAAATGTGGCCATCTTATAGTCCAGAAGATTATTGTTTAAAGGTCTTCCCGTTTTCTCATCAAATTTCAGCTCTTCGAAAAGTCCGAATCCAATTCCCATACTCATGCCTCCATGCACCTGCGCTTCCGCCAGCGCCGGATTGATCAGCCTTCCGCAGTCATGTACATTGACGATATTCGTCAGTGTGGCCCGGCATCCCGGAATATCTACTTCTACCTCCGCAAAGGTACAGCCGAAAGAGTAGGCATTATTTTTGATCTGATAGGTACTCTCTGCCGTGAGATGTCCGCAGTTAGTCAGGCTGTAGAGTTTTTCTGTTGCCAGCTCACCCAATGACATCAGAACACTGCCGTCTGTCGTACGCACAATGTTTCCATCTATAATATCCAGATTTTCTTTCATCTGCCGCGTCATCTCCACTGCCGTATCCAGAATGCGGCTCTTTAACAGCTCTGCTGTCTGCCGAATGGAAAATCCAGCCATATAGGTCTGCCTGGACGCATAGGCTCCAAGACCAAACGGTGTGATATCCGTATCCTGCATGGTCATCACATGAACCATATCAAACGGAATCCCCAGTGTCTCTGCCGCCATCTGCGCAAATGCAGTATCTGCGCCCTGTCCAATCTCCGTCTCCCCTACCTGCACCTGAATAGAACCGTCCTGATTCATGACCATACGGCAGGAGGATGTCTCCAGAGAAATCGGCCAGACACCGGTATTGTACCAGAATGCCGCCATTCCGATCCCTTTGCGGATATCCCCGGTTTGTTGTGCATATTCTCTGCGTTTTCGCTCATAATCTACACTGACACTGCCTTTTTCCATGCATTCCCTGAAGGTATCATAATAATTGACATTTTTTGAAAATCCATCCGTATATCCTTTTGGCATCAGATATTTCCAGCGATATTCATACGGTGGAATCCCAAGTTTCACCGCAATGTCATCCGTATGGCTTTCCATCGCAAACATCGCCTGCGGAATTCCATAGCCGCGCATAGCTCCAGATACCGGTTTGTTGGTAAATACCGTGTACACATCTCCCTCAAAGTTCTCACACGGATACAGCTGCGGGAAAGATCCAAGAGCCTTTGCTCCAATGCTGTGTCCATGAGATGCATACGCCCCCTGATCGGAAAAGCACTCCGCTTTTCTTGCAGCAATCTCACCATTTGGACGCACATAAGAGATCAGATGTGTCCGGATAGCATGGCGTACCCGGTTACATACAAACGTTTCTTCCCGTGACACATCCAGCTTTACAAGCCGTCCGCCGACTGTCTGTGACAGATATGCACACAATGGTTCATATAAAATGTCCTGCTTGTTTCCAAAACCGCCTCCTATGTATGGCTTGATCACCCGCACATTTCCCCATGGGATTCCAAGCGCCTGCCCGACAACCCGCCTGCAGATATGAGGAATCTGCGTAGAAGAGACGATCACGTACCTGCCCTGTTCCATATACGCATAACAGATAAAATTCTCGATATGACAATGCTGCACGGTCGGTGTCTGATACCAGCCCTCCACTTTGATCAGCCCCGGCTCTTCTTTTGCTTTTTCAAAATCCCCTTTGTGGATCGAAGTGTGTTTCAATACATTTCCCGGATAGTTTTCATGAAGCTGCGGAGCGTCCTCTTCCATTGCCTTTTGTACATCCAGCACAAACGGAAGGGGATCATACTCCACCTTGATCAGCCGCAGCGCCTGAGCTGCTGCCACTTCATTCTCCGCAACAACTGCTGCCACATCATCCCCGTAAAACCGCACATGCTCCGTTAAAAGCAGGCGGTCTTTGACATCCTGATGTGCAGGATCCGTAGACCACGGATGTCCCGCGGTCGGGAAATAATATTTCGGCACATCAAAGCAAGTCACGATCTTTACAACCCCGGAAAGTTTTTGCGCCTCACTGGTATCCACTGATCTTACGATTCCATGAGCGATATTCGCATGCAGTACCCGCGCAATATAAGCGCTTTTATCACACAGATCCTCCGTATATTTTGCTCGTCCGGTCACTTTTTCCAAAGCATCCACTCTCGTTACACTCTTGCCGACTACATGTTCTCTTTCCTCCATGATACGTCACCTCCGCAATTTATTTTGACATTCCCAATTTTTATTGCAGACAGATTTCTCTGCCCCGCACGTATTTCGCACGTACTTCTCTCTCATCTGCCAGATAAATCATTCTCTCCAGACGTGCTCTCACATCCAGATTTTGCGAATGCACAATTCTTGTGTCATCCAGGACAACTGCATCCAGTTCAAATCCCGGTTCAAAGCTTCCCACATTTCCAAAGAATTCACCGCCGCCTTTTGTGGCAATGTAAAATACTTCCTCCAATGTCAGTGGTTTTAAACTGTCATCCTGCATCCTCCAGCGCAGCTTGGAAGCCTGGATTGCAAGCGCCATTGCTTTGAACAGATTTTCTGTGGAGCCCCCTGCCACATCACTTCCAATTCCCACATGCAGTCCTTCCTCCAGGAATGTCCGAACCGGCGCCACCCCCGATGACAAGTTCATATTGGATTCCGGACAATGGGCGATAAATACTCCGTTTTCTTTCATTCGCTGCTGCTCTTCTTTTCCGGAATACACACAATGCGCCATCACGGTTTTGCAGTCTGCCCCAAACAATCCAAATCTGTCATAAGCATCCCCGTAAAACTCCGACCACGGGCAAAGCTCCTTCACCCAGGCAATCTCTCCCGGATTTTCTGATAAGTGTGACTGTACCGGAATCTGGTAATACATCTGAATTTTCTTTAAATTCTCCATCAGTTCATCACTGCAGCTCGGTGTAAACCTTGGCGTCAGGATCGGCATGGTATTCTGATATTTTTTATGCAATACATCCTTGATCCATTCCACTGTCTGAATCCCTGATTCTTCTGCCGATTCCTCTCTGAGATAATCCGGACAGTTGCGATCCATATTCACTTTTCCCACATACGTCACCAGTCCGCTTTGTTCCAGCTGATCCATTAAAAGCAGTGTGGCATCTCTGTGGATCGTTCCAAAAATACATGCTCTTGTCGTTGCACTTCTCTTTAGATTGTCAGTAAAGATACGATATGCACGCCGGGCATACTCCAAATCCTGATATTTTGCCTCCTCCGGAAACGTATTCGTCTCCAGCCATTCCAAAAGCTCCATATCCATTCCCATTGCCCGGAATGTATACTGCGGAGCATGCACATGCAGATCTGTCAGTCCTGGAATAATCAGACACTCCCCATAATCAGATACCGATACCTGTGCATATTCTGGAGGCACTTTCTCAAAAACCCCCTTGACCAGACCGCTTTCGCTGATCAGATAGTGATCCTTTAAGATCCTTAGTTCATCTTTATTTTTGCTGTATACAATATTCCCTTTTAATATAAAAACAGGTTCATTCATTGACTGACCTCCTACTCTTTCCGCCCGACCACAGACCGGGACTTTCCCATCCCACTCTGCTTATAGTCAGCTGTTTGCGGCAGCTGGTAGATACGTCCAACCAATTATGAACCTATATAAGCACCATTTTATGCAATTCGCACAATTATCGCTTTCACTATGTTAAATTTATATTAACATTCCCTATTTTGAATGTCAACAGCTCTTCCATGAAAAATGAATCCGGTATACGAAGTTACTGTGAACAGTAACGGATACTAAACTCGTTCCAGCATTACTTCAATCCGTCCGCCGCAGACCATCCCTTCCTCTTCTGCAGCTTCCCTTGTCATATCCACCATACAAATCTGAAACCGCACTTTTTCTTCCCGCATCATCAGCAGTGCTTTTGTGATCACATCACTTTCCGCGCATCCGCCTCCGATCGTGTCGATCAGTGTTCCATCCTCCAGGATCAGCATTTTTGTTCCCACGCCTCTCGGTGCAGATCCTTTTCTGGAAATGATCGTTGCAAGTACTTTTTTCTGCTTTTTACAGTCCTCATCACACAGCGCCTCCAACAATTCTTTGGAATATCCGCATCCTTCTGCTTTTTCATGTTTCACCTGAATGATTTCTGCCATAACAGACACCGCAATTTCTTCCGGTGTCTCAGCGCCGATCTTCAGACCAATCGGTGTGTACACCTCATCCAGCTTCTCACGTTCATGTCCCTGCTCAAAAAGCTCTTCTTTGACGATCGCCACTCTGCGGCGACTGCCCATCATTCCAATATAAGCATTTGGCTTCTCTACGATTGCTCCCAGACACACTTCATCATACCGGTGTCCTCTTGTCACAATAATAAAATATGTATCTTCTCCTCCTGATATGCGTTCAAGTCCATGCTCAAAAGAATCGCAGATCACCACATCCGCACCTGCCACTCTTGCATTGTCCGCAAATTTGGGACGATCCTCAAGAACCGTCACCTGAAATCCCAGCATTTTCCCCATCCGGATCATAGGTATGGACACATGACCGCCCCCGCAGATCACCAGCCTGGGCTGAGAACCTGCACGCTCACAAAACACTGCATGTCCCTCATATTGCTCCACCGGCTCTGTCACAAGTAATTTCCTTCCTGCCGATTCTCCCTCTAATACTGTCATAACAACACAGGAACCACTCTGCATTTTTTCTGCGAGAGAATTATAAAATTCACTCATCCTTTCACGCTCCTTTTTCATTACCCTTTCCCGAACCCGCAATTTGGAAACGTACACACCTCGCAGGACAGACACAGTCCTCCTTCTCCGAGTCTGTAAAAATCCTGATCCTGCAGCCGTTCTCCTGCCACCAGTCTTGGCAGTACCAGATCAAAGATCGTGCGCCTTGCATACATCACGCAGCCCGGCAGACCCATGATCGGAATCTCACCTTTATAGGCCAGCATAAACATCGCACCAGGCAAAACCGGGGCGCCATATGTGATCACTTCATCGGAAGCATTGCGGATTGCCAGCGGTGTCTTATCATCCGGATCGACACTCATTCCTCCGGTACACACAACCATCTGCGCACCTTTTTTGATCCAGTCATTGACTGCCTCTGTCACCATATCCGGTTCATCATTGCAGATTGTATTTCCAAGCACTTCTACTCCATATTCTTCCAGCTTCTGCCGGACCACCGGAGTAAATTTATCCTGAATCCTTCCGTGATATACTTCACTTCCGGTTGTCACGATCGCTGCTTTTTTCTTCTGAAACGGAAGGAGCGCAAAAACAGGAGTCTCTCCTGCTATCTCCTTTACCTGTTTCATTTTTTCTTCTTCGATCACCAGAGGGATTACACGCATTCCTGCAATCTTATCTCCCTTTTTCACCGGAAAATTTCCGTGTCGGGAAGAAATACACATCTGTCCCATGGCATTGATCCTGCACAGTTTCTCCTTGTCCACTTTCAGAACCCCGTCACACTGTGCCGTCAGCTCGATTTTTCCTTCTTTTGGCTTTGACGCATCCATCTGTGCATTCTGGCACACGCTGCGCAGGATCTCTGCCGCCTCATCTTCATGAAGCATCCCTTCTTGTTTTTCCCACACATACAGATGCTCTTTTCCAACGGAAAGGAGAACCGGAATATCGTCCTTTGTCACTACATGTCCTTTTCTAAAAACCGCATCTTTTACTACCCCCGGGATGATCTGCGTAATATCATGGCAAAGCACACAGCCCACTGCATCCTCGGTCTTGATCAGTTTCATACTTCTAAACACCTCTCTTTTCAATGCTTATAGGGAAATCTTCTCCAGATCACGCATCCACACTTGGGCACACGCATCGCTTGGCATTCTCCAGTCTCCTCTTGGTGAGAGTGCCACTGTCCCGATCTTCGGTCCGTCCGGCAGACAGGAGCGCTTAAACTGTTGGTTGAAAAATCGTCTGCAGAATGTTGTCAGCCATTTTAAAATTGTTTCTTTCTCATATACCCCTTCAAATGTCTGCACTGCAAGCCGATAGATCTTACCCGGCTCATATCCGAACCGCAGCATGAAATACAGATAAAAATCATGCAGCTCATATGGTCCTACCAGATCCTCAGTCTTTTGTGCGATATCCCCGTCTTTTGGAGGAAGCAGTTCCGGGCTGACCGGCGTATCCAGTACATCATAAAGGACTTCCTGCAATTTTGGATCCGCAGTCACGTCTGCTGCATATTTGACAAGATGACGCACCAGCGTCTTCGGTACAGAAGCATTCACTCCGTACATCGACATATGATCTCCATTGTAGGTTGCCCATCCAAGCGCCAGTTCTGACATATCTCCGGTTCCGATTACCATTCCGTTTGTCGCATTTGCAATATCCATCAGTACCTGCGTACGCTCTCTCGCCTGCGCATTCTCATACGTTACACTGTGGTCTTTCGGATCATGTCCGATATCCTGAAAATGAAGACTTACGGAATCTGCAATTTTCACTTCCCGCAGTGTTGCTCCGAGCTGTTCTGCCATTTTGCAGGCATTCCGATACGTTCTGTCCGTGGTTCCAAAGCAAGGCATGGTGATCGCAAGAATCTCTTTTTTATCTTTTCCGATCATGTCAAACGCTTTTGCTGTCACGATCAGTGCCAATGTGGAATCCAATCCGCCCGAAATACCAACTACCGCCGTGTTTGCGTGGGTATGGAGCAGACGTTTTTTGAGCCCCATTGCCTGGATTGTCAAAATCTCTTCGCATCGCAGAGCACGTTCTTTTTCATCCTGCGGCACGAACGGCTTTTTCGGAAACTCTCTTGTCAGTTTGATCTCGCACACATCCAGAGGAAATGAGATTCTTGGCAGCACTTTCTCTTTTGCCATCGTAAATGTCGTGTTTTTCCGACGTTCACCGACAATCCTTTTGATATCCAGTTCTGTATAAATAATCTGATTTTCAAATCGCTTTGCCTCTGCCAGGATACTGCCGTTTTCTGCGATCAGATTGTGTCCTCCAAACACAAGATCCGTCGTGGATTCCCCTTCGCCTGCATTTGCATAAATATATCCCGCGATCAGTCTCGCTGACTGTCCTTTGATAAGCTCCCGTCTGTAGCTGTCTTTTCCGATCGTCTCATCACTTGCCGAACAGTTGACGATCACGGTTGCACCTTCCATTGCCGCACGGATGCTCGGCGGAATCGGCGACCACACATCCTCACAGATTTCCGCCGATACGATCAGCTCTTCCATAGAGGATGCCTGAAACAAAAGCCCCGGACCAAACGGCACTTTTTTGCCGTTAAACAGGATTTCTCCCGGCACATTCGGCCCTGCCGTAAACTGACGCATCTCATAGAACTCACCATAGTTCGGAAGAAATGTCTTTGTCGTCAGTCCCAGGATTTCTCCCCTGCAAAGAGCTGCTGCCACATTGTAGAGCTTTGCATCCACCACAAGCGGCACGCCCACAAACACAAGCATGTCCTTCTCTCTTGTAAACTCTGTGATTTCAAGCAGTGCCTGTTTTGCTGCCTGCAAAAGTACATCCTGTGTAAACAGATCCCCGCATGTATATCCTGTGACACACAATTCTGGAAATACCACGATCTTTGCCTGATTGTTCTGTGCTTCTTCAATGGCACTGCATATCTGTTTTGTATTAAACGGCACGTCCGCCACCCGGATATCCGGTGTGGCAGCTGCCACTTTGATAAATCCCTGTTTCATTCTACTGCCTCACTTTCCCTATTTGGACACATCACTTCTATCTGCTTTTTTTCAAAAGTTCCTTCAGCTCGTCTACAGAAAATGTATAGGCGGTATTGCAGAAATGACATTTTACTTCGATATCCTTTCCATCGTCGATCATCTCCTGAATCTCTTTTTTCCCGACACTGATGATTGCTTTTTCAATCCGTTCTTTGGAACAGTTGCAGTCAAATTTTGCAGGAAGTGTATCTGTGATCTCTACATCCAATCCCTCCAGAACGTGGTTCAGCATTTCTTCCGGTGTATGGCCATTGTCGAGCATTGCTGTCACAGACTGAATATTCTTGATGTTTTCTTCCAGCTTGCTGAGCACTTCCTCCTCAATAAACGGCATCACCTGTACGATAAATCCACCTGCGCATCGCACGGTATTGTCCTTTTCCATCAGCACACCCAGACCCACCGAAGACGGCACCTGCTCAGAGGTTGCAAAATAATAGGTCAGATCTTCTGCGATCTCTCCTGTCTGCAAAATCGTCTGTCCGGAATATGGTTCTTTGAGTCCCATATCCTTGATCACATTTAAAAATCCTGGTCCAAGCGCACCGCCTACATCCAGTTTTCCGTTCTTCGGCGGAAGCATCACATCCGGGTTGTGTACATATCCTTTCACTTCCCCCTTACTGTCTGCTGTCACTGTCATTCCTCCGATCGGACCTCCGCACTGCACCTGCAGCGTCAAAACATCCGTCGGATTCTTCATCATACTTCCCATCATCGCACCTGCTGTAAGAAGTCGTCCAAGTGCTGCTGTCGCAACCGGACTTGTATTATGCCTTGTTCTTGCCTCTTCCACAAGCTCTGTTGTTGATGCCGCAAACGCACGGATCTGCGCATTCGCTGCTGTTGCTCTTACAATATAATCTTTCATCTTATCTCTCCTGTTTCTTCTATTATAATGATTCTATTCTGCTTTTTTCACAGATACCTTTCCCTGCTCTCTGGCGATCACGTAGATTCGTTCACTGTTCTTAGAAGGCGGTTCTTTTGTAAACGCTTCGTATGCAGTCACAAACTGCAGTCCGGATTCTTCCACGATCCTTGTGATCTCTTCTAACGTATATGCTCTCTGGAAATGTGTCTCCCGGAATCTGCGATAGAGATCACCCTCTGTCTCACTTTCCGCATCTTCTCTGATGAACAGATTCAGTTCGTATTCATTGATCCGCTCTTCCTCATAATAATAATTGTCCCAGATAAAGCTGCAGTCCTCTCTGGCCTCTGCAATGGTCTGATCACCCAGAACCTCCCGGTACTTATATTCTGTATTAAAATCAAAAATAAAAATACCTTGCGGATCCAGATAATTATTGACCAGACGGAATACTTCCTGCAGTTCATTCTTTTCTGTCACATAATTGACACAATCACAGACACTGACTATTGCTCTCACAGTTCCGTACAGTTCAAACTCCTGCATATTCTGTAACAGATAAAGGATATCATGGCCACTCTCAATCCTTTTCTCCATGGCAATCTCCAGCATATCTTCGGAATTATCTACTCCGATCATATCATACCCTTTTTCAGCCAGGAGTTCTGTCATACTTCCGGTCCCGCATCCCAGTTCCAGAACCAGTCCGTCTTTTACTCCGTATTCTTTTAATCTGTCTTCCAGATAATCCGCCCATTCTTCATACGGCACATTATCCATAAATGTATCATAAACCTCGGCAAAACTTGTATATGCCTCCATGTATAATCTCCTTTTTCATACGTATTTAACATTTCTATTATATCGGTATTCTATTAAAAAGGCAATACGAAGAAAATATGACCAACAGTCAATTTTGTTTGACTTCTTATTTCTGATTTGCTATACTTATTATGTTGAGATATTTATTTCAGTATCTGTACAAAACTACTCTAAGCAATTTGTACAAAAAGTTATAAAAGGAAGTCTGATTACTCATGGGAAGAGTCGAGGAAAATAAAAAAAAGAAAAAGGAAGCACTCTTTCGCACTGCATATGAATTATTTACCACCAAAGGGATCAATTCAACCGCCATTTCTGACATTGTTGAAAAAGCAGGTGTAGCGAAAGGAACTTTCTATCTGTATTTTAAAGATAAGTATGACATCAAAAATAAGCTGATCGCTCACAAAACCAAAGAATTATTTGATCATGCGGCAATTGCTCTGGAACACTCCGGCATCACCGGACTTGAAGACCAGCTGATTTTTATCATTGATGACATCATTAATATTTTAGTAAATAATAAGCCTTTGCTGAACTTTATTTCAAAAAATCTTGTAATGGGTGCATTAAAATCTGCTTTCTGGGCCGAAGACGAAGGTGACAAAATCTTCTATGAACGATACCTGGAGCTGGTAGAAGCCGATGAACACGAATATCAGGATATTGACATTATGCTATTCACTATTCTGGAATTGGCTGGGTCC
>ENA-ORSR01002298-ORSR01002298.1-human-gut-metagenome-genome-assembly--contig:-NODE-2298-length-10969-cov-3.749038_pt1 | contig 10969 bp, 11 predicted proteins | sample MGYA00241901_ERZ509166 | MGnify/ENA primary metagenome ERZ509166 (study PRJEB26280, sample SAMEA2338860) | human gut metagenome | biome: human gut; feature: human-associated habitat; material: faeces... | reverse complement strand
GGTGTTCTGCCATAACGGAAATGGAATTCCGGCTTCGGTTTTTCCGCTGCCAGTTCGATCACATCCATCTTATCCAGTTTCTTTTGTCTGGACATTGCCATATTTCTTGTAGAAACTCTTGCCTTGTTTCTGGCAACGAAGTCCTTAAGTTCACTGATCTCCTGCTGCTGACGGCGGTATGCCGCCTCGAGCTGTGCTTTCTTGACTGCATAAACTTCCTGAAAATGATCATAATCACCTACGTAACGGTTCAGTTCCTGATTTTCCATATGATAAATGATGTTTACCACTTCGTTAAGGAATGGAATGTCATGAGAAATCAGGATAAATGCATTCTCGTAGTCAATCAGATAACGTTTCAACCATGCGATGTGTTCTTCATCCAGATAGTTTGTCGGTTCATCTAAAAGCAGGATGTCCGGTTTTTCCAAAAGTAGTTTGGCAAGCAGTACTTTTGTGCGCTGACCGCCACTTAAATCGGTTACGTCTTTCTCAAGACCGATATCCAAAAGACCGAGTGCACGGGCAACTTCCTCGACCTTTGCATCAATGACATAAAAATCATGCAGCGTGAGTGTGTCCTGAATTGTTCCCAATTCTTCCATGAGCGTCATCATCTCTTCTTCGTCTGCATCGCCCAGAGAGTCGCAGATGGTGTTCATTTTTTCTTCCAGTTCAAATAAATATGCAAATGCAGATTTTAGAACGTCCTGAATGGTCATCCCTTTTTCCAATACAGTGTGCTGATCGAGATATCCGACGCGGACATTTTTTGCCCATTCGATCTTGCCCTCGTCAGGCTGTAGTTTTCCGGTTACAATATTTAAAAATGTGGACTTTCCTTCACCGTTTGCTCCGACCAGACCGATATGCTCGCCCTTTAAAAGACGAAACGAGACGTCGCCGAAGATAGCACGGTCACCAAATCCATGTGATAAATGTTCGACATTTAAAATACTCATTTCGAAACTCCTTATTGTTGATAATTTAATTGATGTATATTGTCAATTAAAATTATTTTACACGATAAATAGAGTTTTGTCATCAAACTTCTGCTAAAGAACATCTTTTACAATGCGGAGAATGTTTTTTGACCAGATTTTTTCCAGTTGCCGTTCGGTGAATCCTCTCTTTTGCAATTCCGCGTATAGACGGTCAATCTGACCGATATCTGTCAGTTCTAATTTTCCGTCATCAAATCCATCGAAATCAGTTCCGATTGCCACCGCATCTTCTCCGCCGATATAAAACAGATGGAGAGCGTGTTCTGCCAGGTCTGAAACGGATGCGTGTCCGACTGGATTTACAAAATATGGATAAAAATTCAATCCGATTACGCCACCTTTTTCTGCCAGTGCACGAATCATGTCGTCACTCAGATTTCTCGGGTGCTCACAGAGTGCTCTTGCATTGGAGTGTGAGGCGACAATCGGCTTGGAGCTGGTGCTTAGCACATCCCAAAAGCCACCGTCTGATAAATGTGACACATCGATCAACATTCCGAGGGAATTCATTTGCTCAACTACCTCAAAGCCAAATGGTTTCAGTCCTTTCTGCATGATTTTGCGGTCTTTACTGTTTGGAGAGCCAATGCAGTTTTCTTCGTTCCAAAGGAGAGTAACCAAACGGACTCCTTCCTGATAGAGCGTGTGTAAGCGATTCATTTGGCTATCCAAAATACCGCCTTCCTCGATCGTCAGAAAAGCGGAAAGTTTTCCCTGCGCCTGATTTTTGTCAAATTCCAGAAAATTTCGTGCGATTGCGATTGCGTCTTTGTTTTGAACGATCTCTTGCTTTATGCGTGCAAGCATTTGCATAGCATAGTCATAGCCTTTCGTATAACGACCATTTCCCTCAAATTGCTTTAGATAAATGAAACAGGCAAAAAACTGGGCAGTACTCTCGGCTCGTTTCAATTTTTGTAAATCTATACAAAATGGATTATCGTTTAATGTGGTCCCGTTTGTTTCCATCAATTTCCAAATGGTGTCGCAGTGCATATCAATCAAATTCATATTTTTTTACTCCTTGCATAATCTGTATTGTTATAGTCTACTCTATTATAAAAAGGATGTATATATGAAATCAAAAATTGGAATTGTTATTTGTGGGTTGATGGGAGAAAAGCAGTTTGTGAGTGACGCCTATATAAAGGCGGTGAAGTCGGCAGGAGGTCTCCCGATTATTCTGCCGCTTGTCAAATCGAATGAAGTGATTGCGGACTATGTGAAACTGTGCAGCGGTTTTCTGTTTTGTGGGGGCGGTGACATTACGCCACTGCTTTTTGGAGAAGAGCCGGCACGTGGAATCGGGGAGACGGACATTGCGTTGGATCTGTTTCAGATTCGACTTATGAAATCGATTCTTAAGAGCAAAAAGCCGGTGCTTGCCATCTGTCGTGGCATGCAGATTTTAAATGTAGCTTGTCATGGCACAATCTGTCAGGATATAGAACTTCGAAAGGAACCTTCAATCAACCATATGCAGACAAGCATCTCGCGAAAGGACATCAGTCATAAAGTGAATACTGTTGCTGGCAGCAGGCTGCACCGGATTATCGGAGAGTTTGCCTACACAAACAGTTTTCATCATCAGGTAATTGAGGAGGTGGGGGAAGCGCTGCAAGTTACCGGAAGAACGGCAGACGGCGTGATTGAGGCAATAGAAATGCCATCGCACCCCTTTGTGCTCGGGGTACAATGGCATCCGGAAAGCATGTATGAAATTTCATCAGACATGCGCTATCTTTTTCGAGCATTTATGCATTTTGCGGAAAAATAAATTCGCAATCTTAGTACATCATACTATTTAATACAGATGGATCAAATAGTAAGGAGAAAATGATGATGAAAAAGCCGACGACCAGAAATGCTACGGATATCAAGAGCAGTACGACCAGTTTCATCCGTTCTTCTTTCGCAAACAGGCTGTTTTTTGCTTGTTTTGTCCCTTTGTGAATCAGATAATTTCCGATTGTGAGTAAAAGTGGAATAGCAGCTCCGTACATCACATACATTCCAATCGAGATCAAAGGGATTCCACTGTCTGTCATAGTCGACATTTGGCTTTGGAACATCTCATTTGAGTACATGGATTTCATTGCGAAAATACTAAGCAGCGGCATGGCGTTGTTGATTGCATGAAACAGCGCTCCGTAAATCATATTGTCGGTCTCATATACAATGTAGCCGAGCATAATGCCAAGCAGTGCCGTCGGAACAAATCTCCAAATATTTCCGTGAAATGCACCGAAAATCAAGCCTGTGACAACAATGGCAATCCATTTATTTTTTCCATTGTCAAAGCTGTGCATTACAACACCGCGAAATACGGCTTCTTCACAGATTGCAGGTGAGATGGACACAATCACAAAAGAAATTATAAATGTCAAACTTGCGAATTCCATTCCAAGACCCTGACTGACACCGATCACTTCTTCAGGGAAAAAGTATGCGATGATCATGGTGATGATCATAATTGCAAGAAATGATCCAATCCATAGTAAAATCGTCCCAAAAACAGCCGAAAGTTTTGGCTTGTGAATTGGAAAGACTTGTTTGAAATCACCTCTGACAGCAGCAGTAAGAGCAACTGCAAGCATAAGCAGAAGTATTTCGTTTAGCAAAGTACCGTAAAGTCCAAGCTTTGCTCCTAAAATTGGACTTACAAAAAATACACAGACAGCTGACAAGACCAGCATGATGATTCCGTGATATACTTTCAGTGTTTTTCTGTTTTCTTCCATATAAAAAATATCCTTCCTAAATTATTTTGTTCTCATTATAGCATATTATCTTTCAATACAGACATAATAAACTTGGAAACTTATTATAAATTTTTCATTATGAGGAGGAACCCATTATGTCTGATATTTCTATTTTAGATTTACAGAATCTCCGTCATCTAATCGGCGGGTATGAAACAACACACTGCAAAATGACTGATTATGCAAATCAGGCGCAGGATGCTGAGATTAAAAAACTTTTTCAAGATGCAGCGGATTCTGCAATGAAAAATAAACAAGATCTGATGAAATTTTTGTAAGAGGGAGGAAGTAGAATGAACGAGAAAACAATGGTATCGGATGCGCTTGTCGGTGTAAACGGAGAGTTGAAAATGTTTGGAGAGATGATTCCGCAGACAGAGAACAAAGAGTTAAAACAATGCCTGAAACAGATTCGAAGCGAATGTGAAATGTCACAGGAAAAATTATATCAGGTGGCGCGTGAAAAGAGTTATTATGTTCCTGCCGCGAAGGCAACACGTGAAGAAGTCGATCATGTAAAAAACATTTTGACACAACCATCTATGAAATAACATTGGTATGAATTTCAGGCATCGTAAAGCAACATGCCACGGTGCCTGAAATAAAAAATAATCCCGTTCTTTTGGAGGTTTGGAAGGATGAAGAATAGATTAAAGAAATCAGAAATATTTGGTGCGATATTTGTGATGGTGTTTGGGACGTTGATGCACTTTTTTTATGATTGGTCCGGAAAGAATCCTATAGTTGCTCTGTTTGCCCCGTACAATGAATCCACCTGGGAACACTTGAAACTATTGTTTTTCCCTGTTTTGATTTATTCGGTTTTCCAATATGCATATATCGGGAAACAATATTCGGGCTATGTTACCGGAAGACTTGCAGGAATCGTGAGTGGTGCATTGACGATTGTCATCGTTTTCTACACGTATATGGCGGTTTTCAAACATCCAATTCTTTGGATTGATGTTACACTTTTTTATCTTAGTGTGATCGTTTGCTATCGAGTTGCTTACTCGATTACGCGGCAAGAAAAAATACCAAGGGCAGCAGAAATATTGTCCGGGATTTGCCTGATTGGTATTATGCTGTCATTTTTTTATCTTTCTGTTTTGTAAATGGATTTTTGAAAACTAGAAATTTGCCCGATATTTTTATTGCTACAATGCGTTAAAGTGTGATAGTATGTAGAAGATACAAATGTATCAAATACATATTTGAGAGGTTATTATGGATAAAAGAGAGAAATTTACAAGCAAGCTTGGCTTTGTTATGGCTTGCATCGGTTCAGCAATTGGACTTGGTAACATATGGATGTTTCCATATCGATTAGGTGCCTACGGAGGGGCAGCGTTTTTGATTCCGTATTTTATCTTTGTATTCATTCTGGGAACAACCGGATTGATTACAGAGTTCGCATTTGGACGGCATTTTAGTGGCGGATCGATGACAGGTATTATGACTGTGTTCAAAGAAAAGAAATTAAAAGGCGGGAAAATTGTCGGGATGCTTCCGGCGATCGGTCTGCTTGGAATCTTTATGTTTTACAATATTGTTGTGGGATGGATTCTAAAATATTTTGTTTTAAGCGGAACTGGGAAATTAAAGACAATCGATAAGGATACATATTTCAATCAGTTTGCAGGTTCTTCGGCATCTATTCCGTGGGATGCGATTGCGATTGTACTTACGGTAGCAGTAATTTGTGCGGGAGTAATTAAGGGGATAGAGAGAGTCAGCAAGATTATCATGCCGGCGCTGTTTGTGATCTTCATTTTACTTGCGATTCGATCTTTATCGCTTCCAGGATCTATGGAAGGGGTAAAATTTTTACTGCAGCCGAAATGGCATCATTTGCTGGAGGCAGATACATGGGTTATGGCGCTTGGACAGGCGTTTTTTACGGTATCGCTTAATGGATGTGGAATGGTTGTATATGGAAGTTACCTGAAAAAAGATTACAATATTCCAAAACTTGCAATCAGTACAGCAGTGCTTGACACATTGGCAGCAGTGCTTGCGTCATTTGTGATCATGCCCGCAGTATTTGCATTTGGTCTGGATGTCAATGCGGGACCGCCGCTTCTGTTTATGACGATGCCGATCATCTTTGATAAGATGCCGGGAGGAACGATTATTGCGATTGTATTTTTCCTGAGTTTGTTCTTTGCAGCAATTTCTTCTTCCATCAATATGCTGGAAGGTGTTGTGGAGGCAATTATATCAAACACAAAATTAACGCGTGTAAAAGCGGTCATTCTTGTCGGTGTAGTGACATTTGTACTGTCGATTCCATTAAACTTAAGCATGACAACATTTGACAATTTTACAAACTTGATTACAGTAGTTGTCTCACCGGTCATGGCGTTGTTGGTATTGATCGTATTCTATTATCTCTATGATGCGAAGAAAGCGCTTGCGGGAATCAACGAAGGTGCAGAAAAGCCGCTTGGCAATACATTTTTATACTTTGCAAAATATGTATTTACGATTGTGACGATTTTGGTTGTTGTTCTTGGAATTGCGTATGGAGGGATTGGATAAATATTGAATTTTCAGAAGAAAAAAACGGGAGAATTTCTAATTGACAGGTGAAATTTATTATGTTAAGCTTTTGTAAGAATCGTGTAAAAATTTAGAAAAATGATAAGATTTACGGAGGCAATTCTATGGATAGGAAAAATATGGCATTGATATTAAGCATATTTCTATTTGTGGGATTGCTTTTTTCAGTGGATCCTTTAGAGCGAGATTATAATTATGGTGAGACACATCAGATTTATTCTGCCGGTGCAGGCTTGACGAGCGGAGTCAGCGCAATCAAGACAGTCAGGCGTATCCAGACACCGCTCATTTATTGTCTGTTTCTGACTTGGGGAATGTTATATGGAAAAACTGAAAAATGGATTAAGTTATATTTAAAGAGAATGGAGATGCTCTATTTTCTGAAACAGGTTCGAGTCTCGCAGCGGATGGATGGGAAAAAACGAAAAGAGCAGCTATACGCAACTCAGTGATAAATTATTGCAAAAGAAGAGAATAGGAGATAAGTAAAAAATGGAATTAAATGATATACTATTGCTGCTTGGAGGACTTGCATTGTTCTTGTACGGTATGCAGATGATGGGAAATGGTCTTGAGACAGCAGCAGGAAACAAGATGAAAAGCATCTTGGAAAAATTGACATCAAACAGAATCAAAGGGGTTCTTGTCGGAGCCGCAATCACAGCAGTAATCCAGTCATCTTCGGCGACAACCGTCATGGTTGTAGGGTTTGTAAACTCTGGATTGATGACATTGAATCAGGCTGTATGGGTAATTATGGGTGCCAATATCGGTACGACGATTACCGGACAGCTGATCGCACTTGATATTGATGTGATCGCACCGTTATTTGCGTTTGCAGGTGTTGCGGTCATTATGTTTGCAAAAAACGAAAAAATCAAGCATATCAGTGAGATTTTTGCAGGACTTGGTGTGTTATTTATCGGTATGGGTATGATGGGAGATGCGATGGCGCCGCTTCAGCAGTCAGAGACGTTCATCAGCTTTATGTCGAACTTTAACAACCCGCTTGTGGGCATTTTGATCGGTGCGGTATTTACTGCGATTATACAGTCGTCTTCTGCATCAGTCGGTATTTTGCAGGCACTTGCAAGCACAGGTGCGATTCCGCTTTCGAGTGCAGTGTTTATCTTGTTTGGACAGAATATCGGAACCTGTATTACAGCAGTGCTGGCATCTATCGGAACAAAGGTAAATGCAAAGAGAACGACGGTAATCCACTTGATGTTCAACATTATTGGTACGATTTTATTCTCGGTAATCTGTCTGATCACTCCATTTACAGACTGGATCGCAGCGCTGACACCGAATAATCCGGTGGCGCAGATTGCCAATGTACATACAACCTTCAATATCGTGACTACTTTAGTACTTCTTCCATTTGGAACACTTATGGCGAAAGCTGCCAAGGTGCTTCTGCCGGATAAAGAAGGGCAGGAAGAGGATATCAAGCGATTGAAATATATCCGTCCATTTGAAAACAACTATACAGTCGGACATGCTGCAATGGTGATTAGCCAGATTGAAAATGAGGTAGAACGTATGCTTCAGATGGTAAAAAAGAACACAGAAGGTTGTTTTCGTGCTGTAATCAAAAATGATCAAAATATGGTTGCAGATTTGGAGGACAGAGAACAGTATATCGATTATCTGAATAAAGAGATTTCAAAATATATTGTACATCTGATGACAACAGAGATGACGATTCAGGATTCTCAGAAGCTAAATGCTTACTATCGAATTATCGGAGATTTGGAGAGAATTGGAGATCATGCAATCAACTTTGTGGACTATCTGCACAATATGAGTGAGTGGGATATCAAATTTTCACAGTCAGCAATTGAGTCGTTAGAGCAGATGAAAGATCTTTGTACAGAGACATTAGAAGGAATCAGCAAAGAAAATATGAATGGCAGAAAGCATGTGTTAGAGATTGCAGCGAAGAACGAACAGCGTATTGATGATATGCAGGAAAGTCTTTTGAAAGGGCAGATTGAGAGAATGCAGTCTGGAAAATGCAGTGCAGAAGCAGGGGTTATCCTGTCTGAGATGCTCACTGATTTTGAACGAATCGGGGATCACGCACTGAATATTGCAGAAAAATATGAAGAGATGCAAATGTAACAGAGATAGATAAAGAGGACCGAAAATCGGTCCTCTTTGTCTATCTGATTATTTGTTGTTTTCTTTTTCAACTTCAGCCATTTTCATTGCACGAACTTTGAGCGGAAGACCGAACAGTGTGATGAATCCGTCAGCATCGTGATGGTCGTATAAGTCGCCTGTTGTAAAGCTTGCCAAAGATTCACTGTACAGTGAGTATGGAGAAGTTGTTCCGGCTTTGATGATATTTCCTTTGTAGAGTTTGAACTTTACTTCTCCGGTTACATATTCCTGTGTGGATTCGATGAAAGCTTGAACTGCTTCGCGAAGTGGTGTGAACCATTTTCCTTCGTATACAATCTGAGCAAGTTTGTTGCCCATATCTTTTTTCACTTCATATGTAGCGCGGTCTAATACCAGTTCCTCTAATTGTTGGTGAGCTTCCATAAGGATTGTTCCACCTGGTGTCTCGTATACACCACGAGATTTCATACCTACCACACGGTTTTCTACGATGTCAACGATACCGATACCATGTTTTCCACCGAGTTCATTCAACGTTGTAATGATCTCGGAAACTTTCATCTGTGTGCCGTTTACACTGGTAGGAACACCTTTTTCAAATGTCATTGTCACATATTCCCCTTCATCTGGCGCTTTTTCTGGAGTGACACCGAGCACGAGCAAATTGTCATAATCTGGTTCCTGAGCAGGATCTTCTAATTCCAATCCCTCGTGGCTGATATGCCATAAGTTACGGTCACGGCTGTAGCTGTGGCTTGCGTCAAATGGAAGGTCGATACCATGTGCTTTGCAGTATTCGATCTCTTCCTCACGAGACTGCATTGTCCAAACGTCAGTCATTCTCCACGGAGCAATGATCTTCAGATCCGGTGCGAGCGCTTTGATTCCGAGCTCAAAGCGGATCTGGTCGTTTCCTTTTCCTGTTGCACCGTGACAAATAGCTGTCGCGCCCTCTTTACGTGCTATTTCAACAAGTCTTTTTGCAATGACCGGACGTGCCATCGACGTACCGAGAAGATATTTATTCTCATAAACGGCGCCGGCTTTCACGCACGGCATTACATAATCGTCGCAAAATTCATCGATGATATTTTCAATATATAATTTGGAAGCGCCTGAAAGTTTAGCTCTTTCTTCCAGTCCGTCCAGTTCTTCGCCTTGTCCGCAGTCGATGCAGCAGCAAACTACATCATAGTCAAAATTTTCTTTCAGCCATGGAATGATTGCTGTCGTATCAAGACCTCCTGAATATGCAAGTATAACTTTTTCTTTGCTCATTTTAATTGCCTCCTGAAATATATTTTTCTTATTTAAAAGTTTGTTTTTGCTTTAACTATCCATACTATACACCTGATTTTATAAATATGCAATAGAAAAATGAAAAATTAAATAAAAATGCATAAAATATACAATAGATGCATAAAAATGCAAAAATGGAGTGGTAAATATACAAAAGATCACAAGTAGTATTATAAAAATGTAAAAATAGGGAGATTCAGAGGCGGAATTTGTGTTTCTTCTATATTAAATGTGAAAAAATGTAAAACAAAAGAGGTTGATTGTAACTTTTGTGATAAAAAAATAAAAAAAGCATAACTTTTTCATTAAAATTATCTAATGCAAAAATGCAAATGGATAAATAAAAAGTGCAAACTAATCAGGCGGGAATTTGGTATAATAAACTTCGTAAGCAGATTTACTCTTTAAGTGTTTTATTTTCTTAAAGAGAGCTTGTTGAAACGGCATGAGGAAAGGGGCTTTGACCTGTCCGATGAATGCTAATCTTAATAAGGAAGGAGGACACGAAAAATGCCAGATATTCGATTGACAAGAATTGACAATCGTCTGATTCATGGTCAGGTGGCAACACAGTGGTGTGGCGTTGTAGGCGCGAACTTGTTGCTTGTTGCGAATGATGCGGTTGCCGCGGATGAATTCCGTCAAGGTTTGATGAACATGGCTGCTCCGGCTTATGCGCAGACACGTTTCTTCACAATCGAGAAGACAATCAATATCATCCACAAAGCTTCTGCAAATCAGCATATTGCAATTATCTGCGAATCTCCGCAGGATGTGCTTAAGCTCGTAGAGGGCGGCGTACCGATCAAAAAATTAAATATCGGTAATATGCACATGGCTGAGGGTAAACGTCAGGTGGCAACTTCGGTTGCAGTTGATGACGACGATGTTGCAACATTTAGAAAGTTGCAGGATCTCGGTGTGGAACTGGAAATCAAACGAGTTCCTGATACACCGGCAGAAAGTACAGAAAAATTATTCAAATGATAATTAAGTTTTATCGGTTAATTGGAAAGGAGTAAACATGGGAGATATTTCAATCATCCAAGCTCTTCTGGTCTTCGTAGTAGCCTTTATCATGGGTATTGACCAGTTCAGCTTCTTGGAGTCTCTTTATCAGCCGATCGTAACCTGCCCGATTATCGGTGCAATCCTCGGCAATTTTGAACTCGGTATCGTCGTCGGCGGCGCATACCAGCTGATTCAGATCGGCAG
>ENA-ORSR01002292-ORSR01002292.1-human-gut-metagenome-genome-assembly--contig:-NODE-2292-length-10992-cov-4.574198_pt1 | contig 10992 bp, 8 predicted proteins | sample MGYA00241901_ERZ509166 | MGnify/ENA primary metagenome ERZ509166 (study PRJEB26280, sample SAMEA2338860) | human gut metagenome | biome: human gut; feature: human-associated habitat; material: faeces... | reverse complement strand
AAGAGTGTTAATATTACAATTGCAGTTGAGCAGCAGAAAACTAGTTTATATGTAAACGGTAAGTTTGTTGCAGACGCAAAAGGAAAATTCATCCATAACGATATGGTGAAAAAAGATAATATCGCAAATGCTACATTTGCACTTCCACTAGAAAGAATTGGTTCAAAGACAAATGCTGTTTCAGCAGTGATTGACAATGTTGTTGTCACAGAAAAAGAACCAGAAGTAGATATTTACAACAAAAATAGTTGGTCAGGTAAGGCGGAATCAGAGACACCAACAGCACATGGAGGCGAAAAAGAAGGTGTCATTGGTATGGCATTTGACAGCAATGCAGGCACTCACTGGCACTCTGACTGGTCTCAGACTACAAAAGATAAAGTTCCGACATCAACAGCAGCCGGAACAGGTAAAGGTGCAGATGGAAGTATCTGGGCAGAAGTCAAATTTGACAAAGGATATGAAATTAATCAAGTATTATTTACACCACGTCAAGATACAAACAGTGGTCTTGTGACAAAAGCAACACTTTACATTCAGAATGAAAAAGATGGTCAGTGGAAAGAAGTCGTAAAAGACAAAACATTTGCGGCTGACAAATCAGAGAAAGCATTTACATTTGAAAAACAGATGGTATATGGATTCAAGTTTGTCGCAAAACAGTCTAATGATGGATGGGTAACTGTATCTGAGTTCAACATTGCAAATAAAGACATAGCAGATATGGCTTATACAGTATATGTAGAAGCTGAAAAAGGTGGAACAGTAAGCGGTGGAAAAGATGTTGCAGCAGGAGAATCTGTGAAAGTTACAGCAACACCGGACAAAGGATATGCATTTAAAGGATGGTATCGTCCAACAGGTGAAAAAGTATCCGAAGAAGCAGAATACACATTTAAAGTAACAGGAAATGTATCTTTGATTGCGAAGTTTGAAAAGACTGGCGAGACAGAAGATAAAAATATCACAGCAGTAGAGTCATTGAAAGATATTGTTGTGAAACAGGGAACTGCATTTGAAGATTTAAAATTACCAGAAAAAGTAAAAGTGACATACGGAGAAAATGAACAAACAGAAGTCACAGTTACATGGGATAAAGGAAGCTACAATGCAGAAGAATGCAAGACATATGTATTAGAAGGTACATTAGTTCTTCCAGAAGGAATTGCAAATCCGAAAGAATTGAAAGCTCAGATTAAAGTTGTTGTAGAAGAAAAAGAAACACCAGTGAAAAAATATACAGTTGCTGTAAACGTTAAAGACAGTGAGAAAGCAATGGGAACAGTTGCTATGGATAAAGCAGATGGTGTTTATGTTGAAAATGAGAAAGCAACTGTGACAGCAACAGCAAATGATGGATATGAGTTTGTAAATTGGACAGGAGCAGATGGAAAAGAAGTCAGTGTTTCAAATCCATATACATTTGAAGTAACAGCAAATACAACATTGACAGCAAACTTTAGAAAATTGCCTGTAAAACCAGAAATGCCGACAGCAAAAGATATTTTAGACAATATTATTGCAGAACAAAAAATGCCAACAGAGATTGCAAAAGATGAAACGAAACTTGTTCTTCCAGAAGTACCAGAAGGATATACGATTCAGATTATAAAAGTAAACCCAGAAGGTATTATTGCTTTAGATGGAACTGTTACAACACCAAAGACAGATACAGATGTAATTGTGACAATTTCTATCACAGATCCGGAAGGAAAGACAGTAAATGCTGATTTTACTGTAAAAGTAAAAGGTGAGAATCAACCGGATAAAGAAGAGCCAACGAAACCTCAAAATCCTTCAAAAGATGATACAAATAAGAAGGATCCAGATAAGGCTAAAAAGCCAGCGAAGACAGGAGACGAAACAGCAGCAGCTGGATGGATGCTTATTATGACAGCAGCAGGCGCATTTGTTGTATTAAGAAAAAGAAAATAGTTCATAAAATGAACGGGCCTCTCATACAATGAAGTATGGGAGGCTTGTTTTTATGAAACAAAAAATAAAAAAAATAGGTGCAGTATTTGTGATTATTGTATTATTGCCATATATTATTACCATATTTATGAATGGGAAAAGCATAGAGGCAAATCAAGACGGAAAAAATGGTTATATTAAAGTAAAAACGGAGTCTGGAACAAAGGAGGTTCCATTGAAAGAGTACTGTATTGGAACGCTGGCAAAAGAGATTTCAGTTGATTTTGAAGAGGAGGCGTTGAAAGCACAGGCTGTCATTGTTCGGACAACTATCTATAAAAAAATTGAGGAACAGGGAGAAAAAGCGGTTATGACGGAGCGCTTTTTTACGAAATCTGATATGAAAAATCAATGGGGCAGGAGTGCATTTCAGAAAAATTATAAAAAGCTGGAGCGTGTTTGGAATGAGACCGATGGACAAGTTGTGATGTATAATGGCCAACTGGCAATGGTGCCGTTCCATCAGTTAAGCAATGGAAAAACTCGAATTGGCAAAGAAGTACTTGGGACGGATGAGTATCCGTATCTGCAGATGAAGGAGTGTCCGAAGGATGTGGAAGCGGACGGGCAGATGGAAAGTAAGCTCATCAAAGCAGCGGGAGCTCAAATTACTTCTCAGGACAGCGCCGGATATGTGACCGGAGTAAAAGTGGGCGAGGAGACTTTGAACGGAGAAACCTTTCGGGATACATATGGATTGTTGTCCAGCTGCTTTGAACTGCAGGAGTTTGAGGGAAAGATGCGTGTGACGACAAAAGGAATTGGTCATGGACTCGGGATGAGCCAAAATACAGCAAATGAGATGGCAAAAGAAGGTAAAAAATACGATGAAATTTTGCAGTATTTCTACGAGGGAACAGAAATGAAAGAGGTCGCGGAAATTTTGTTGAATGTAGAATAAGCGTATCATTTTCTGGCAAAAATATAGTCAGAGGTGATAAATATGAAAAATAATCTAGGACCTTCAAGAAGAGGGAAAGGTGCTGCGGTCGGTCTGGTCATTTGTTTTGTGGCGGTAATTGCGTTAGTGGGATTTTTTACATTCAGCCGTTATAAGAGAGATATGAGCAGACAGCTGGCAAAGGCGGAAGAAAAAACTGATACTGAAGAAAAACAAAAAGACATTAAAGAGACAGAAAAGAGCCAAACGACAAACAGTCAGGCAATTCAGAACAAAGCACAGGAGACAGAAAAACAAAAAGAAGAGACACAAACACAGACAGAGCAGAGACAGAATCAGACCTCACCAACGGCAACACAGCCAGATGCGCTGGCATTTTCAGAAAATGATCTGCTTGCATGGCCTGTGGATGGAAATGTGTTGATGAATTACAGCATGGATCAGACGATTTATTTTTCTACGCTGGATCAATACAAATACAATCCGGCATTGATTATCGGGGGAGAAGTTGGAACAGAGGTAACGGCATCGGCAAGAGGAATTGTAAAATCAGTGGAAGTCAATGCGCAGACGGGGAACACGGTGACGATGGACCTTGGAAATGGCTATGAGGCTGTTTACGGGCAATTGAAAGAAGTTCCGGTACAGGAAGGAAATTATGTGGAGCAAGGCGAACTGGTAGGATACTTAAGTGAGCCTACAAAATATTACAGTGTGGAAGGTTGTAATTTGTATTTTCAGCTGCTAAAAGATGGGGAACCAGTGAATCCAATGGAATATATGGATTCTTAGGGAGATTTATTTAAAAATAGATAACAAAAAACCGGACACGTTGAGAAGGGGTAAGATGTCCGGTTTTCTTGTTTTAAGTGCGTATAAAGTTTTGGAAAACGATTGTGATAAATCGCTTATACAATGATAGTATAATATATTTTTTGTAAATCCGCTAGAACGATAATTGCAAAAAAACCGTTGATTTTTGCAAAAAAGGAAATAAATGGTAAAAGCGGTTATTTTTTTGTACAAAAAGGAAGTAATTATAGAGAAAGAAAAAAAATTGTGCTATAATTTGCAAAAACAAGCCTAGGAGAAAATTTGTGAAACGGAAATTATTGGAATATTTGAAAAAGATAGATAGTAAGGAAGAAGAATTTATTAAAAATGAGAAAAATGTGCTGGCGCCTTATGTGATAAAAAAAGGAAGTTCTGTCATAGATACGGACAAGATGATTCGCGAAGGGGCTATGATTGATATTATGAAACAGCCGAGATTTGTAGATATCCCGGAGCATACGCATAAATACATGGAAATAATATATATGTTCAGTGGTTCGGCGACACATATTATCGATAAGACAGAAGTTAAACTGGAAGCAGATGATGTTTTGTTTATCAAACAGGGAACACCGCATTCAGCAAGCGCCTCGGGCTATAACGATATTGGAATTAAAATATTTGTTCTTCCGGAGTTTTTACAGTATCCGCTCAGCATGCTGAACGAAGATACGGCGCTTCGGCGTTTTATAAAAAAAGCGGCGGAGAATGATGGAAAGGATAAGGAGTTTTTGCATTTTCATTTGCAGGATTTGCCGGATGCCCAGAATCTGTTGGAGAATATGACACGAAGCCTTTTGAATCAGACGCGAAACAGCAAGAGAATTTTGCAGGCGACGATGGGAGTTCTGCTGATGGAATTATCGAATAGAACGTATACGATCACAGTCGGCTCCCCATCTTCCTATGAAAGTCAGATTGTGCTGGAAGCCTTAAGATACATAGAGGAGAACTACCAGACGGCATCGCTTAACAAGTTTTGCGAACATCACAATCTTCCATGCTATTATGTAAGCCGTCTTATGACCCAGTATTCCCCTTATACCTTTACAAAATATTTACAAAGAAGACGTATACTCCAGGCGGCCTATCTCCTGACGGAGACAGACACGCCGATAGAGCAGATTGTTGTAGAAGTCGGGTATGAAAATTCAAGTCATTTCCATAAACTGTTTAAAGAAGAATATGGAATGACACCGAAAAAATACCGTGAGAAATATGATTCTATGGAGAAGTGATGGGGATTTCTTATCCCATCACAACTTCTACATGGTATTCTTTGACATTATCAGCAGTCTTTACACATGTGCCGTCTACAACTTCTCCGTTTACAGTCAGTTTCTGAACTCCTTTTTCTACATGATTCGGGTTCTTTACTGTGATGTAATACACTGCATTGCGGTACTTACGAGTTGCCGTAAATCCATCCATATTTGATGGGAGACAAGGATCTATTTCCAGACCGTCAAAAGATGGGCGGATTCCAAGGATGTATTGGGACACATTTACAAATGTCCACGCAGCAGTTCCTGTAAGCCAGCTGTTTTTTGCTTCGCCATGCTTTGGCGCATCTTTTCCGGCAATCATTTGAGAGTACACATAAGGTTCTGTGCGGTGGATCTCGCTGATTTCTTCAATGTATGCCGGGCATGTGCGGCGGTAGATTTCAAATGCACGATCACCGCGTCCGATACGTGTCTCTGCGATTGATACCCAAGGGTTGTTGTGGCAGAAGATACCGGCATTTTCTTTGTATCCCGGTGGATAAGAAGAAATCTCACCAAGATTTAAGTAATACTTAGAATAAGCAGGCTGCTGCAGAACAATGCCGTATTTTGTATCCAGATGTTCTTTCACAGAATCCAAGGCTTTTTTTGCATGTCCTTCCTTTACACCGATATCGGCAAGTACACAGAATCCCTGTGGCTCGATATAGATTTTTCCCTCTTCGCATTCTTTTGAACCGATTTTTTCTCCGGTGGCATCGTAAGCACGGAGGAACCATTCTCCGTCCCATCCGGCAGTTAAAACAGTCTGATACATTTCGTCGACTGCTTTCAGTGCACGGTCTGCTTCTGAAGTATTTCCCAGAAGACGATTGATCTTAGCATATTCTTTTCCGTATTTTACGAACATTCCTGCAATAAATACAGATTCTGCAACCGGTCCTTCTGAAGGCCCGAATGTCTGGAAGGATTCTCCCGGTTCTTTGGAGAAACAATTCAGATTCAGACAATCATTCCAGTCTGCACGTCCGATGAGAGGAAGCCCGTTTGGTCCCAAATGTGTCAGTGTGTAGTCAAAGGAACGTTTCAGATGTTCTGATAATGGTTTCGCAAGTGCAGGATCATTGTTGAAGTCTACCATCTCATCTAAGATAGACAGATCTCCGGTCTCTTTGATATAGGCTGCAGTACCTGCAATCAGCCACAGTGGATCATCATTAAATCCGCTTCCGATGTCGGAATTTCCTTTTTTAGTAAGTGGCTGATACTGGTGGTATGCGCTTCCATCTTCAAACTGTGTCGCTGCGATGTCGAGAATTCTCTGGCGCGCGCGATCTGGGATCAAGTGCACGAATCCAAGCAGATCCTGACAGGAATCGCGGAATCCCATACCACGACCGGTTCCTGATTCGAAATAAGAAGCAGAACGAGACATATTGAATGTGACCATGCACTGGTATTGGTTCCAGATATTGACCATGCGATTTAATTTCTCGTCGGCGCTGTCCACAGAGAAAGTTGCAAGCAATGTATTCCAGTATTCTTTTAAATCATTCAACGCTTTTTCTACCTGTTCATCTGTAGAAAAACGTTTCATTGCGGCACGTGCGGCGTCTTTTTTAATAATGTTTGGAGCTTCCCATTTATCCTCATAAGCATTCTCGCTGTATCCAAGCACGAAGACAAAGCTTTTCGATTCGCCTGGTTTTAATGTCACTTTCAAGTGGTGGGAACCGATGACAGCGCCGCCGCTTGCAATAGAGTCAGAAGAAGTTCCGGCAAGAACTGCTTGTGGTCGTTCGATGCTTCCATACACTCCCAAAAACGCATCTCGGCTTGTATCGAAACCATCGATTTCGGCATTTACTGTGTAATAGGCAAAATGATTACGGCGTTCTCTGTACTCAGTCTTATGGTAAATCTCAGAACCGCATACTTCCACTTCTCCAAGGCTTAGGTTACGCTGAAAATTTGTAGCGTCGTCCACTGCATTCCAAAAGCAGAATTCTACATAAGAAGTCAAGTCCAATTGCTCGCAAGTCTCGTTGTTGTTTGTAAGGATAAGCTGGTTTACCTCACAAGTCTCATGGAGCGGCACAAATGCAGTCAGTTTTGCCTCAATTTTATTTTTTGAAGAAGTAAAACGACTGTAGCCAAGACCATGACGACATTCGTAAGAGTCAAGTTCTGTCTTTACCGGCTGCCATGCAGGTGTCCATACTGTATCATTGTGCTTGATAAAGTAGTAGCGTCCGTTTGTGTCTGCCGGAACATTGTTGTAACGGTAACGGGTCAGGCGCAATAATTTTGCGTCTTTGTAAAAGCTGTATCCTCCACAGGTATTGGAAATCAAAGAGAAGAACTCTTCATTTCCAAGATAGTTGATCCACGGTTGTGGTGTGGCAGGAGATGTGATGACATATTCTCTGTCACTGTCGTTAAAAAAACCAAATTTCATAATGTAAATCCTCCAAATTTATTCTTATATCTCAGTGTTTTCCGGTGCAATCTGTTCTGCCTCATATGGTTCAAAGACTTTCTTGAAGACGAAAGACTGACAGTATGCAGTAAATGCAAACCCGAACAGAACCATAATCAGTTTCATTGGTGACAGAAACAGGCAGAGGAAGAACACAAAAGCATCGATGATGATGAGTGCAAATGTCGCTTTCATGTTGCTCATTGCCAGACCGAATGCGTTTTTCAATGTCTGTTTTGTAGAATTTTCAAATCGCCCAATCAGTGGAAACGTGTATGTAAAAATCAGAAACCATCCGATCATAGCGGCAATCAGGACACCTGTGAGTATTGTTGCCGGCATCGTTCCGGTCCCGAACCAGAATGCAATATTAAATAGTAAGATTGCTCCAATCAGGAACAGAATGGCAAACGCGATTGTTCCCTTTTTGAAATTGTTTTTAAATTCCCTTAAATAAGTGCGCACAAGATAACCGTATTCCCCGCGAGCCTCTCTTAATGTAACGTAATATAAAGAAGAAAGCGCCGTTCCGATTGTGATGACCGGCAGGCAGGTAATAAGAAATACAAGATTTAATGCAACAAAATTACAAAGTGTGTTAATAAAATCCAATACCGGATTCATTGCTTTTGATTTCATAATATTCCCTCCAAATTTTTTGTTATCTGATTGTTAATATATATAGAAGAAAACAAAAAGACTACCTGAAAAATAAGCACCGAAATACAGAACAAAATAGACATTTTGGGGCAAAATCTAAAAAAAATCTAATTTAATCATGAAACAAGTGTGAATTTTTCAGGTATTCATGTGACAGGTGTAAATGATAGGATAAATACATCAACAGAGCAGTGAAAGAGGAGGTAGGGAAATGAAAAAGAGTAAAACTGCTGTGAAAAGTCAACCGCTCGGGAAAAAGAAAGATACGAGAGGAATTAAATATTTTTTATGGATCTTACCATTTTTGATCTTGGTATTCCTGTTTTCGTATTTCCCGCTGCATGGATGGATTTATTCCTTTTATGATTATAGACCACCAAGAAGTTTAGCGGATTGTGAATTTGTAGGATTGCAGTGGTTCAAGATGCTTTTCACAAACAAAACGCAGGTATCACAATTAATTCAAGTAATGAAGAACACATTTGCAATGAGTCTTCTAGGGATCGCAACATCCATTCTTCCGGTTGGATTTGCAATTTTCTTAAATGAGATTAAATGTAAATGGTTCAAGACATTTGTACAGACATTTACAACACTGCCAAACTTTATAAGCTGGGTACTTGTATATTCCGTAGCATTTAGTTTGTTTTCTTCTACGGGTATGGTAAACGGATTGTTAGAAAATCTGGGAATTGTTACAGAGCCGATTAAATTTTTGGATAGTGACTCTCATACATATCTGTGGATGCTTTTATGGAATACGTGGAAAGGTCTTGGCTGGGGAGCTATTATGTATCTGGCTTCTATTGCCGGGATTGATCAGGAACTGTATGAGGCGGCAAGCATTGACGGCGCTAACAGATTTCAGTTGATGAGACATATTACGCTTCCGGCGCTGATGCCGACATTCTTCATTATGTTAATGCTGGCAATTTCTAACTTCCTGAACAATGGTATGGATCAGTATTTTGTATTCCAGAATTCATTTAATAAAGAACATATTCAGGTATTAGATTTATATGTTTACAACATTGGTATGACGGGCAGCAGTTATTCGTTGGCAACTGCAATCAGTATGTTAAAGAGTATTGTCAGTGTGGCGTTACTTACACTTGTAAATTATGTATCTAAGAAAACCCGTGGAGAGTCTATTGTATAGGAGGAAAGGAGAAAGAGATGAAAAAGAGAAAAATGTCAACCACAGATAAGACATTTAATGTGTTTAATTATCTTTTGTTTGGAATTTTTACATTGATTTGTATCTATCCTTTCTATTATATGATAATTAACACCATAAGTGCCAATGATATCAGCGCAGCAGGAAGAGTTAATTTCTTTCCAAAAGGAGTTCATTTTAATAACTATAAGGCTCTGCTGGAAATTAAAGGTTTAGGTTCAGCAGCGCTTGTGTCCATTGGAAAAACGGTAATCGGTACAGCCTTAACAGTCTTGAGTTCTGCATTTCTTGGGTTCATGTTTACTCAGGAAAAGATGTGGAAGAGAAAATTCTGGTATCGATTTGTAGTGATTACCATGTACTTTAATGCAGGGTTAATTCCAATGTTTTTGACAATGAAGAACCTGCATCTGACAAATACTTTTTGGGTATATGTTATTCCAACCATTGTACAGCCGTTTAATATTATCCTTGTAAAAACGTATGTGGAGTCTTTGCCAAAGGCGTTACAAGAGGCAGCAGAGATAGACGGAGCGGGTATCTTTAAGGTGTTTTATAAAATTGTGCTTCCGACTTGTACTCCGATTTTGGCAACAGTGGGAATTTTTTCAGCGGTTGGTCAGTGGAACAGTTATCAGGATACACTGATTTATGTAACAGAACAAAAATTGTATTCTTTGCAGTATTTGCTGTATACTTATATCAATCAGGCAAGCTCTCTTGCCGCAATGGTAAAAAACTCAGGGGCAGCGGCGGTCAGCACAGCAGCGCTGGCAACCCAACAGACCGGAACATCTATTCGTATGACGGTATCTGTCATCGTTGTACTTCCAATTCTGTTTATATATCCGATGTTCCAGAGGTTTTTTGTGAAAGGTATTATGATTGGTTCGGTAAAAGGCTGATGAGCAGAGTAAAATAAAGAAAGAGGAGAAGACTATGAAGAAAAAAATATTAAGTGTATTGTTGTGTATGGCAATGATGTCAAGTGCATTGACAGGGTGTGGCGGTGATGACAAAAAAGAAGCGTCAAATAAAGGCTCTAAGGACGGAAATTATGAAGAGTTTATTACAGTTGATGTATTTGACGCATTTGCAAATTATCAGGGTATACAAAGCGGATGGTTTGCGAAAGTTGTAAAGGACAAATTCAACATGGAGTTGAATATTATTGCGCCAAATGTAGCCGGAGGCGGTGATACCTTATATCAGACACGTTCCGCAGCAGGCGATTTAGGAGACTTGGTTCTGATTGGCAATACAGGAGGTGCATTGCAGGATTGTGTCACATCAGGACTTCTGATGGATTGTACAGAATTGATGGAAGGCAAGGATATTGTTTCTGATTATAGTGAAGCAATCGAAGAAACAAATAATCTTGTATCTGAAGAAGGAATGTGGGCATTCCCCAATATGGTATCTTCTAATGCAGCAACAGAGGCAAGTGAAGCGCTGGAACCAACCTTCGGTCCGTATATCCGTTGGGATTACTATGCAGAATTAGGCTATCCTGAGATGGCAGATATGAATGATTTTTTAGATGTTCTTGAGGATATGCAGGCGTTGGCAAGAGAGAAGGAAGGGACAGATGATATTTACGCAATGTCATTCTTTAAAGACTGGGATGCAACTATGATGAACAATGCAAAGCAGCCTGCTTGTATGTATGGATTTGATGAAATCGGATTTGTATTGGCAAAAGCAGATGGTTCAGAATATCAGAGCATTGTGGATGAGGACT
>ENA-ORSR01002285-ORSR01002285.1-human-gut-metagenome-genome-assembly--contig:-NODE-2285-length-11033-cov-6.058663_pt1 | contig 11033 bp, 7 predicted proteins | sample MGYA00241901_ERZ509166 | MGnify/ENA primary metagenome ERZ509166 (study PRJEB26280, sample SAMEA2338860) | human gut metagenome | biome: human gut; feature: human-associated habitat; material: faeces... | reverse complement strand
AATCACCACTGCCGACTGCTGGTCAACCACCGGCCTGTGCTTGTTCGAAGCTTTATGGGCCTCGAACAGCTGACGATGCGCACTGACTGTTGTCAATCTCTCATCTATCAATGATACCTGCGGAATCTGATACTCCGTAGAATCACTGTCTTCACTCTCTGCTTGCAGCCTCTTCTCCAGATTGGCCGCCCACCTGCGCGCTTTTTTGGCGCTTTTGCCTTCTGTACCGTCCATCTGCAGGGGCAGTCCGACGATTACATGGTCCACATGTTCGTCTTCGATGACGTTCAGGACCTCGTCAATAGCAAAGAAATAGTCGCCGGCAACATGGATGTTGCCAGCAGGATGTGCAAAGGTAAGCTCCGGGTCGGACAGTGCCAGTCCGACCCGGGCATTACCCAAATCAACGCCTAACCACACCACTGGCGGAATCAGGCTTTCTGTGCCTCGTGCTTGAGCGCTTCGAGGGCCTCGTCGATCTTGGAGGCATCGACACCGCCACCCTGGGCGAAGTCCGGCTTGCCGCCGCCACCGCCGCCGAGGACCTTGGCTGCGCCACGCACCAGATCACCGGCCTTGATGCCGGCCTTGCGGGCGGCCTCGTTGGTGGCCACGGCGACCATCGGCTTGTCATCCTCGTTCACGCCGGCGAGGGCCACCACCACGGGGGCGTCTTCACCGAGCTGGGCGCGCACGTCGAGTACGGTCTTGCGCAGGGCATCGACCGCGCCGAAGTGGCCCACGTTCTTGACGGCCACCTTGACCGGGGCCGCGGAGTTCTTGGTGTCAGCAACCAGCGCCGGAACCGAGGCGGCCAGCTGGGACTCGTACATGGAGGCCAAGCGACGATCGGATTCCTTGAGCTTGGCGAGCAGGGCGTTCACACGCTCGGCGAGCTCGTCCGGACGAGCGTTGAGCTTGTCGGACAGCTGGGAGACCAGCGCGTGCTCACGAGCGTTGAAGTCATAGGCACCCTGGCCCACGACGGCGTCGACACGACGCACGCCGGAGCCGATGGAGGCTTCGGACAGGATGTTGACCATGCCGATCTTGCCAACGTGGTCCACGTGGGTACCACCACACAGCTCGCGGCTCCAGCCGTCTTCGCCGATGGAGACCACGCGTACGATGTCGCCGTACTTCTCGCCGAACAGGTGCATGGCACCGAGGGCGATGGCGTCGTCGAACTTCATTTCCTTGGTGGTCACGGCGAGGTTGTCGCGCAGCTTGTCGTTGACGCGCTCCTCGACTGCGGAGATCACGGACTTGGCCGGGGCCTTGGACCACTGGAAGTCGAAGCGCAGACGGTTCGGGGCGTCTTCGGAGCCGCGCTGGGTGGCCTGCGGGCCCAGCTCCTCACGCAGCGCTTTCAGCTTTGCCAGACGGCCGCCGTGCTCCTCGTAGGAACCGTGGGAGAAGTTGAAACGGGCCACGTTCATGCCGTTTGCGATCAGGTCGCGCAGGACATCGCCCTTATCGGTAGAAGGGCCCAGGGTGCAGATGATCTTCGTTTTTCTCATAAAATACCTCCAACGTTCACGCTATAATGCTCTCTATCTTGACGCAGCAGCCCAAGTTGGCTGCTCTCTGGCGGGCAGTGATTGCTTTGCGCCTGCGGCGGCAGGATACGCCAATATGGCTGTTTCAACAAACCATACCACTATACATTATAAGCTCTTGGATACAATAGCGCAAGAAAAATCTTTGCAAAGAAACTGCTAAGATTTCATCAGGTTTGAACAAAAAACTTTCCACCACAAAGCGCTTGCATAACCGGCGGGATTTGCTTATAATGAAGGTAAGCAAAAGTGCGACTGTTCCGGGGGCAGCCCCGGAGGAAAATGGAGTGAAAACGTATGGAAAAGCGTGTATTTCTGATCGTGCTGGACAGCTTTGGCATCGGCGCGGAGCCGGATGCAGCCGCCTTTGGCGACGAGGGCACCAACACGCTGGGGGCCATTGCAGGGCATCCCAATTTCAACTGCCCCAACCTGAAAAAGCTGGGCCTGTTCAACATTGACGGTGTGACCGCGGGCGAAAAGACCGACGCGCCCGCCGGTGCCTTTGCCCGCCTGCAGGAGCAGAGCATGGGCAAGGATACCACCATCGGCCACTGGGAGATCGCCGGTGTGGTCAGCCCGAACCCGCTGCCCACCTTCCCCAACGGCTTCCCGGAGGAGCTCATTCAGGAGTTTGAGGCAAAAACCGGCCACAAAGTCCTCTGCAATCTGCCTTATTCCGGCACCGAGGTGCTGAAGGACTACGGCGAGCAGGCCATGAAGGAAAATGCTCTCATCGTCTACACCAGCGCCGACAGCGTGTTCCAGGTGGCCGCCCACGAGGAGCTGGTGCCCGTGCCAGAGCTTTATCGCTACTGCGAGATCGCCCGCGAGATGCTGAAGGGCGCGTACGGCGTGGGCCGTGTCATCGCCCGGCCCTTCCTGGGCAGCAGCGCCGAGACCTTCTACCGCACCACCAACCGCCACGACCTGAGCCTGAAGCCGCCCCGTGCCACCATGCTCGACCTGCTGAAGGAGGCCGGCAGGGATGTCATCGCCGTGGGCAAGATCTTTGATATCTTTGACGGACAGGGCGTGACTGAAAAGATCAAGACCACCGGCAACACCAATGGCATCGCCTTCACCAAGGCATTGCAGACCCGGGATTTCGAGGGTCTGGCCTTTGTGAATCTGGTGGATTTTGATATGCTCTACGGCCACCGCCGCGACGTGCCCGGCTATGCCGCCGCCGCCACCGAATTTGACCGCTTCCTGGCCGACTTCATCCCCGGGATGCGGGAGGGCGACCTGCTGATGATCACCGCCGACCACGGCTGCGACCCCTCCTACACCAAGACCACCGACCATACCCGCGAGTATGTGCCGTATCTGGTCTGCGGCAAGGGCGTGAAGCCCGGTGTGGACCTGGGCACCCGGCTCTGCTTTGGCACCATTGCACAGACCGTGTGTGAATATCTGGGTGTGGATGCTTCCAGCCTGGACGGCCACAGCGTGCTGCAGGAGATCCTGAAGTAATATTGGCCCTCTCAGTCACGCGACAGCGTGACTGAGAGGGCTATTTTTTGTGTAAAGTCTTGAACAATATAGTCAGTTGTGGTAGACTAGCACTTGCACGCCCGGTGCGTACAAAGTTTACGCCGGGCGCAGGAATTGATATGGTTTCAGAATAGAAGGAGAGTATCACATGAGAATCAATCGTACTCTGGGTCTGGCACTGACCGCTGCTGTGCTGGCTGTTGCCATGACTGGCTGCTCCAATAGTGCATCCTCCACCGCATCCTCCACCGCATCCTCCGCTGCTTCCAGCGAGGCTGCTTCCTCTGTGGCCGCTTCCAGCGAAGCTGCCGAGAGCGAGGCCGCTGCCGCCAGCGTTGTCAGCACCGAGGATCTGGATGTGAACGGCACCACCTACTCCGCTGACTGCTACGGCGAGTTCACCCTGTCCAACGGCGACACCATGAAGCTGTGGAAGCTGAACGGCGCTTACGCAGACCTGAGCGCTCTGCCCATGAAGGGCATGGCCGAGGAGTTCCCCATCGAGGTCGAGGCCGAGCAGATCTATGTTGCTGACGTGACCAGCAACGGCGAGACCACCCGCCAGTATCTGCGCACCGACAAGGCTGGCCGCAACGGCACTGTCTCTGTCAAGACCTTTGAGCTGGGCGACGCTGAGTAATCGCGCTTCCCTGTAAGATCAGCAGACAACAAGCCCCGGACCTTTTGCAAGGCCCGGGGCTTGTGCTGTTTTATCCTGTTTTATTCTCCGCTGCTGCTGGAACCGAACAGGGCATCCAGCACGGTGGAAGCGGCCTGATGCAGGGAGTTGGCAGCAGATTCCACCTGCTCCTGCGTGGGCAGAGAGATAGAAGGTGCTTCTGCTCCGCCGGTGGATTCACTGCTGGCTTCACTCTCGGCAGGTGCTTCAGTGGAAGCCTCGCTCTCGGCAGGCGCTTCGGGGGTGGGTTCTGCGGGCTGCTCATCGGCCGGCTGTTCCGCAGGCACGCTCTCGGCAGGTTCCTCCACAATGACGCTGTCGGGCGATTCCTCCACAGAGGTGCCCGCGTTGGGGTCAGCCGTGGGGGTGAATACCTCGGTTTTTTCGGGGGTCTGCTGGGTATCGCTCACGGTGCCCTCGCCGCCCAGAACGGATGCGATCAGCTCCTTGGCCTGGTTGACGGAGTTCTCATCCGGCTTCATCACATAGAGGCTCTGACCCTTTGCGGAGTAGCACTGGGAGCTCTTGCCGCTGGTGCCGGTCACGGCATAGCTCTGGATGTCCCAGTCAGACAGGCTTGCCAGCTGCATCCGCACCAGTGCGGAGATCTGCTCCTGAGAAAAGCTGGTCACAAAGCAGTCGGACACAGCATCCATCAGCTTGGAGAAGCTCATCAGCACAGTGGGGGATTTGATCTTGTTCATCATGGCATCGATGACTTTCATCTGGTTGATGCCGCGCTGGATATCGCCGGAGGCAAAGGCGTGGCGCTCACGGGCAAAGGCCAGAGCGCTCTTGCCGTCCAGATGGTTCCAGCCCTCGGCAAAAGTGGTGGGATCATAATAGCCGGGGCTGCCCACCGAGGTGAACGCCTGATCGGAGTAGACATCCACGCCGCCCACGGCATCGATGATGCTGATGAAGCCCGCAAAGTTGATGCGGAGGTATTGGTCCACATTGACCCCGTACAGGTTGCCCAGGGTTGCCATGCTGGTCTCCACGCCGTACAGACCGGCATGGGTCAGCTTGTCCTTGCTGTTGGTGCCCGCCAGATCAACGTAGTAATCGCGGGGGGTGTTGATGAGTGCCACCCGTTTGGTGGAGGGATTGACCACGGCAAGGATGTTCACATCGCTGCGGGCCTTTTCGGTCAGTTCGCCGCGGTTGTCCACGCCGCTCAAGTAGACCACAAAGGGCTCCTTGGTGATCTTGTTGGCCTCGGTGCCGGTGACAAGGCCGGAGGTCACGTTGTCCAGTGCACTCAGGCCCTGCTGCGCCCAGACACAGCCCAGCGCCAGAAAGGCGCACAGGAACACCGAGAACACCCGGGATACCTTGCGGGGGGCGCTGTACTCCTGGCAGCGCTTGACCAGCAGCCAGAACAGCACCAGCAGCGCCGCAATGATGACCAGATACAGCGCGGGCAGCATCTGGGTGCGACAGAGCTGGAAGAAGGCCGCAATGCTCAGAATGGCTTGTACGATCAGCAAAACAGTACCTCGTTTCGGGTTGGCCGCACCGGTATCCGCATCCGGCCTGCGGCGGGGGGGCTTTGACTCCGGGGCAGGCCCGTCGGTATGCTTCGGCGGCTTGGGCGGTGCAGGCGGCGGGGTGGGAGCGGCAGTTTCCGGCGCAAAAAAGGCCGCGCTGTCCACCTCCACAGTCTTTTCTTCCGGTGGGCGGTGACCCCGGTGGATGTGCCGGGTGCTGTCATCGTCCGCGTGGGAACGGGAAGTTTCATCAAACATAGGAATTCTCCTTTTTGATATGTCCTCAGGCAAGGGGCACGATGGTAAGAACGGCCCGTGCCGGCAGGCAGGTGGCCGTCTGATCCTCCTGCGAGATCCAGCCAAAGCTTTCGCAGATGTGGTCAGGGCAGGGGGAATCAATGAACCGTGCCGCGCCGTCCCTGACCTCGATGTGCACCGTCAGATAGCCGGTGTCGATGTCGTAGACGGCATCCTTGTCCAGAGAGATCTTCTGCACCGTGTTCGCATCGCCGTAGATCAGCTCCGCGCCCAGGGTGCTGCCGCTCTGCCCGGCACTGCGGAGGTAAAAAAGCACCCCCGCGATCACCAGAACAACAGCGGCGAACAGTAAATTGACCCAGAGATTTTTTTTCTGCTTCATGGCTCAGGCATCCTTCTGGGGGAACAGCTGTTCCAGCTCGGCCAGCCACAGGGCGGCGCAGGCATCGCTGGGCATCCGCCAGTCCCCGCGCGGCGAGAGGGTCACGCTGCCGATCTTGGGGCCGTCGGGCAGGCAGCTGCGTTTGAACTGCTGGGCAAAGAACCGCCAGTAGAAGTTGCGCAGCCACTTGTAAAGCACCGCGTCCGGGTATTCCTCCCGGCCCGCAAAGGCTGCCCTGGCCAGCCGGAAGATCTTTGCCGGGCCAAAGCCGAAGCGGAGCACATAATAAAGGTAGAAGTCGTGCAGTTCATAGGGGCCCACCAGATCCTCGGTGCGCTGTGCGATCTCGCCGTTGTCCTTGGCGGGCAGCAGCTCGGGGGACACAGGGGTGTCGAGGATGTCCAGCAGCACCTCTTTCAGGGCCGGGGTGGCGGCAATGTCGGCTTCGTACCGGACAAGGTGGCGCACCAGCGTTTTGGGTACGCCTGCGTTCACACCGTACATGCTCATGTGGTCGCCGTTGTAGGTGGCCCAGCCCAGGGCCAGCTCCGAAAGGTCGCCGGTGCCCACCACCAGGCCGCCGGTGCGGTTGGCGGTGTCCATCAGTTCCAGCGTGCGCACGCGGGCCTGGCCGTTCTCATAGGTCACGTCCAGCACGCTCTCGTCCTGGCCGATGTCCCGGAAGTGGCTGTGCACCGTGGCGGCAATGTCGATCTCGGTAAAGCTGACGTGCAGCTCGTCACAGAGGATCTCCGCATTGCTGCGGGTGCGCTTGGTGGTGCCAAAGCAGGGCATGGTCACGGCCAGTACATCTGTGGTGGGGCGGCCCAGCTGCTTCATGGCGCGGACAGCCACCAGCAGGGCAAGGCAGCTGTCCAGACCGCCCGAAATGCCGATGACGGCTGTTTTGGCGCGGGCGTGCTCAAGACGCTTGGCCAGGCCGTCGGCCTGCATCTTCAAAATCAGCTCACAGCGCTCGGCACGCAGCTGCTCGTTGTGGGGGATAAAGGGGGTGGGGTCTACCCAGCGGGTCAGCACGGTGTCGGTCAGGGCCAGGTCGAACTCCACGGTCTGGTAGCCCTCGGTGCTGGGCTCAAAGCTGGTGTTGCGTGCCCGCTCCGATTCCATCCGCTGGCAGTCCAGCTCCGTCTCGGCAAGGCCGCCTGCAAAGGGCTTCACCTCGGCCAGCAGGGTGCCGTTCTCGGCGATCAGGTCGTGGCCTGCGAACACCATGTCCTGGGTGCTCTCGCCGTGGCCTGCCGAGGCGTACAAGTAGCCGCAGAGCAGGCGGGCAGACTGGTTTTCCACCAGTGCCCGGCGGTACTCAGCCTTGCCTACCGTTTCATCGCTGGCCGAAAGGTTGGCGATGACGGTAGCGCCTGCCAGTGCGTGGAAGGTGGAGGGCGGCAGCGCGCTCCACAGGTCCTCGCAGAGCTCCACGCCCAGCACAAAGCTGGGCATCTGGCGGCAGCGGAAGAGCAGGGAGGTGCCAAAGGGGACATCCTGCCCGCAGACATTCCCCCACTCCACCTCGGTGGAACCGGGGGTGAACTGCCGCTTTTCATAGAACTCGCCGTAGTTGGGCAGGTACGTTTTGGGAACCAGACCCAGCAGCTGCCCGCGGCAGAACACCGCAGCGCAGTTGTACAGCTTGCCCCGCACCATCAGGGGCAGGCCCACAAGGGCCACGGTGTCCAGCTCCCGGCTGGCATCCAGCAGCTCCTGCAGGCCGGTCAGGGCTCCCTGCTGCAGGGTGCGCTGCAAAAACAGGTCGCCGCAGGTATAGCCGGTCAGGCAGAACTCAGGGAACACGGCCAGCTTCACGCCGCGGGCGGCGGCGGCACGCAGCTCTGTGAGGATCTGCCGGGTGTTGTAGGCGCAGTCCGCCACCCGAAGCGCGGGCGAGAGGGCTGCTGCTTTCAAAAAACCATCTTTCATCGGAGGATTTCACATCCTGTCTCTCTTGTTTGCCCACGGCGAACAACTGTGCTCCCGTGGTGAGGATAGTATACCACACTCTGACCAAAACGAAAAGAGGGCTGTTATCAACCCTCTCTGCCTCTGCGCCTGACGGCGGGGCAAAGAAGGGTTCTAACAACCCCCTGCAGATACACCAAATGGAAAACGAGATGGACCGTAAGCCGGGTTCTGTATTAAACGACGATCTATCTTGGTTTTACGTTGCCGCAAAACTCCGCGGCCCCAAAGGGCCGTCACGCCAACTCCGGGACGTGCGAGGCTTCCACATATGTCCCATACGGTTGTTGCTTCTGACAGGGTTTACATAGCCGCAAAGTCGCCAGTGCGCTGGTGAGCTCTTACCTCGCCTTTCCATCCTTACCGCCTGTTGGGGGCGGCGGTCTATTTCTGTTGCACTATCCCTGGGGTCACCCCCGGCTGCCGTTAGCAGTTACCATGCCCCTGTGAAGCCCGGACTTTCCTCAGAGCGAACGCAATGCCGCCCCGCCGCCGTATGTTCCACTCGTTTTCCGTTCCCCATGATACCATAAAAAAACAAGATTTGCAAGTGACGATAAAATTTGGTATAATAAATCTAAATATGGCGTGAAATTTTTGGGGAGGGACAAAGGATGCAGCTGCTTTTCAATGTCCCGCCCGAAGCCGATGGCGTGCTGCTGCGCGGCTTCCTGCGCCGGTGTGCCGTCTCCACGGAGCTGGCCCGGGCGGTCAAATTCCATGGCAGCGGCTTTTTTGCGGACGATGCGCCCATTCTGGCCAACCGCCGCGTGCAGGCAGGGCAGACCATCCGCTTTGCGCTGCCCGCCGACGGCCCCGGCGTGGAGCCGCAGCCTGAGATCCCGGTCAGGGCCGTTTACGAGGATGCTTTTGCCGTGGTGCTGGAAAAACCACCCCATCTGGCGGTCCACCCCACCCTGAACTACCCCCGGGACACCCTGGCCAACGGCTATGCCGCCTGGGCGGCTGCCCACGGCGAAAGCCCGGTGTTCCGCCCGGTGAACCGGATCGATAAAGACACCAGCGGGCTGGTGCTGGCCGCAAAGAACGGCTATGCCGCGCCCCTGTTGGCCGAGGGCGTGGAGAAGCTCTACTACGCCATCGTGGAGGGCGAACTGCCCCTTGGCCCCGGAGACATCGATGCCCCCATTGGCCGGAGAGGGGACAGCATCATCGGGCGGTGTGTGACCCTCGAGGGCAAGCCCAGCCGCACCGAGTATACCATATTAAAGGCAGCGCGGGGCCTGAGCCTTGCCGCCTGTGTTCCCGTGACGGGCCGCACCCATCAGATCCGGGTGCACTTTGCATCCATTGGCCACCCGCTGGCCGGGGACGACCTCTACGGCGGGCACCGTGACCGCATTGCCCGGCAGGCGCTCCATTGCGCCCGGCAGAGTTTCCGGGTGCCGGCTTACACCGAGGTGCCCGGCGGCATCCGGTTGGAAGCGCCGGTGGAGGAACATGCCCGCACTGTTGCGGTGGAGAGCCCCCTGCCCGAGGATATGCGGGCATTGCTGGATGCTGAAAATATGAAAATACGGTGAAACCTCTGTGAAAGCTCTGCCCAAATTTTGTGACAAACCTTGTATCAGCCCGGGCAGAGTGTATAATTGATATGAATTTGTAACTTTCGACCCAAAACGTCAGGAAGGAGCAACCCCTTTTGATCGAAGAAAAAACAAAGGAGCCGCAGAGCCAGGCTCCTGCAGCGCCGGTGAAGGGCAGAGAAAAACTGCGAAGCTTCTGGGCAAAGGTCCAGATCACCGGCCTGCTGCGGCGGCACCGTTTCCGCCGCAAAACGCAGCGGCACATGAATGATGTGGCCAAAAAGCTGCGGGCCAGTGCCGTGGTGCTGGCAGTTGGCGAGGCACTTTATGCACTGGGCTTTGCGGCAGAGTACATGGTGGTGCGCACAGGGCGCGGTATTGCTGCCGTGGCGCGCAGACTGGCCCGCTGGTGCAGGAATGCCCTGCATACCATCATTGCAACAGCCTTTCCCGGTGCGGCGCAGATGTTCAAGGATCTGCTGGCACCGCTTTACCTGTTTTTCAAGGGCCTCGGCGCTGTGGCGGCCCACGCCAACGATGTGCGCCGGGAGCGGGGTTTTGGTGCTTCCGTAAAAGCGGCCGGGCGCTATTTTGTGGGCGGGCTCAAGCGCAACCTGAGCCTGCTGCCCCGGACAGCAATGTACATCCTGCCCCTGTGTATGCTGGCCGTGTTCGTCACGGTCTGGAACAGGACGATGGCCCAGCCCTATGCGCTGGCTGTGCAGGTGAACGGCCAGACCGTTGGCTATGTGGCCAATGAGGAAGTGTTCAACCTCGCAAAAGAGGATGTGATGCAGCGCATCAACTACGCCGGTTCGGACAAGACCGAGCTGACCATCGAGCCGACCTATACCATCTCCGTGGCCCACAAGACCATGGACGAGGGCGAGACGGCAAACGCCATTCTGCAGAGCGCCAGTGACCAGATCAGTGAGGGCACCGCCCTGTATCTGGACGGGGAACTGACGGCAGTCTGCTCCGATGGTGACACCCTGCGCAGCTATCTGGAGAGCCTGCTGGCCCCCTACGAGGATCAGGCAGACGAGAATATCAGCGTGGGCTTTAACAAAAATGTGACGCTGGAAGATGGAATCTACTTCAACGACAGCTTTGAGGATGACAATTCCATTGAGAATATGCTGACCGGCGTGCAGCAGCAGGAGAAGATCTATACGGTCAGGGCGGGCGATACCCTGTGGGACATTGCCCAGAAGAACGACCTGACCTTCCGGGAGCTGTGCGCCCTGAATCCGAATTTCAAGGGTGCTCCCCTGACCGAGAACTCCAATATCCAGGAGGGCGACCAGCTGATCGTGACCAAGCAGGAGGCTCTGCTGGAAGTTCGCATCACCAAGGTGGAGACGCGGGAGGAGGAGATCCCCTTCGGCACCGAGACCACCCAGTCCAACGAGTACACCAAGGGTACCACCAAGACCCTGCAGGAGGGCCAGAACGGCCTGCGCCGCGTCACCATGCAGAACATCTATGATACCAACGGTGTGCTGCTGGAGCAGACCATCCTTTCCACTGAGACCATCCGGGAGCCGGTGAACAAAAAGGTGGTCGTTGGCACCAAGAAGGTTACGAAGAACGGTGCGGCGGCATACATCGGCGGCAGCGGTCAGTTCATCTGGCCTGTGCCGG
>ENA-ORSR01002266-ORSR01002266.1-human-gut-metagenome-genome-assembly--contig:-NODE-2266-length-11111-cov-3.141823_pt1 | contig 11111 bp, 10 predicted proteins | sample MGYA00241901_ERZ509166 | MGnify/ENA primary metagenome ERZ509166 (study PRJEB26280, sample SAMEA2338860) | human gut metagenome | biome: human gut; feature: human-associated habitat; material: faeces... | reverse complement strand
ACGACACGCTCCGGGCCGCTCAGGCCAAGTCTTTACGGTCTTACAACGCATGCCGCCCACCGGTCGCTCGTAGGTGCGGAAAAGTTATTTGAGATAATCGAGGATTTTCGCCAGATCACGTTCATTGAGCCGGTGCGGAGCATCCTCCTGCACTTTCGGTTTGGCGCAGAACGCCACGCCAAGACCGGCCGCATGAATCATCGGCAGATCGTTCGCGCCGTCGCCAACCGCAACGGTCTGCGCCATATCGATGCCCATCCGCGCGGCCCACGCGCGCAACGATTCCAGCTTCGTATCCTTCGTGACGATATCGCCCAGCACGTGTCCCGTCAGCCTGCCATCGGCAGCCTCCAAACGGTTCGCAATCCAATAATCGAGATGCGCATCGGCCGCGAGACGGTCCACAACCTCGTGAAAACCACCGGAGACCACGCCGACCTTCCAATCATGCGCGTGAAGCGTGTCAATCAGTTCAAGCGCGCCATGCGTGAAATGCACGCGATGGTAGACCTCATCGAAAATCGTGGTCGGCAGACCCTTCAATAACGCCACGCGTGCGCGCAGCGCCTCGCGGAAATCAAGCTCGCCGTTCATGGCTCGAGCGGTGACGGACGCTATCTGCTCGCCGACTCCCGCGGCCACGCCGAGCTCGTCGATGACCTCTTCGTCGATCAACGTGGAATCCACATCCATCACCAGCAGTCCGGGAGCGGACAGCGTGGGCAGGGATGCCATGGATGCGATGTTCGGCGTTTCTTGTTCAAGCATGGTTCCGATTGTCGGAAATCATTAGGACAATGGGTATTCTTGAGGGTTGAACGTGTTGGAAAGCGAGGTCGACATGAACGATCATGACGAAGAGACGCTCGCGTCGCTGCAGCAGGCCAACGACCAGCTCATGGCCAAGAACCATGCGCTGGTCAAGGCGTTGAGCCGCGCCACGCAGGAAATGACGAAAACCAAGGCCCAATTGAACCAGCTGGCGGGGCCTCCCATGACTTTCGCCACCATGGTCCGCGTGCATTCAGCCAAAACGGACGAGCAGGGCGTGCAGCATGCCAGCGCCGAAGTGGCCGGCGCGAGACGCATGATCGTGCCGATCGCGGCGAATCTGCAAGCTTCCAGGCTCGAACCGGGACGTACCGTGCTGCTCAACGAGAACATGGTGGTGGTCTCACAGCTCGACACCGACACGCTGGGCGCGGTGCGCTCGGTACGGCAGGTGTGCGATGACGGCCGCCTGCTGGTCGCGGATGGCGGCGGCAACGTGACGTTGGTCCGATGCTCGGGAACGCTTGCCAAACAGGCCATCAGCGCGGGCGATCGCGTGAACGTCGACGCATCTCTGCGGTTCGCGCTTTCGTTGGTTCCCCCCGAAAACGACGACGATTTGGTTCTGGAAGAAGTGCCGGACGTCACCTTCGCCGACATCGGCGGACTGGACGAGCAGATAGAACGTATCCGCGACGCCGTGCAGATGCCGTTCCAGCATCGCGAACTGTTCGAACGCTACGACCTGAAACCGCCGAAAGGCGTGCTGCTGTACGGTCCTCCAGGCAACGGCAAGACACTGATCGCCAAAGCCGTGGCGAACGCGCTCGCCGAAGGCACCGACGCGGGAAGTGGCGTGTTCCTGTCGGTCAAAGGACCGGAGCTGCTTAACAAATTCGTGGGCGAATCGGAACGTCTGATCCGCATGATCTTCAAACGCGCCCGCGAACGAGCGGCCGACGGCAAACCGGTCATCGTGTTCATCGACGAGATGGATTCGCTGCTGCGCACCCGCGGCACGGGCGTTTCGTCCGACGTGGAGACCACCATCGTGCCGCAGTTCCTGACCGAGCTGGACGGTGTGGAATCGCTGGACAACGTCATGGTGATCGGAGCCTCCAACCGCATCGACATGATCGATCCGGCGGTGTTGCGCCCCGGACGCCTCGACGTGAAGATCCGCGTGGACCGTCCGGGCATCCAGCAGGCGACCCAGATCGTCCGCCACTATCTGACAGACAAGCTGCCGTTGTCTCCGAACGTGGATGCGAAGGCGTTGATCGGCGTGCTGGTCAACGACATCTACGCGCAGGACGAGCATCGGCACCTTTGCGACATCTGCGACGACCATGGCCAGTGGCGTCCGGTGTACCTCGCCGACGTGGTGTCCGGCGCGGTGCTCAAGAACATCGTGGACCGTGCCAAAACCTATGCGGTGAAACTGTCCATCACCACCGGACAGGCTGCGGCGATCGGCATCAATCTGCTGGCCAAAGCCGTGGACGAAGAATACGGTGAGACCCGGGACGCGCTGCTGGATGCGGATCCGGAACAGTGGAGCCGCATCAACGGGCTTGAACCCGGACGGGTGACCGGCATCAGACCGGTGGCATGAATGCCGGCCGGCGTATGAATGCTGGACGGTATGGTATGGAACGCGATCTAAATACGGAAAGGAACGGCGCGATGAGCGTTCGCAGGGTCATGGGCACGGAAACGGAATACGCGGTCTCCGCGCCAGGACAAGGCCGCTACAATCCGGTGCAGCTCTCATTCGACGTGGTTGGCGCCGCCTCGGATGCGTCACGCAGCCATATCCGCTGGGACTACCGGCAGGAAGACCCCGTCAACGACGCGCGCGGCACCAGACTGGAACGTGCGGCGGCCCACCCGGACCTGCTCACCGACGCCCCACAGCTCAACATCACCAACGTGATCGCCCCTAACGGGGGTCGTATCTACGTCGACCACGCGCATCCCGAATACTCCGCGCCGGAAACAACCGACCCCTTCGAAGCGGTGCGATACGACCGTGCCGGCGATCTCATCATGCGCGCCGCCGCAGCCAAGGCAAGCGAGACGACGGGACGGAAAATCGTGCTGCACCGCAACAACGTCGACGGCAAAGGAGCCAGCTGGGGCACGCACGAAAACTACATGATGCTGCGGTCGGTACCGTTCGACCTGGTGACACGCCTCATGACCACGCACTTCGTCTCCCGACAGATCTTCATCGGCTCCGGCCGCGTCGGCATCGGCGAACATAGCGAAAACGCCGGCTACCAGCTAAGCCAACGTGCCGACTACTTCCATATGAAAGTCGGTTTGCAGACCACATTCGACCGGCCGATCATCAACACCAGAGACGAATCGCACAGCACCGACGAATACCGCAGACTGCACGTGATCGTCGGCGACGCCAACCGCATGGACGTGCCACAGGCCTTGAAACTCGGCACCACCAGCATGCTGCTGTGGCTGCTCGAACACGCAGACATGGCCGAAATCGACTTGAACGAGGCGCTGGAACCGCTTACGCTCGCCGACCCGGTGGAAGCCATGCACACGGTATCGCACGACCTGACCCTGGCCGCCCCACTACCATTGGAAACAGGTGGAACCACCACCGCATGGCAGATGCAGGTCACTTTGCGTGGACTGGTATATGCGGCCGCGGCAACGGTATACGGCACCGACACATCCGGAGAGCCGGCATGGCCCGACCGCTCCACCCGCAACATCATGGCGATGTGGGGGCAGGCTCTCGCCGACGTCGCCACCGTACGCCATGCCGACGATGACGGACGACTGACGATGCGGGAACAGGCGTCACGTCTCGAATGGCTGCTCAAATGGCAGTTGCTGGAGAAACTACGCCGCAAGACCGGTTCGGATTGGACCGATCGGCGCCTGGCCGCGGTCGATCTGAAATGGGCCGCGCTCGATCCGGCCGATTCGATTTTCACCCGGCTTGCCGAACAGACCGAACGACTGGTGACGGATAAGCAGCTTGCCGAGGCGGTCGGCCAAGCGCCGGCCGACACACGCGCATGGCTGCGCGCGGAGATCATACGACGTTTCCCCGAACAGGTCGTTGCGGCGTCGTGGTCCCACCTTACGGTGCGCGGCGAGTCGTCCGGTGATGAAAACGTGGAGAATTCGATGGTCTCGTTGGACATGTCCAATCCGTTGAAATTCACGGAATCCTTGTGTTCCGAAGCGTTCGAGCATGTCCACACTGCGAGCGGAATCGTGGAATCCCTGCGTTGAATCTCATGTTGTGCGGGTACCATTGCCGTAGGTGATGGCAGAGGCCATACCCATAGTCGATGAACCACACGGCAGGACGCTTGAGGGAGAGGATGCGTCCAAGCCGGTTATGAGGAAACGAAAAGGCATACTACATGGAATTGAGGCAAGTGGCCCTCGAAGTGGCCCGTATCCTGCAGGATGCAGGCAAGCACGCGTTGAACGATCAAATGAATCCGCGTGATCTGAAAAGTTTTGAAATGACGGACAATCATCTGAGCTTCACCTCCGACATCGATAAGCGGTTGGCGCAATTCATCAGCAACCGCATCACGTATGTGGATGTGTTCGATGGTTTCTGGCAGTTCCGTCCGGAAGAATGCCATCCGGGGGAACGGTATTGGTGCGTTGGCGGCATCGACGGCGCGATCAATTTCGTGCGCAGCATGCCGGAATGGACCATCACCGTCTCACTGTTCGAGTTCAACGACCAATGCTCCGCGCAGCCGATCCTTTCGGTGGTGCATGCTCCGGCGCTTGGCCTGACCTACCTGGCGGTGCGCGGATCCGGAGCCATCCGCATCCGCAAGACGCCGCTTGGAGACAAACGCGAGAAGATCATGCCGTCCACCACCCCGTCCCTTGACTATGCGGTGGTGAGCTTCGGCATGTCCCATGTGCCGGAGGAATCCAAGCGCGCGCTTGAAGTGGTGTCGCGTATCTCCGGCCGTCCGGCCGACATCAAGCGCGTTGGCCCCTCCTCCTTGGATTTGTGCAAGGTGGCGGACGGTACATATGACGCGTATTTCGAAGCGCATCTGCACAAGTGGGACGTTCCCGCGGTTTCCGCCGGAGCCGTCGTGGTCTGGGAAGCGCAGGGGCATCTGAGCCGGTGGAACGGCGATCTTGTCCACTGGCGTCAGGAAAACGACGTACTCGCCACCAACGGTCTGATTACCGATGATCTGCGCCAGTATTTGGCATAAGACTGATTGACTGCCCCATACCTGGGTTAAGGTGTGGGGCAGTATGCTATTCGCAGGAGAACCCGCAAAGGCGCTTTCGGAGAAAGGAAGGACCATGCCCCAGAAATTTGAGCAGATGCAATCCGCCGAACAAAAACATGACGAGGATGAGACCATTGCGCAGGCTGGCACCCAGATCGATGACACGGTCGATGCGCTTGACGCGGTGCTGGACGACATCGAATCGGTCCTCGAATCCAACGCCGAGGAATATGTGGGCAGCTTCGTCCAAAAAGGCGGCGAGTGATGCCGCAGCTGCGTGACAGCGGCAACCATTCCACAGCGCCGCTTGACGCCCATACCAAGGACGAAATCCAATCCTTCGCCCGTATTTTCGGCATCGAAACCGAATACGGTGTGAGCGTGACCGGTTTGGACCGCCCATGCGACGCCGGACAGACGGCGATGATGATGTTCCAGCCGATTGTGGCCGAAGCGAGATCCACCAACACATATATTGAAAACGGTTCAAGACTCTACCTTGATGTCGGCTCGCACCCCGAGTACGCCACGGCGGAAGCCCGGGATCCGATGGACGCGCTGGCATTGGATGCGGCCGGCGAATTGGTGATGAGGGATCTTGCCCTGGACGCCCAACGTCGTCTGCGCTCCATCCAGGGAGCCGGCTCCACGGTCCATGTGTTCAAAAACAATGTGGATTCCGCCGGGCATTCCTTCGGCTGCCATGAGAATTACCTGGTGCGACGGTTCGTGCCGTTGAAGACGATCGAACAGGAGCTGCTGCCGTTCCTGATCACCCGGCAGCTGTTCACCGGCGCAGGACGTATGGGGGAGCAGGGCTTCCAGATCACGCAGCGTGCCGATTTCCTCGATGAGGCGGTCTCATCGGCCACCACGCGCTCGCGTCCGATGGTCAACACGCGCGACGAACCGCATGCCGATCCTGACGCGTTCAGACGGCTGCATGTGATCATCGGCGATTCGAACCGGTCCCAGTGGGCCACGATGATGAAGCTCGCCACCACGCATCTGGTGTTGTGCGTCATCGAACAGGCCGGGCGCGAAGGCAAGGATTCCGGGTTCGCCCGATTCTCCTTCGCTGACGCCAGTGCGGCCAACCATAAGGTAAGCCGTGACCTGACGGGCGTCGAAGCGTCCTTCGACATGGCAGACGGCACTGTCATGGAAGGCGGTGCCGTAGCGATTCAGGAACGTTATCTTGAAATCGTCGAACGATTCGTTGGACAACATCCCGAAGTGTGCTCCTCGTTGCCGCGCACGGACGTGCATGAGGTGATTCGCCAATGGAGGCGTGTCATAGAGGCGTTCCGCTCGGGGGCTAGCGAAACGTTCGCCGACAAGGTCGATTGGCTTGCCAAACGACGGCTGTTCGACATGCTCCGCAACCGTGCGGGGAGCCGACTCTCCGTCAGCAAGTTGGAACAGTTGGACATGGACTACCATGACGTGGCCAACGGCGCGCTGTACGCCTCGCTGTGCCGTCGCGGAGCCATGCGCACGTTGGTCAACGAGTCACAAGCACATGAGGCCATCGATGTTCCTCCCCACGATACCCGCGCCGCACTGCGTGGACGGTTCATCCAGTCGGCACGATCGCACAACGCGCAATATTCCTGTGATTGGACGCGACTATCGCTGACCTCGCCGAACAGGATGGACGTGACGTTGCTTGATCCGTTCGACGCACAACCGTCCGACCGGTTCCTCACGATACTAGAGGCTTTGCAGTAGCCAAAAGCCTGCGATGGAAGACTCGTCTCCACCGCAGGCTTTTGATATTGGTTGGTCGGATTGTAACTGCCGCTCAGACTTCTCCACGGTATTTGGCCATCATCTGCGACTGGAGTTGTTGCGCGCTTGGCGGCGTCCATGTGATCGCGTCGGCGCCCGCATCAATGGTGGCGAGAATACGGTCTTCACGACCTCCGCCCGAAGCCAGAATCGGGATTTCCGGATGATGCGCGCGGATGCTTGCCACGACTTGCGCGGTTCTTGCACCGGCTGCCACATTGATGATGGCCGCACCGGCAAGAATCTTGCATTCGGTGATTTCATCATCCTCCGTGACCGTGGCGATGACAGGGATGTCCACCATCGACATGGTCGTTTCGATGGTTTCCGCCGGTGCCGGAGCGTTGATGACCACGCCGGCCGCGCCCTGCATCTCCGCCACCATGGCCAGCTCTGCCACACGCGGACCGGTGGTGGTGCCTCCACCCACGCCGACGAACAGCGGCATCTGCGCCACGGTGAGCAGCGCCTGCGTGATCACCGGTTCGCCGGTGAAAGGGTACACCGCGAGGATGGCGTTCGCGTTCGTGTTGCGGATAATGACCGCATCGGTGGTATAGGCGAACGATTTGAGCGTATGACCTTTGACGGTGATGCCGCCGCAACGCTGCGTGATGATTTCCGGAACCCTGGCGTTGGGGGAGGTGAGTCTGCCTTCGACCTTCGCCGTACCGTAGGTGCTTCGCGACACGTGCGGCACGGCTGAATGCTGCTCCACAGCCACTGACGCGCTGGGGGTGAATAGCGAACGCTTGTTGAGACGGATGAGATCCGGATCGTCCGCACCGGAATCATGTTCCTGTCCGACGCTCATTCCCGCACCTCCTCATCCGTATGGTTCAGCATGAGGAATTCGTGGATCGCCTTGCGGCGTTCGGAAATCTCCTCATCCAGAAGTTTGGTATCGGTGTTGTCGATGATACGCTGCAGCAGTTCGCCGAGAGTGGAAAGTTCCTCGTCGTTCAGGCAGTCGAGCATATGAACGTCGGCTTCGATGGGTTTGGACGGCTTGGGCCGTGGAACCGTTCCCCGTCTTGCCGCGTCGACGTTCCGCACGTGTGTGGTGGCGCGAGCCACGGTCCGGGCACGTGTCGTTTTGAGCTTGGTGTGGATGAGCAGGATGTTGAGTTTGTGGATTTCGTCGATGATCTGTCTGCGTTGGTCGACCATGACATCCCCCTTTATCTAGTCATATTGTCTAGTATCATAGCGTATAGTGTGGGATGACATTGCCTTTGCCTGTTATAAAAAGAAAAAAGAGAGGTTCCAACCATCCGTGGTTGAAACCTCTCATATAGGTCTGCGTGGTCGACTTACTTGGTGACGGCCTTCTTCAGCAGGGAGCCGGCAGAGATGCGAACGCCGTAGGTTGCCGGAATCTCGATGGTTTCGCCGGTGCGCGGGTTGCGGCCGGTGCGGGCTGCGCGCTTGACGCGCTCGGCGGAGAACAGGCCGGTCAGCTTCAGGCCTTCGCCGGACTGCATTGCCTCGACGAACACGTCCTGGAAAGCGTTCACCGCAGCCTCAGCCTGAGCCTTGGTCAGGTTGGACTTCTGGGCGATCTTCGAGACGAGATCAGACTTGTTGTATGCCATAAAGCATCCTTCTTGAGTCAGGGGATATTCCGCTTATGAACATCCACGTTCATTGCAATGATAGCGCACGCATGTGCCAAAAATGCCATTTTCCAAGGGTTTTGGCCCTTTTGATTCAGCATAGGGGGAGAAAAAACCCTAACGGGGGGTTGGGTTAGATCAAATTATGCCTGTCCAGCCATTTCATAGCCACGGCTCCCATTGGAATTCTCAGCCAATAGAAGGCGATTCGGTAGACGAGAGTAGCGGAGACGGCGATGGTGGAGGGGATGCCCACGGCGGTGAAGGCCACGGACAACGCGGCTTCGACCGCGCCAAGGCCGCCTGGTGTCGGCACTGCGGAACCGAGCGTATTCGCCAGCAGGAAGATGAATGTGGTCTCCACCGGATTGGTGTGGCATCCGAAAGCCATCAATGCAATCCAGAATCCCAATCCGGTCGAGATGTTGAGCACCAATGCGCCGAGGATGCCGAAGGCCAGCTCCTTCGGGTGGGACAACACGTTGACGAGACTGCGTGCGTAGGACTTGACGATGGGCAGGTACTTCTCCGTGACGATGTGCCGCACCGGGGGAATGGCCATGGCCGCGGAAATCACCAATGCGACGATGGTGATCACCAAAATCAGCGTGTTGGTGGGAATCATGCCGGACAGTGTGTTGCGTCCGGTGAAGATGCCGATCAGCAGCAGCAGAATGATGGTGGTGCCGCCCTGCACCGCCCATACGGCGCTCATGATGGCGGTGGCCGCGGTATTGCGGTAGCCGCTCTTGCGCAGGAACTGCAGGTTGACAAAGGCCGGGCCGACGCCGGCGGGCATGGAGACCGCGGTGAAGCCCGAAGCCATTTGGGAACAGTACAAGCCGATCGGATTGCGTTTATCGGCATCCATGAAACAGCCAAGGGTCATGGCCGATCCGAACCAAGCCAGCAGTCCGAACAGCACGCATACCAGAGCCATGGCGATGTTGGCCTCTTTGACCGCCTTGATCATTTCGGCCGGTTGAATCTGGGTGAACACCACATACACGGCGACGACCAGCAGCGCGATCGCGATGAAGGAACGGAAACTGAACCGCGACAGCGTGACCGTTTCCATGGAATCCGCGACCTCCTGCGGAGCCAAAGCCGCGATACGGGAACGCAGCGTGTTGAGCATGTGCTTGTCGCAGGCGGGCAGGGCGCGTATCGCCGCCGGAACCGCCGCCTTCTGGATGAATGGCGCCAGGTCGATCAGTTGCTCGTCGCCCCACGTCCTGCGGGCGCATGCGATCGCACGGTCGATGCCGTTCAGCGCGCCGAGCAGAACCAGCAGCTGTACTTTGTCCAGCGCATAGTTTGGCGGCGCGCTGCCATAGTCGCCATTCTGCCATCCTGCGATCACCGGCTGTCCGTTTTCCATGCGCGACAACGTTTCGGGAGTGATTCGACGATGGGTGAAGCCGTGCCGGTGCGCTTCGGACAGATAGGTCATGAACAATTCCATGTCATGGTCGGACATGGTGTTCGGATTGCATTCCAAGGGCATGTGGTCGCGGTGAAACACCAGAATGGACGATTCGCTGCTGTCTGCGACTCCGTAGACTCCCGGCACCGTCAATCCGGCGTTCTGCAGGCCGAGAATCATCGCGTAATGGTGGTGGATGGCGTCGAAGGAGGAACGGTCACGGCGCATGGAGACCCCGGTCAGCCTGACCCATTGCCATAGCTGGTTGAGATAGCCTGCCATATGCACTTGGTTATCGAGAACGGATACCGTGTATTGGTGGCCGTCGACGTCGATGGCGTCGTAGATGCGTGAGTTCTCGGTCAGATCATCGTCCAATGTGGTTTTCAGCATGCCGGAATCGGTGTAGGTCGCGAGCCTGCGGGAGAGCGACGCCACGTCGATGCCGATGGAACGGAGCGCCTGCGCCACCTGGTTGCCCCAAGCTCCGTTGGTCTGTGTGCCGAGCATGAAACGGATCAGCATGCCCAAGGCACGTCCCGCGGCAAAGGAGACCAGCACGCCGGAAAGCGAATTCCATGACAGCACCACGAACAGCACGGCGACCGTGTAGAGGATGTTCCAGCCCCATTTGGTGCCGGAACGGGTGCGACGCGGTCCGGCGACGGTAAGGAATGAGGCCATCGCCGCATAAAAATCGGGAAGCAGTCCGGTTCCCACGGAAGTGCCGTTGGACATCATGGACATGATGAGGGTGTCATTGCCCGAGCCGCTGATAAGAGCGGATATGCCCCATATCGCAGCGAAACCGAGAATAAGGGCGATGGCGGAAACCACACTTTGCAGCCATTCCTTGGCGATGAGCAGCTGGATAAGCACGCTGACGGTAATGAAAACTATGGCGATCTGCTGCAACAGCGATGTCGGCACATCCATGAGCCAACTGACCACGTGGCCCGCGGAACGCACGTCGGACTCCACTCCGGAGGTGGTGCCATGCAAGTAGATGGAGAACAGGATGACGGCCGCGCCGACAAGCACGGCGAACAGCGCATGGAGCAGATCCGCGAAATCGCGGTTCCGTTTCGGCGGAACATCCTCAATGCGCGTTTCGTGTTTGCTGGTTGGGAAGTCGTGAGACACTATTGACCTGCTTTATAGGTACGTGGGTGAATACGTCCGGGTGACATGCACCTATTATCGTCTCCGATGATACGCCTTGGGGCGGCTGTGTGAAAACACAGCCGCCCC
>ENA-ORSR01002255-ORSR01002255.1-human-gut-metagenome-genome-assembly--contig:-NODE-2255-length-11135-cov-14.019856_pt1 | contig 11135 bp, 4 predicted proteins | sample MGYA00241901_ERZ509166 | MGnify/ENA primary metagenome ERZ509166 (study PRJEB26280, sample SAMEA2338860) | human gut metagenome | biome: human gut; feature: human-associated habitat; material: faeces... | reverse complement strand
ACGCCGACGGCAGCATCCGCCCCATCAGCAAATGGAGCGGCGTGGACTTCACCGAGCAGCAGAAAGCCGACTACGTGGCTGGCAAAGCCGTGAAACTGGAGAACGTGACCGACAAGCAGGGCTTCCACGCCACGATGTACATCAGGTTCAACCCGGAGAAGGGACGCCCGTACCGCTACGACACCAACCCCGACAACGCGCAGAAGGTCGCGCCTTCCAACGAGAGCCGCACGCAGGTGGCGGTGAACAGCGAGGGCAAGACCAACGAGGCTACCAAGAACCTGAAAGAACCGTTGCGGAAGGGACAGACCGCCCCGAAGGACACCGCACAGCAACAGCAGCAGGAGAAGCCGCAAAAGAAAAACAATAAGGGCATGAAGATGTAATCCGGTGTCCGCCACTAAATCCGAAGTAACATTTGTAAAATTCAAAACGACAGAAAAATATGAAGACAATCATTGCAGAAAAGCCGTCTGTGGCACGTGAGATCGCCCGTATCGTGGGCGCGACAAAGAGAGAGGAAGGATATTTCGAGGGAGGCGGCTACGCCGTGACATGGGCGTTCGGACACCTCGTGCAGCTTGCCATGCCCGACGGCTACGGCATACGCGGCTTCGTCCGTGACAACCTGCCCGTCATCCCCGACACCTTCACGCTCGTCCCCCGCCAGACCAAGACGGAGAAGGGTTACAAGCCTGACAGCGGTGTGGCGGCGCAGATAAAGGTTATCGCCACCCTGTTCAACAGGAGCGAACAAATCATCGTGGCGACCGATGCAGGGCGTGAGGGTGAGCTTATCTTCCGATACCTCTACCATTATATCGGATGCACCACCCCGTTTGTGCGCCTTTGGATAAGCTCGCTTACCGACAAGGCTATCCGCGAGGGGCTGCGCAACCTCGAAGCGGGCGGCAAATACGACAATCTCTATCTTGCCGCCAAAGCGCGGAGCGAATCAGACTGGCTCGTGGGCATCAACGGCACGCAGGCACTCTCCATCGCCGCCGGACACGGCACATATTCCGTCGGACGGGTGCAGACACCCACGCTGGCGATGGTGTGCGCACGTTATTGGGAGAACCGCCGTTTCACGGTTGAACCGTTCTGGCAGCTCCATATTGCCACTGACGATGGCAACGGCGAAGTGGTGAAATTCTCTTCTTCCGAGAAATGGAAAGAGAAAGAACCGGCGACGGAACTATATAATAAGGTGAAGGAAGCAGGCACAGCTACTGTAACGAAAGCAGAACGTAAGGAGAAGATAGAGGACACTCCGCTTCTGTACGACCTGACCACGCTCCAGAAGGAAGCCAACGCCAAGCACGGCTTCACGGCGGAGCAGACACTCGAAATCGCGCAGAAGCTCTACGAGAAGAAACTTATCACCTATCCGAGAACCGGAAGCCGCTACATCCCCGAAGACGTGTTCGTGGAAATTCCCAAGTTGCTCGCCTTCATCGGCAACCTGCCCGAATGGAAAGACAAAGTCAATCCGAAGGCAGTGCCTACACGCCGCAGCGTGGACGGCGGCAAGGTAACAGACCACCATGCCCTGCTCGTCACGGGAGAGAAACCGCTGTTCCTCTCCAAAGAAGATAATACCGTCTATCAGATGATTGCCGGACGCATGATTGAGGCTTTCTCTGAAAAATGCGTCAAAGACACCGCTACTGTTACGGCGGAGTGTGCCGGAGTGGAGTTCGTGGCAAAAGGCAGCATCATCAAACAAGCCGGGTGGCGTGCCGTCTATGTCGAGGAAGAGAAAGAGAAAGAGGAAACCATCATCCCCGGCTGGCAGGAAGGCGATACGCTGGCACTGAAAGCCGCTTCCATCACGGAGGGAAAGACCAAACCCAAGCCGCTGCATACCGAAGCCACCCTGCTGTCCGCAATGGAAACGGCAGGCAAGGAGATTGAGGACGACGCACTGCGGCAGGCATTGAAGGACTGCGGCATCGGCACGCCTGCCACCCGTGCCGCCATCATCGAAACGCTCTTCAAACGCGGTTACATGGAGCGTTGCAAGAAGTCACTTGTACCCACCGAAAAAGGACTTGCCCTCTATTCGGTTGTGAAGACGATGCGCATCGCCGACGTCGCCATGACGGGCGAATGGGAGAAGGAACTGGCACGCATCGAGCGCGGGGAACTGCCCGCCGATACCTTCCGCAAGGAGATAGAGGCGTACACAAAGGAGATTGCCTCCGAATTGCTCTCGTGCGACAAACTGTTCGCCCGCAGGGATTCCGGATGCAAGTGTCCCCAGTGTGGAACGGGCAGTATGCAGTTCTACGGCAAGGTTGTCCGCTGCGACAACGCGGAGTGCGGGCTGCCCGTGTTCCGCCTGAAGGCAAACCGTACCCTCACCGATGACGAGATCAAAGACCTGCTCACCGACGGACATACGAAGCTGCTCAAAGGCTTCAAGAGCAAGCAGGGCAAGAGCTTCGATGCCGTGGTTGCCTTTGACGGGGACTACAACACGACTTTCGTGTTCCCCGAAAGGAAAAGTAAGGCAACTTCTACGAGAAGAAGGAAATAATGAGTAACTTTGCCACTGATTCAGAGTAATGAACTGTTCTTCGATACCGGATTACACTCATACTTTGGATTTAGTGGTGGCACTCGGAGGGATACCGAGTGCCTTTTCTTTCTCCTTTCCAGACGATTATCCACGTCATTACCAATCCACTAAATTCCAAAGTAATGAACAACAAGAAGAAAAACGAAGGACAGACCGACTTTTCCTACTACGGTCTGTACCTGCTGGACTATCTCAGAACGAACAAATTTGAACAGGCGACCGACGAAGCCTTCATCCGTGAACGCGCCGACCGTGCCGCAGGAACGTATGAACGGGCAATGCTCGAAGGCTATCCTGCTGCTGGTGCGCAGGAACTGGCGATGAACACATTGCTGGAGGGGCTTCGCTACTCCAAGTACGCCATCCTGCGCGAAGTCGTGGAAAACGAGTTTGCCGACGACGTGCCGGAAGCGGAGCGTGAATCCTTTACCCGGAAACTGCTGCCGCTTGTCGGAAACGTATTCTCCATTTATGACCTCTCGGACGACAATTTCGCCCTGTCGCCCGATTATGACCTGCTCTACACGGAGCTGACGGGGGCTGTCGTCCTTTATATAGAGGAATATGGCGTTTAACCGCAAACAAAGGTTGCGGGACAACATCGAGGCGATACGGACGGCATTCGTCCTTGACAAGGAACAGAGAACGGCGACAACCGAGGAACAGGCGATACTCCGGAAGTATTGCGGTTTCGGCGGGCTGAAATGTATTCTGAACCCTGCAAGGGAACTGACGGATGCCGTCCACTGGGCGAAATCCGACCTCGAACTGTTTGCCCCTACCGTGGAACTGCACAGGCTGATACGGGAGAACAGCCGGAACGACTTGGGGTACAAACGGTTTGTGGATTCGCTGAAAGCGTCCGTGCTGACAGCCTTCTACACACCGAAAGAGATAACAGACACCATAGCCGATGTGCTGGCGGATTACAGTGTCCACCCGTCGCGTGTGCTGGAGCCGTCGGCCGGTGTCGGCGTTTTCGTGGACGCCGTGCTGCGGCACAGTCCCAACGCGGATGTGATGGCGTTTGAAAAAGACCTCCTCACGGGTACTATCCTGCAACAGCTCCACCCCGACAAAAAGATGCGCATAGACGGTTTTGAGAAAATCGAAAAGCCGTTCAACAACTATTTCGACTTGGCAGTGTCCAACATCCCGTTCGGTGACATAGCCGTGTTTGACGCTGAATTTCAAAGGAGTGAATCTTTCGGCAGACGCTCATCACAGAAAGCCATCCACAACTATTTTTTCCTAAAAGGACTGGACACGGTGCGCGACGGCGGCATCGTGGCTTTCATCACGTCGCAGGGAGTGCTGAACAGTGCCAAGACCTCCGTGCGCAACGAACTTTTTAGTCAGGCGAATCTGGTATCGGCAATCCGACTGCCCAACAACCTGTTTTCGGATAACGCGGGGACAGAGGTGGGCAGCGACCTGATAATTCTGCAAAAGAACCTGCACAAGACGGAAATGTCGCAGGATGAACGGCTACTGACCGTGATACAGACGGATACGAAGACAAACCTGACGGACAACGCCTATTTCATCCACCATCCCGAACGTATCGTGCATACGACCGCGAAACTCGACACCGATCCTTACGGCAAGCCCGCAATGGTCTATCTGCACGAAGGCAAAACCGCAGGCATCGCCGGGGATTTGCGCCGTATGCTTGACGAGGACTGTCATTTCAGGCTTGCCATGCGCCTGTATTCGGGCGCAATCGGGCAGGCACGGGAACGGCTTGCCGTTGAAACAAAGGTGGAACCCCAAACTGCAAAGCTGGAAACGGTATCTTCGGCACGGGCAGAAGAAATCCACGTGGATAAACCGCAGACACAACCGATAAAGGAAAAACCGGAAATAGAGCCACGCCAACAAAATCACTCGGCAGCCGTGCAGCTCACCCTGCTTGACCTTTGGGGAATGCCCATAGAAGAACCTGTCAAAAAGAAAAAGACGGCGAAGAAAGGAAACACGACAAAACGAACTGTACCTAATCCTAAGCCGCAGGTTACGGCTGTACCTCCTGTTGAAACCGCCAAAGCTATAAACGGGAACAAGGAAACAAAGCCGGAGAATACCGTTAAACAAAGCGGCCCTGACGATATTTATGCCACACTGGACTGGGAAACCAATCCTCCCATCAACGGCTTTTACGAGATGATGATGGGTTTGACACCGGAACGGCGAAAGGAGCTTCGAAGGCTGGCTGCGGAACATCAAGAGAAACAACGGGTAGGCGGCACGTATGTAAAAGCCACTCCTGCCATACCGGAAAAAGAAGCGAGGAAACAGCCCGAAGCACAGCAGGAAGTCACCCCCGATCACGTTACGGACAATAATGCAAGTGTGAAACCGGCGACTTCCCTTTTCCCGGAATTTGAAACGGAAAAGCCGAAGGAGGAACCTCTCGACCTTTCTCCCCGTCCGTTTAATGGTATACTGGAGCCGCACCACCGTGACGGCTCGATGGTGTTGGACGCTTCACGCAATCTCGGCTACCTGAAAGACATCACGCCTTACGGCGCGACATTCCAGCCGCTTGACCTGACCGGTTACCAGAAGGAGAAAGCTATGCTGTATGTGTCGCTCCGTGACACATACGAGCGTTTATACAACTACGAAGCGGAGTATCACGATGAAGGGGTGGCGCAACGTGAGGCATTGAACACCTGTTACGACGAGTTTGTCATGCGCTACGGCAACCTCAACGCCAAACAAAACGTGAAGTTAGTGATGATGGATGCCGGCGGGCGCGACATCCTTTCGCTGGAACGTGCAGAGGACGGCAAGTTTGTCAAGGCGGACATCTTCGAGCGTCCCGTTTCCTTCTCGGTGGAGAACCACGCCAATGTCGGTTCTCCCGAAGAAGCCTTGTCCGCTTCGCTCAACAAGTACGGTACGGTCAATCTCGACTATATGCGGGGAATAACCGACAGTACGGAAGAGGAACTGCTCAATGCCCTCAAAGGACGTATCTTCTACAATCCGCTCGTAACCGGTTACGAGATTAAAGACCGCTTCATTGCGGGGAACGTGATAGAGAAAGCGGAGCGCATAGAGGCATGGATAGGCGGTAATCCCGAAAACGAAAGATTGCCGGAGGTGAAACAGGCTTTGGAGGCTTTGAAGGAAGCCGAACCGCAGCGCATCGCCTTTGAAGACCTCGACTTCAACTTCGGTGAACGCTGGATTCCCACGGGCGTGTATGCCGCTTACACGAGCCATCTTTTCGACACGGACGTGAAAATCGCCTATTCCGCCAGCATGGACGAGTTTTCCGTGGCGTGTGGCTACCGCACCATGAAGATCACGGACGAATTTCTGGTAAAGGGCTATTACCGGAACTATGACGGTATGCACCTGTTGAAACACGCCCTGCACAACACCTGCCCTGATATGATGAAGTCCATCGGCAAGGACGAGAACGGCAATGACATCAAGGTGCGTGACAGCGAGGGCATACAACTTGCCAATGCCAAGATTGACGAAATCCGTAACGGATTCTCGGAATGGTTGGAAGAGCAGTCGCCGCAGTTCAAGGAACGGCTGACGACGATGTACAACCGCAAGTTCAACTGTTTCGTGCGACCGAAGTATGACGGCTCGCACCAGACCTTCCCCGACCTCAATCTGAAAGGATTGGCAAGCCGTGGTATTCAAAGCGTTTATCCGTCGCAGAAGGATTGCGTCTGGATGATAAAACAGAACGGCGGCGGAATATGCGACCATGAAGTCGGAACAGGTAAGACGCTGATAATGTGCATTGCAGCGCATGAAATGAAGCGTCTGAACTTGGCGCATAAGCCGATGATTATTGGTCTGAAAGCCAATGTCGCGGAGATTGCCGCCACTTATCAAGCTGCCTATCCCAACGCCCGTATTCTCTACGCTTCGGAAAAGGACTTCTCGACCGTCAACCGTGTGCGGTTCTTCAACAACATCCGAAACAATGACTATGATTGCGTCATCATGTCGCACGACCAGTTCGGCAAGATACCGCAATCACCGGAGTTGCAGCAGCGTATCCTGCAAGCGGAGCTTGACACGGTGGAGGAAAACCTCGAAGTCTTGCGGCAGCAGGGCAAGAACGTATCGAGGGCGATGCTGAAAGGTCTGGAAAAGCGCAAGCACAACCTTGAAGCGAAGCTGGAGAAGGTGGAACACGCCATCAAGTCGCGCACGGACGACGTGGTGGACTTCAAGCAGATGGGCATCGACCATATTTTTATTGACGAATCGCATCAATTTAAGAACTTGACTTTCAACACGCGGCATGACCGTGTGGCTGGTTTGGGCAACTCGGAAGGAAGCCAGAAAGCCCTGAATATGCTTTTTGCCATCCGCACCATACAAGAGCGCACGGGTAAGGACTTGGGGGCGACGTTCCTATCCGGCACGACCATCAGCAACTCGCTGACGGAACTGTACCTGCTCTTCAAGTACCTGCGCCCGAAGGAACTGGAACGGCAGGATATCCGGTGCTTTGACGCATGGGCGGCTATCTTCGCCAAGAAGACGACCGATTTCGAGTTCAACGTGACGAACAACGTGGTGCAGAAGGAGCGTTTCCGCTACTTCATCAAAGTGCCGGAGCTTGCCGCCTTCTACAACGAGATAACCGACTACCGCACGGCAGAGGATGTGGGTGTGGATCGTCCGCACAAGAACGAGATACTGCACCATATACCGCCCACGCCGGAGCAGGAGGACTTCATTCAAAAACTGATGCAGTTCGCCAAGACGGGCGACGCCACGCTGCTCGGTAGACCGCCCCTGTCGGAAACGGAAGAGAAGGCAAAGATGCTGATCGCCACCGATTACGCACGGAAGATGGCTCTCGATATGCGCATGATAGACCCGAACTACGAAGACCACCCCGACAACAAGGCTTCCCACTGTGCCAAGACGATTGCGGAGTATTACCATAAATACGACGCGCAGAAAGGCACGCAGTTCGTGTTCTCGGATCTGGGGACGTACCAGCCGGGCGACGGGTGGAACGTGTACAGTGAGATAAAGCGGAAGCTGACGGAGGACTACGGCATACCGGCAAGCGAGGTGCGCTTCATTCAGGAGTGCAAGACCGACAAGGCGCGCAAGGCGGTGATAGACGCCATGAACGCCGGAACGGTGCGCGTGCTGTTCGGTTCCACCTCCATGCTCGGAACGGGCGTGAATGCGCAAAAAAGGTGTGTCGCCATCCATCATTTGGATACGCCTTGGCGACCGTCCGACCTGCAACAGCGTGACGGACGGGGAGTCAGGGCAGGCAACGAGATTGCCAAGCATTTTGCCGGGAACAATGTGGATGTCATCATCTACGCGGTGGAAAAGTCGCTGGACAGCTACAAGTTCAACCTGCTGCACTGCAAGCAGACGTTCATCTCGCAGCTTAAAAGCGGGGCGATGGGCGCGCGTACCATCGACGAGGGGGCGATGGACGAGAAATCGGGCATGAATTTCTCGGAGTACATGGCGTTGCTCTCCGGCAATACCGACCTTTTGGACAAGGCGAAACTGGAGAAGCGTATCGCATCGCTTGAAGGGGAACGCAAGTCGTTCAACAAGGGCAAGCGCGATTCGGAGTTCAAGCTGGAAGCCAAGACGGGGGAACTGCGTAACAACACGGCTGTCATCGAAGCCATGACGGAAGATTGGAACCGCTTTCTTTCCGTTGTGCAGACGGACAAGGAGGGCAACCGCCTGAATGCGGTCAAGGTGGACGGCGTGGATTCTACCGATGAAAAGGTTATCGGAAAGCGTTTGCAGGAGATAGCCAAGAACGCCACTACGGGCGGGCTGTACAAGCCTGTCGGGGAACTTTACGGCTTTCCGATAAAGGTGGTAAGCGAGAGGATACTCAAAGAGGGGCTGGAGTTTACCGATAACCGCTTCGTGGTGGAGGGAAACTACAAGTACACCTACAACAACGGGCATCTGGCGATGGCTGATTCGGTAGCCGCCGCACGTAATTTCCTGAACGCATTGGAGCGGATTCCGTCCATAATCGACCAGTACAAGGGAAAGAACGAGGTGCTGGAAAAGGAAGTTCCGCAGTTGCAGGAGATAGCGGGCAAGGTATGGAAAAAGGAGGACGAACTGAAACAGCTTAAGTCCGAACTTGCCGCACTTGACCGAAAGATACAGCTGGAACTTGCGCCGCCTACGCAGGAAGCCGACGAAAAAGAAAAGGATGGACAGGAGGTCAAGCCTGTTTCGGAAGGTGTACGGAGCATATCGCCACAACAAACTGATGATGCACCGCAGATACGCAGCCCGGTGAATGAGCGAAATCCAACGGGCAACATCATTGGCGACCATGTCATCATCGGACGACCGGGTTTTCAGTTAAAGAATAAAAACCGATCGAAAGGGATAAAAATTTAAAATTAGGAATTTTATATAAAATATTAATAGGGGCTATCCAAAAGGTCTAAAAGTAAATCATATCCCCTCTGCAAGTATCTGTAGGAGAGTGATTGCAAGACTTTCTTTCTTTTTGGGCAGCCTCTATTAAATTTATTTGCTCTTTCTTGATTTATGTTTATAAACATTATACCAAAAACATTCCAACTAACCTTGTTTATGTTTTGTCAGCCACCATTTGCACAACCATATTTGACTCCCAAAGAGAATGAATTCGATAAGATAACTTGCTGCATACCCACAATAAGGGGCTAAATAGAATACGAATGGGAAATAGATAACAGCACCGACAACAGATTGCGTTATGTAGTTGGTTAAACTCATTTTACCATAAAGCTGTAATGTGGAAACCGCTTTATTTGACACATTCCTTATGACACAATAATATGAACGAGAATATTTCTACAGAATCATCAGTAAAACAGAAAAAAATACTAATTTTGTTTTTGATGATCCTTCCAAAAGGAATTAGAAAAAATGTCTAATTCTAACTTATAGAGGAAAAAGCAACAATTAAATATTAAAGAATAAAAGATACGAAAAATATGACGCCAAAAGAGATACTACAAAAATGGATTGACTGCTTCAACGCCGCCGATGCAGTCGCTTTGGCAAACTTATACGCTCAGGATGCCATAAACCATCAAGTCGCAAACACCCCAGTTATAGGAAAAACAGCTATCCATGAAATGTTTGTAAATGAATTTGCAACCTCAAAAATGGTTTGTATTGTTGAGCATATATTCGAGGATGGAGAATGGGCTATCATGGAATGGAAAGATCCGCTCGGGTTGCGAGGATGCGGATTCTTTCATGTGCAAAACGATAAAATAGTTTTCCAAAGAGGTTATTGGGATAAGCTCAGCTTTCTCAAACAGCACGGTTTACCCGTAGAGAATAGTGATGAAAATCCAAACACATAACACCGTCCGATATGGGAATCATCATTCATTCTTTAGAGTCCGTTTCTTTCAAAGATTTGTATGCGGCATTCTCATCTGCATTCAAAGATTATGATTTCTCTTTGAATGCGGATGAATTGCGACGCATGCTCGACCGACGAGGATACAATCCACAACTATCTTTCGGAGTATTTTTCGAAGGACGGCTGATTTCTTTTGTGCTTAACGGAACAGGCATGTACAACAACATCTTGACTGCCTATGACACAGGGACGGGAACCGTACCTTCATTCCGGGGATTACACCTAACCCAAAAAATATTCACTTTCAGCCTCGAATTGATATGTCAACAAGGAGTTCGGCAATATGTACTGGAAGTTTTGCAACACAATCACAAAGCAATAAAAATATATCGCAAATTAGGCTTTGAAACACAGAGAAATTTCAACTACTACTCTGCCAAACTGAGCGATATTGTTCCTGTATTGCAAGTAAACCATACCGCATGTCGCATACTCCCATCGGATTTAAAAAACTGCCTTAACCAAACGGCCTGGTTCGATTTTCATCCTTCATGGCAAAATGACAGGGCTTCACTGGAACGCGGAATCGACAATTTGGACATATTGGGAGCTTATGAAAGAGAAGAACTTGTCGGATTTGTTATCTTTGAACCGGCATCTGGCGATATTTCATCCCTCGCAGTTGCAAAAGATTACCGGCGTAAAGGAATAGGCAAGTCTTTGCTTAAAAGTGCTGTCAGTCATTTTCAAAGCGATGTACTCAAATTTACTAATGTTGATTGCGATTGTGAATCAGTCACTGGTTTCTTGTCATCATTAGGACTTACCCCAAAAGGACAACAGTTTGAAATGGTCAGAAAAATTTAACCTACATTTATATGAATAGCCCTCATCATCAAATAACAAATTAATAATACCAAATAAAAATACGTATAGATTAAAAAAGTTTAAAAAAGTTCTTTGTGCTTTTGTCAGGGAACTTTTTTTTCGTAAATTTACGTTCAATTATGCGGCAGTAATAATATACATATTAATACGAGTTAAGAATCCTGTAGTTTTCTACATGCTACGAGGAGGTATTAAAAGGTGCGTTTCGGCAATGCATCTATTGTAGTATATTATTGCTTAATCAAATGAACATTATAAATTTAGGAATTCTTGCTCACATTGATGCAGGAAAAACTTCCGTAACCG
>ENA-ORSR01002240-ORSR01002240.1-human-gut-metagenome-genome-assembly--contig:-NODE-2240-length-11196-cov-3.448523_pt1 | contig 11196 bp, 9 predicted proteins | sample MGYA00241901_ERZ509166 | MGnify/ENA primary metagenome ERZ509166 (study PRJEB26280, sample SAMEA2338860) | human gut metagenome | biome: human gut; feature: human-associated habitat; material: faeces... | reverse complement strand
AGATGCAGAGGATTCAAAAGAATCTGCAGACACAGAAACTTCTGATTCTGTGCTTGATCAGGCAACGATCATGTATCAGCAGTATAATTATGATGAGGCAATCAAATTGCTGAAAAAGCAGGATGATTTTACAAAAAATAAAGATTACATGGATCTTGCTGCAAAATGTCAGATTGCGAAAAAATCACTGGTTGAATATCCTCTTGAAAAAATCACACATGTATTTTTTCATACATTGATCGAGGACACATCCAGAGCATTTGATGGAGATTCAAAATCCGGAAATTATAATCAGGTCATGACAACAGTCAGTGAGTTTAATAAGATCATTCAGATCATGTATGACAAGGGCTATGTACTGGTAAGTCCACATGATATGGCAACGGTAAATAAAGACGGTACGATGAGCAGGGGCAAGATCATGGTTCCGGAGGGCAAGATTCCGTTTGTCCTTTCGCAGGATGATGTCAGCTATTACCATTATATGGACGGCGATGGCTGTGCATCCAAACTTGTACTTGACGAGAATGGAGAGGTAAAGAACGAATATGTTGATGCTGACGGAAATGTTTTAGTCGGAGATTATGATCTGGTACCGCTTCTGGATTCTTTTATCAAAGAACATCCGGATTTTTCCTATCATGGACGTAAGGGAATCCTTGCGATGACCGGTTATAACGGAGTACTGGGATACAGAACAGACAGTGCATATAAGACCGGCGAAAACCTTCAGGATGACCAGAAGAAATTCCTGGAAGATCATCCTGATTTCGATTATGACCAGGATGTAAAAGATGCGACCAAAGTGGCAGATGCCATGAAGGCAGAGGGATGGGAATTCGCAAGCCATACCTGGGGACATATGAATGCAACAGAGCGGTCTGCTGAGGATCTTAAGACAGACGATGAGAAATGGAAAGCAAATGTAGCCCCGATCCTTGGAGATACAGATATGATCATCTTTGCGTTTGGTGCAGATATTGGTGACTGGGAAGGTTACTCTTCTGATAATCCGAAATTTCAGTATTATAAGAGCAGAGGATATCATTATTACTGTAATGTGGATTCCAGCCAGTATTTTGTACAGCTTTCAGACCAGTATCTGCGCCAGGGAAGAAGAAATCTGGACGGATACCGAATGTATTATAATCCGGAAATGCTCAGTGACCTGTTTGACGTGTCGGAGGTCTGGGATTCTTCAAGACCCACTCCGGTACCTGAAATGTGACAGAATAAATGAACGTAAGGCATCAGAAAGGAGCTATTTATGAAGAAAAAAACAGTTTTGGCAATGCTGGTAATGTGTATGGTATTCAGCGCGTCTGCCTGCTCAGATAAGAGCGCAGAAAAATCTGCCCCGGAAAAAACAGAAAGCAGCGCAGAGAAAACGGACAAAGCAGAAGAAAAGACGGAAACGAAAGAAGATACAAAGCAGGAAGAGGAAAAAACAGAGGTCAGACTTGTGTCTGTCAGCGATATTTCCAAATATATCACCGTAGGCGAATATAAGGGGCTGAAGCTTAACAATATCGTAGAGCCGGTTTCTGATCCTGAGGTGGATACAGAAATTGAATTCCGTCTGCAGGATAAGGCAGAGGAAGTAAAGGGCGGAACAGCCCAGTCCGGAGACCAGGTAAGAGTCAGCTTTACGGGAACAATTGACGGCAAAAGCTTTGAGGGCGGATCGGAAGAGGATTATGATCTTGTGATCGGAGAGGGAGCTGTGGCAGACGGCTTTGATGAAGGAATTGTCGGCATGAAAGCCGGAGAGACAAAGGAGCTGAATCTGACTTTCCCGGAAGACTACTATGACAGTGAGCTTGCCGGCAAGTCTGCAGTATATCAGGTGACTGTTCAGAGCATCCGCAGAACTCCTGAGCTTACAGATGAGTGGGTTGCAGCAAATACAGACAGCAAAACTGTGGCCGAATACAGAGCGGCTGTTCAGAAGGAGCTTGAGGATGGCGTCAACGAAGCTGCTGAGAATCAGCTTTATGCAGATGCATGGAACCAGGTTTTTGAAAGCTCTGAGATCATAGAATATCCTGAAGAAGATATTGATACAGCCATAGAAGCATATAAAGAACTGAATGGCGAGTATATTGAGCAGGCGCAGATGGATATGAGCGAATTCCTGAAATCACAGGGAATTACAGAAGAAGAATATGAGGAAGACTGCAGACAGTATGCGGAGGCCAAGGTAAAGCAGAACCTGATCGTTCAGTACATTATGGATGAAGAAAATCTGAGCGTAGATGACAAAGAAGCAGAAGCTCTGGACAAGAAGCTGCTTCAGCAGTACGGTGCAACGGATATCAGTGAAGTTGTGGATCTTTATGGAGAGAGAGAAGTAAATGAGACACGGGCTCTTCTCAGAGTGGAAAAGTTTATTGTTGACCAGGCCGAGGTAGACCAGAAGGTCGGCGGAGGTGATGAGCTGGCAGAAAATGAAGATGCGGTAACAGAAGAAGGCGCTTACGATACTCAGACAGAGGACGCCGGAAATACTGCAAATGAAGATGTAGCAAATGAGGATGCCGCGTTAGAGGAATAATCAGAAAAGCTTTATAAATAAGCGGAAGCAGTGCCGTCCGGTATAGTGGCGGCTGTCTGTGCAGAGCCGGAAACAGCCTGCCTGACAACGGGGTCTCAGGAAACTGGATAAATTTAGAAAAGTTTTATAAATATATGGAAAATGCACGGGAAGCGCTATTGTATTTCTGCAAAAAATGCAGTATGATAGACAGGACAAACAAAGACAGATTGATATAATAGCAGGTGGGAAACAATGGATAAAAGAGTATTGCAGGAAAGGATGCGCAAAAAGCAGCAGCAGCTTCGACGCCGCAAAATGATGAAACTTGGCGCTTATGTGCTGGCTGTGGTGCTTGTAGCAGTATTTATCATAAAGGGTGTGATTCTGCCCATTACAAATAAGATCAGCGGTAAGGATGCGGCTGAACCCGTGCAGGTGGAAGCAGATGCCGGCAAAACGGCAGATGCAGATAAAACAGAACCCCAGAAAGAAGAAGTAAAAACAGATGAAACAGCAGCCATCAGAATGCCTTTATCCAGTGTATCTCATGTTACCAGTGCTTCGGATCTGACTTCCGGGTGGCATGAGGACGAAAATGGCAAATGGTATCAGAATACAGACGGAACCTATTATGCCGGGGGAATGCAGGAGATTGACGGACAGACATATTCCTTTGACGATAATGGTTACATACAGACAGGCTGGGTAAGCCAGGGATTTGATGATCTGTACTTTAATGAGGACGGTTCCTATAATCCTGAGAAACATAAGCCGCGTATTGCCCTGACTTTTGACGATGGTCCCGGAGAGTACACAGATCAGCTTCTTGACTGTCTGGAGGAGAACAACGCTCATGCAACGTTCTTCATGCTGGGACAGAATGTGGCGGGCCGGGAAGCTACAGTTCAGCGGATGGTGGATATTGGCTGTGAGCTTGGAAACCACAGTTGGGATCACCCGGAGGCAACCCTTCAGGGGATTTCTGATGAGGCTGTGATAGAGGAATTCCAGAAAACAGATGAAGCTCTGATGAAAGCCTGCGGACAGAAAGCCACAGTAGCCCGTGCTCCTTACGGCGCGGCAGATCAGAGAGAATTTGATCTTGCACAGAAACCGTTTTTCATGTGGTCTCTGGATACTCTGGACTGGAAGACATTAAATGTAGAATCAACAGTTGACGCAGTTATGAACGGAGATCTGACAGACGGTTCCATTATATTGATGCATGATATCCATGAGCCTTCTGTACAGGCTGCTCTTCAGATCATTCCTCAGCTGGTGGAAAAAGGTTATAAGCTGATGACAGTCAGTGAGCTTGCGAAGGCAAAGGGTGTGGAGCTTCAGAATGCGTCCTATGCAGATTTCTGGGACAGCAGTCTGTCAAAAGGTCTGGTAGCAGGTTATGACGGGCCGCTGCTGAGCGCCGAGGCTGCTTCAGAAGGCGGGGACGGAAGCGATATATCTGACGGCAGCAGTGAGGATGGTTCTGATGAAGGAAGCGATATGTCAGATGGAAGCGGCGAAGACGGTTCCGGTGAGGACTATTCAGACGGAAGTGGAGATGCGTCCTATGACGATGAATATTATGATGACGGCAGCGGAGAAGAATACTATTAACAGCGAATGGCTTATGTGTGAAAAACTCATAAAACATACATACAGAGTTTTATAGTACTGTCTGAGAATTGGATTTTTATTGCGTAGCAGATGTTCATGTCTGTTACGCATTTTTTATACGGAAACAGAGGATTTATTGTTCAAATCGTGCAGACAGTAATAAGGTTACTGGCAGAATGTCTGAAACAATACAAAATGCAGTTGAAGAGACTGGGAATCTTGGGTATAATATGGACAGAGGAATTGTATTTTGGAGGGCAGCTTAGTGGGAAAGTGGTATGAAAACGCAGTGTTTTATCACATGTATCCTATCGGAATGACGGGAGCACCGAGAAGAAATGAGAGTGAGGAGACGGTTCACAGATTTCAGGACCTGATGAAATGGCTTCCTCATATAAAGGATCTGGGATGTACGGCAATTTATATTGGGCCGCTGTTTGAATCAACATCCCATGGATACGATACAAAAGATTACCGTATGGTGGACAGGCGACTGGGAGACAACCAGGACTTTAAAGGCTTTGTGGAAAAAGCTCACGAAATGGACATCCGGGTTGTAGTGGACGGTGTATTTAACCATACGGGAAGAGAGTTCTTTGCCTTTCAGGATATTCAGAAAAACAGAGAACAGTCTCAGTACTGCGGTTGGTACAAGGGAATCAATTTTGGGTGGAATTCGCCTTATAATGATGGATTTGGCTATGAGGCATGGAGAAACTGTTTTGAACTGGTAAATCTCAATCTCCGGGAGCCGAAGGTGCGGGAATATCTTCTGGATGTAATCGGCTTCTGGATCCACGAGTTTGATATTGACGGAATCCGCCTTGACTGCGCGGACTGTCTGGAGTTTTCCTTTATGGAAGAAATGAGGCGGTTCACCAATGAAAAGAAAGCGGATTTCTGGCTGATGGGCGAGGTGATCCACGGAGATTACAGCCGCTATGTAAAACCGGAAATGCTGAATTCCGTGACAAATTATGAGCTTCACAAGGGGCTTTATTCCGGTCATAACGACCACAATTATTTTGAGATCGCTCATACTATCCGAAGAGAATTTGATGAAAACGGCGGAATATACAAAGGACTTCGGCTTTATTCCTTTGTGGACAATCATGATGTGGACAGGATCGCATCCAAGCTCAATGTTCCGGAGCATATTTTCACCGTATATACGCTTTTATTTACACTTCCGGGAATCCCTTCCATTTACTATGGATCTGAATGGGGTATACAGGGACGTAAAGAAGGCGGAAATGACGATCCTCTTCGTCCGGCAGTTGATATTGAGGAAGCACTTCTGCATCCGGATAATCCGCAGCTTCTTAAGTGGGTGATGCTTCTTGGCAGGATCCACAGCCAGGAACCGGCTCTTGCGGACGGCAGATATCAGGAGCTTCTTCTGACTAACCGGCAGTATGCGTTTGCAAGAATACTGGGAGAAGAAGGGATTGTAGTGGCAGTGAATAATGATGACAGGCCTGCGGAGCTTTGCATCAGGGAACCTCTGAGCGGAAAGTCATGGGCAAGCCTTATTGACGGCCGGGAGCCGGAACTTCAGGACGGCAGTCTCAGAGTGACACTGGCGCCGGGGGAAAGTCAGATTTATAAATTGAAATAGAAACAGGGATTAAGGGAGGTATTTCCGGATGGGAGAGAAAATGCATTTTTCAGAGTTAGACCAGTATTTGTTTGGTCAGGGAACACACTATGATATTTATAAAAAACTTGGTGCGCATCCCACAACGCAGGGAAGAAAAAAAGGAGTTTATTTTGCGGTGTGGGCGCCAAATGCTCAGTCTGTTTCTGTAGTTGGCGATTTTAACAGCTGGGATACAGAGGCAAACCCAATGGTAAAGGCAGGGCCTATCGGTGTGTTTGAGGTATTTGTGCCGGGGGCAAAGATCGGAGATCTTTATAAGTTTTTTATTGTGGGAATGCACGGCGAGGAGCTTTACAAGGCAGATCCTTATGGCAATGAAGCAGAGCTTCGTCCAGGAACCGCGTCAAAGGTTGCAGATATCGGGGACTATAAATGGAAAGATTCTACATGGATGAAAAAACGTGTGGAATTTGATGAAAATACAGATGCCATGTCCATTTATGAAGTGCATCCGGGTTCATGGAGAAAACATGCAGTGGAAAATGAGGATGAAAACGGATTTTACAATTACCGTGAGTTTGCTCATGAGCTGGCAAAATACGTAAAGGATATGGGGTATACTCATGTGGAGCTGATGGGAATCGCAGAGCATCCCTTTGACGGATCCTGGGGCTACCAGGTAACCGGCTATTATGCGCCTACCTCCCGTTATGGAAGTGCCCAGGATTTTAAATATCTGGTAGATTATCTGCACAGAAACAAAATCGGCGTTATTCTTGACTGGGTTCCGGGACATTTCCCGAAAGATGCCCACGGTCTGGCGAACTTTGACGGAACAGCCGTATACGAACATCAGGATCCGCGCCAGGGTGAGCATCCCGACTGGGGTACAAAAATCTACAATTACGGCCGCCCGGAGGTTAAGAATTTCCTTATAGCAAATGCTCTTTTCTGGGTTGAGGAATGTCATGTGGACGGACTTCGTGTGGATGCAGTTGCTTCCATGCTGTATCTTGACTATGGCAAGCAGGACGGACAGTGGGTTGCCAACAAGTACGGGGACAATAAAAATCTGGAAGCCATTGAATTTTTTAAACACCTGAATACGGTTGTGCTGGGAAGAAATCACGGAACCGTGATGATCGCAGAGGAATCAACTGCATGGCCGAAAGTAACAGGCAAGGCAGAGGATGACGGACTTGGATTTTCCCTGAAATGGAACATGGGATGGATGAACGACTTTCTGGAGTACATGAAAACAGATCCGTACTTCCGTAAATTCAACCATAATAAAATGACGTTTTCCATGACCTATGCCTACAGTGAAAAGTACATTCTGGTTATTTCTCATGATGAGGTAGTTCATCTGAAGTGCTCCATGCTGAACAAGATGCCCGGGTATCCGGATGATAAGTTTAAGAACCTGAAGGCCGCCTATGCATTTATGTTTTTCCATCCGGGCAAAAAGCTGCTGTTTATGGGGCAGGAGTTTGGACAGCTTCGTGAGTGGAGCGAGGAAAGGGAACTTGACTGGTACCTTCTGGGAGAGGAGAATCACAAAGATCTTCAGTCCTTTGTAAAAACACTTCTTCATATGTACAAAAAATATCCGGCGCTGTATAAAGCGGACAATGATCCGGAAGGCTTTGAGTGGATCAATGCAGATGACGGAGACAGAAGTATTTTCAGCTTTGTGCGCAAATCTCCTACAAAGAGGAACAATCTTTTATTTGTGGTTAATTACACACCGGTAGAGAGAAGCGATTACAGAGTGGGCGTTCCGAAGAAAAAACAGTATAAGCTGATCATGGATGAGAACGGACTTCTGGAAAAACCACAGACTTTTAAGGCGGAATCCAAAGAGTGTGACAACCGGGAATTCTCTTTTGCATATCCCCTTGCGCCATACGGAGTAGCGGTATTTACATATTAAATATAAAAATGCTATCGTTTAAGGTGACTTGGAATATATTTTGACCGGTTTCCGGATATAAAAAACAAGTAATGTTTTGTCAGATTTTTTGGCAGAAAAACCATTGCATTTTATAAAAAGATGCGTTATACTGTACGCGTCTGAAGGAACAGACAATTACTTATGACGAAGAACCGATAATAGAAATTCTGAAAGGAGAATAAAAATGAAAGTATCCAATATTAAAGATGTAGACAAATTTTTTGAAGTAGTAGATAGCTGTAACGGTAAAGTTGAACTTGTAACAGGAGAGGGAGACAGACTGAACCTGAAATCCAAACTGTCCCAGTACGTATCTCTGGCAAACATTTTTTCCGGCGGAGAGATTCCGGAGCTGGAAATCGTTGCATATGAGAAAGAAGATATCGATAAGCTGTTAAACTTTATGATCAACGGCTGATATTATGAAGCAAAAAGCGGGGGCATGACAGGTTCATGTCCCCGTTGTGTGCATATATAAGTGGCTGCGACCAGGGGGTGTTTTTGCTTCCTGGTCAAATGTACGTTGAAAACAAAAACAGAAAAGAGGCAAAATCATGACAAAAATTGATATTATTTCAGGTTTTCTCGGAGCTGGAAAAACAACTCTTATTAAAAAACTTCTGAAAGAAGCTTTCCAGGACGAGCAGGTAGTTCTGATCGAAAATGAATTTGGAGAGATCGGTATTGACGGCGGATTTCTGAAAGAGGCAGGAATTGAGATCCGTGAAATGAATTCAGGCTGTATCTGCTGCTCTCTTGTAGGAGACTTCGGAGCATCTCTGAAAGAAGTGATTGACAAATATCATCCGGACAGAATCCTTATTGAGCCCTCAGGCGTAGGAAAGCTTTCTGACGTAATCCGCGCTGTGCAGGATGTTCAGGAGGAAACAGGTCTTGTGCTGAACAGCTATACAACAGTGGTAGATGCAAAAAAATGCAAAATGTATATGAGAAACTTTGGCGAGTTCTTTAACAATCAGGTAGAGTATGCAGGCGCTATCATTATGAGCAGAACAGACATTGTGGATGAGGAAAAGGCAATGCAGTCTATGGAACTTCTCCGCAGCCTGAATAAGAAAGCAGCTATCATTACTACCCCTATAGAAAATCTGGACGGAAAGAAGCTTCTTGAGGTAATGGAAAATCCGGTATCTCTGGAACAGGAGATGATGGAAGAGGAGGTATGCCCGGAGTGCGGACATGTACATGAGCATCATCATGACCACGAATGCGGCTGCGGACACGATCATGAAGAGCATGAGCATCACCACGATCACGAGTGCGGCTGCGGACACGATCATGAAGAGCATGAACATCACCACAACCATGAGTGCGGCTGCGGAAATCACCATCACGATCACCATCACCATGCAGATGAGGTATTTACAAGCTGGGGACGTGAGACTGTTAAAAAGTATTCCAGAGAGAATCTTGAAAAGATCCTTGCTACCCTTTCTGAGTCAGGGGAGTATGGCGTGATCCTTCGCGCAAAGGGAATGCTTCCGGCTGAGGACGGAACCTGGATCTATTTTGATATGGTTCCGGAAGAAACAGAGATCCGTGAAGGCGCGCCGGAATATACAGGCCGTCTCTGTGTTATCGGCTCCAAGTTAAATGAGGAAAAACTGGCTGAGATCTTTGGATTATAAGGCAGATCAGGAGGAATAAATGAACGAGATTACAGTACCGATTTATCTGATCACAGGCTTTCTGGAAAGCGGAAAAACCTCTTTCCTGAATTTTACCCTGCAGCAGGACTATTTTTATACAGAGGGAACTACTCTTCTGATTCTCTGTGAAGAGGGAGAAGTGGAATATGACAAGGCTGTTCTGGAAATGAGCAATACAGTAGTGGAGATCATTGAAAAAGAGGAAGACCTTACTACGGACCGTCTTGCTGCCATGAACATTCTGTACCAGCCGGAACGGGTTATCATTGAGTATAACGGCATGTGGCTTGTAAGCAATTTTGAAAAAATGCAGAAGCCGGAGGGCTGGGGAGTAGAGCAGCAGATCACCTGTGTAGACGCCAGCACCTTCCAGATGTATATGGCAAACATGAAATCTATTTTTATGGACATGGTAAGAAACAGCGATATGGTTGTGTTTAACCGCTGTAAAAAAGAAGATCCTCTTCCTACCTACAGAAGAGGGATCAAGGTGGCAAACCAGAGAGCTGAGATTATTTTTGAGGACGAAGAAGGCGAGCTTGACGATATTTTCCAGGATGAGATGCCCTTTGACGTCAATGCGCCTGTGATCGATATTTTGCCGGAGGATTATGGAATCTGGTTTGTGGACGCTATGGATCATCCGGAAACCTATGTAAATAAAACTGTAAAGTTTAAGGCAAGGGTAATGAAGCCCAGAGGAATGGGAAGCAAATTCTTTGTTCCGGGCCGTACGGCAATGACCTGCTGTGCAGACGATACAACCTTCCTTGGCTATGTGTGCAAAAGTGCATTTGCGCCTAAGCTTCAGCAGGGCCAGTGGGTAGAAGTGACTGCAAAGGTAGGAATTGAGAACCGTATGGAATACCAGGGAGAGGGAATTGTGCTTTACGCAGATTTTGTAGAGCCATGTGAACCTCTGGAAGAAGAAATGGTATATTTTAATTAAGGAGAGCGGCATGTATTTAGTAGTTGGTCTGGGAAATCCAGGAAGGCAGTATGAAGCCACCCGGCACAACATGGGCTTTGATGTGATCGACCGTCTGGTGGAGGAACACAGGATTCCCCAGGGCGGCGTTAAGTTCAATGCCATGTACGGAAAGGGAATCATCGGGGGAGAGCAGGTGCTTCTGATGAAACCACTTTCTTATATGAATTTAAGCGGCGGCCCGGTGCGGGATATGGCAAATTATTTTAAAATTGATCCGGAAACAGAGATGATCGTAATTTATGACGATATTGATCTGGAGCCGGGACAGATACGCATCCGGAAAAAGGGCAGCGCAGGCGGTCATAATGGCATTAAGAGCATTATTGCCCAGCTTGGCACACAGAACTTTTACCGTATTAAGGTAGGAGTGGGAGCAAAGCCCAGGGGATGGGATTTGGCAGATTATGTGCTGGGGAGATTTTCTTCGGATGAGAGAATCGCAGTGGATAAAGCCATTTGTGATGCAGCAGATGCAGTGGAAATGATTTTAAGAGATGGCATTGAATCTGCTATGAATCATTATAACCGAAAAAATAAGCAGGAACAACAGGAGTAAGATTATGCAGGTATTCATGCAGCCATTGGAACAACTGGGCGAATTTGATGAAATCAGGTCCAGACTTGTGAAAAACAGAGGTATTCTGCAGGTTTCCGGTTGTGTGGAATCCCAAAAAGCCCATATGATGTATGGGCTTTTTGAGGCTTTAAAAAAAGACCGGAAACAGGGATGCAACTGTTTGATTATTGCAGAAAACGATTTAAAAGCAAAAGAATTGTATGAGGATTACCGTCTTTATAACCGGGATGTGTATTTTTATCCTGCCAGGG
>ENA-ORSR01002239-ORSR01002239.1-human-gut-metagenome-genome-assembly--contig:-NODE-2239-length-11196-cov-4.361278_pt1 | contig 11196 bp, 7 predicted proteins | sample MGYA00241901_ERZ509166 | MGnify/ENA primary metagenome ERZ509166 (study PRJEB26280, sample SAMEA2338860) | human gut metagenome | biome: human gut; feature: human-associated habitat; material: faeces... | reverse complement strand
CTTTTTGTTAACCTTAAATCTAATACTATGAAAAACACATTGCAAATATACGGACATTTCGGGAATCTCCAAATTATCGGAGGACTGTGGTCCTACTTATAACATGGTTTAATAGGAATACGCTGTTGTTAACAAATCAGCACCCGGAAATTAAGAAAAACTTACAGTCTTTTCCTCTTATAAGCAAATTCCTGCCATTTCTCTTCCGGCCAATCCTGCCGCTGCATCTCCGTACGCGCCATGACAAAGAAGAGATCTGACAGACGGTTCACAAAACGCAAAATATCCTCATTCAGCGGAACTTGGCGATGCAGTGTCCATAAGCGTCGCTCGGCACGCCTTGCCACTGTGCGGGCAAAATGCAGGTGCGCAGAAACAGGCGTACCGCCCGGCAGAAGAAAATAGCCGTTCTCCTTCAGTCCGGCAGTCATGGCATCCATTTCCTGTTCGCAGCGTACGGTCAGTTCGGCGGCAGAAAGAAAATTGGGGTTCAACACGCCATCGGGCGTAGCTACATGGCTCATCACTACCATCAGTTCTCTTTGAATGGTATGCAGCAGTTCCTGCCAATTGTCTTCGGCAGGAAGCATGGAACGTACAATTCCTATTACGGCATTCAGTTCGTCCAAACAGCCGTTTGCCTCGATGCGAATATCATCTTTGGGAACACGCGCTCCGCCATGAATGCCGGTGGTTCCTTTGTCTCCCGTACGGGTATATACTTTTTTCATCTTTCAGCGTATGCTTATTCAAATAACCTCATTATATCCGTTTCACCCCAATAAAGATGCGTGTAACTTGCTATCGTATTCTTGTAGCGGAATACAGGCGTGTTCACCGGTTGCCCTTTGGCATTATACACCTGCACGACGGTAGGCGGCATATACAGCTCTTTCTTACTGTCATCGGGAGCCGTCCCCGACTTGCCGAACTGCGTATAATGAAACTCGTGCCCCCGCAAACGCTGCCCCTTATAGTCGAAGCTACGATACCCCAATGTCAATTTTCGATATTCACTCTCATTGGAGATATAAAAAGGAAACACACCCGCCATTCTGTCGAACCCGCTGCCGCCACTCTCATGCTCCCGTTTGTCATAACCTATGGCATACGAAAGGTAAATCATTCCGCCACACTCTGCCAGCGTCTTTCCGCCGCGCTCTATATACTCCCGAACGGATTCTTTCACCTGACGGGCTCCGGCAAGCGTCACGGAATGTTTTTCTGGATACCCGCCCGGCAAGTACAACAAATCGGTGTCCTGCGCTATGGGGACATCCTTTTCCGGATCGAAGAAAGAGATACGACCCATTTCGCGCAACATCTCCAAATGTTCTTCATAAATGAAAGAGAAAGACTCCTCGTTACGTGCCACCAAGATACGCAGGTTGCCCGGTTTCCTACCGCCGACAAACTCCCTATCCCTTTCCCGCGTTTCCCGCAACGGAACCGCCGTCTTCGCCAGCAGCAGTTTCCAATCCACGCATTGCTCCAATAACCTTGTCAGAATACCTATGGCATCCGTGCCTTTGGATCGACTGAAATCAAGTCCCAAATAACGTGATTCCTGCTCCAGCACTTTCTCCTTTGGAAGATACCCCAAACAGGTTATGCCTATCTCGGCACACACTTCCCTGAGCATTTCATAATGGCGGGGCGACCCTACACGATTGAATATCACCCCCGCAATCCGTATATCCGGACGAAAATGGATGAATCCCGACAGCAAAGGAGCCATTGAATAAGCGGCAGACTTGGCATCCACCACCAGCACGACTGGAAGTTGCAACAACTGAGCTATCTCCGCCGAAGAGCCCCGGTCGCGATCATATCCGTCAAACATTCCCATCATCCCTTCCACAATGCAAATATCCGCAGAAACGGCATGACGTGCATAGAGTTCGCACACATGTTCACCGGAAGCCATAAACGTATCCAGATTAATGGATGCACGTCCGCATACAGCCGCATGATATTTGGTATCGATATAATCCGGACCGCATTTAAAAGGCTGTACCGCCAATCCTTTTTGTGTCAGCAAAGCCATTAGTCCGCGGCTTACGGTGGTCTTTCCGCTACCCGATGTGGGGGCTGCTATGAGAAACTGAGAAACGTGACGCATGTTATTTAGGGTATAAGATATGAAGTATAAAAGGGTTGTTATGGATTTTGTCGGACAAAGGTAATAATATATCCGGTAAAAGTCTTATCTTAGCTGCCAAATATAAAAAACGCTATGATAACCGAAGAACTTAAAAAACTCTACATCACACATACCGGGCACGAACCCGAAGCCATCGACGAACTTCCCTCTTCCGGCTCAAACCGCCGCTATTTCCGCCTCAAAGGTACGCCTACATTGATAGGGGTAAGCGGCGAATCCGTTGAGGAAAACCGTGCCTTTCTCTATATGGCAGAGCATTTCCGCGGAAAAGGATTGCCCGTGCCCGAAGTGTTTATCCGTTCCGAAGACGATATTTACTATTTGCAGGAAGATTTGGGAGATACGCTTCTGTTCAACGCCATCGAAAAAGGACGCAAGACAAGCGTATTCGATGAAGAGGAGAAGCAATTGCTTCGTAAGACCATGCGCCTGCTACCCGCCGTGCAATTTGCCGGAGCCGACGGCATGGACTTCTCCTACTGCTACCCGCAGGCTGAGTTCAACAGTCGTAGCATTCTGTGGGACTTGAACTACTTCAAGTATTGTTTCCTCAAGGCAACGGGCATGGATTTTCAGGAAGACCGCCTGGAAGATGATTTCCAGAAAATGGCAGACGTGCTTCTCCGCAGCAGTTCCGCTACTTTCATGTATCGCGACTTCCAAAGCCGCAACGTAATGATTAAGGATGGCGAACCCTGGCTTATCGACTTTCAGGGCGGACGCAAAGGACCTGTCTACTACGACGTGGCCTCATTCCTGTGGCAAGCCAAGGCCAATTATCCCGACAGCCTGCGCCAAGAACTTCTGAAAGAATACATCGAAGCCCTGCGCAAATACCAGCCGGTAGATGAAAGCTATTTCTATGCCCAACTCCGTCATTTCGTACTGTTCCGCACCATGCAGGTATTGGGCGCATACGGCTTCCGCGGTTACTTCGAGAAGAAGCCCCACTTCATCCAAAGCGTGCCTTTCGCCATTGAAAACCTGCGCCAGCTGTTGCAGGAGCCTTACCCCGAATATCCGTATCTCTGTAAAGTCCTGCACAGGCTGACCGAACTGAAACAATTCACCGACGACCTGCAAAAGCGTCGCCTAGTAGTAAAAGTCACCAGTTTCGCCTATAAAAAAGGTATCCCCGAAGATTCTTCCGGCAACGGCGGCGGTTTCGTATTCGACTGCCGTGCCGTAAACAACCCTGGCAAATACGAACGTTACAAGCCTTTCACCGGCCTCGACGAGCCCGTTGTCCGCTTCCTTGAAGAGGATGGGGAAATCGCCGTATTCCTCGAACACGTATATGGTCTGGTAGATGCATCCGTGAAACGGTATATGGAACGGGGATTTACCAACCTGTCCGTATGTTTCGGCTGTACAGGCGGCCAACACCGCTCCGTATATTCGGCCCAACACCTTGCCGAACACCTCAACAAGAAGTTCGGCGTACAAGTGAACCTGATACACAGAGAACAGAACATAGAACAGAATTTTAGCGCGAAACAGTAATACCGCCCGTCATCCTATTATTTTATGAAAGCAATGATATTTGCCGCCGGACTGGGAACCCGCCTTCGTCCGCTGACAGACCACACCCCAAAAGCACTCATCTCCGTAGCCGGAAAACCGATGCTGGAACGGGTGATTTTACGGCTGAAAGAAGCCGGATTCAATGACATTACGGTCAATATCCACCACTTTGGAGAACAGATTATCGAGTTTCTCCGCGCCAATAACGATTTCGGCATCACTATCCACCTCAGTGACGAACGGGATATGCTGCTCGACACCGGTGGCGGGATAAAGAAAGCGCGTCCGTTCCTGGACGGCAACGAACCGTTCCTGGTGCACAATGCCGACATCCTTTCCGACATCAATCTTGCAGAGCTTTACCGGCATCATCGGGAAAGCAATGCAGAGGCTACACTGCTCGTCAGTCAACGGCAGACATCACGCTACCTGCTGCTGGACGATGCCAACCGCCTGCACGGCTGGATAAACAAATCCACCGGTGAAACCAAGCCCGAAGGATTCTCTTTCCAAGAAAGGCAATACAAGGAAATGGCTTTCGGTGGCATTCACGTCATATCCCCTTCCCTTTTCCGCTATATGGAAAGGGGACAATGGGAAGGGAAGTTCTCCATTATTCCTTTTTATCTATCCGTGTGCGAAACGGTCTGCATACAGGGCTATCCGCTTCAGGACCTCCGTTGGTTCGACATCGGCAAGCCGGAAACACTTGCAAAAGCAGAGGAATACTACCGATAGAAAGACAAAATGAAGAAAAAAGAAAATAATCAAGAAGAAAAAGCTGAATAATATATAAAAAGTATTTATCTTTATCCCCGGAATTGGCAATCGGGAAGGCATATCCGCCTGCCGATGCAAGGGAATCCGGTGCAAAACCGGAGCTGTACCTGCAGCTGTAATCCTCAATAAAAGATGTTTGTATCCGCAAAAGCCACTGTCGCGGCAACGCGATGGGAAGGTAATACAAGCAGAGGAGAGCCAGAATACCTACCAACTTCCGTAACTTGAGCACTAAGCTTCCAGGATTAGAAGCGATGTCCCCTATACTGATACGATAGGATTCCTATTTTACTCTTTCGGGCCATTATCTTTCGCACACAGAAGCGAAGTGCCGTTTTGTTTTATCAACGAAAAAATCGGTAGACGATGAAGCACAAGTATTGGCTTGAAACGGTACTGCTGTGCGGTGTGATGCAATCCGCCCCGGCACAAAGTATCCTTAAAAACAAAGATGAGAAAGAACTCTCGTTACTGCTCAACGAAGTAGTGGTAACAGGTACGGGAACCGAGCACTACCTGAAAGACGCCCCCGTGCAGACAGAGGTGCTCACGGGAAAAGCGCTGGAGCAATATCAGGCGCGCAGCATAGACGACCTTCTCAGCGGGCTCAGCCCTTCCCTCACCTTCCATGACGGCGACATGGGCAGCCATATCCAGCTCAACGGACTGAACAACGACTATATCCTCATCATGATAAACGGCAAGCGCATGAACGGGGACATCGGCGGACAAAACGACCTCAACCAACTGAATCCCGCCAACATAGAGCGCATCGAAATCGTGAAAGGCGCCGCTTCTTCACTTTACGGCAGCGATGCCATTGCCGGAGTCATCAATATCATTACCAAACGGAGCAGAGAGAAAATGGAACTCACCAGCACCACCCGTGTGGGCGAGCATGGCGATGTACGGCAAAGCGCCAACTTCGGCTTCGGCTACGGCAAACTGAAATCGGTGACCGGTATCAACTTCCGGCACACCGACGGCTGGCGCAATACGGATATGCAATGGGATCAGAACCAACTGAAGCCCGGTTCCACCATGCTTACCGTAAACCGTTCCAGCAACTACACTCTTTCCGAGAATCTGGAATGGCAGGTAAACAGAAAACTGAACCTCACCGCCGAAGGAACGTACTACGAACGTTGGGTGATGCGTACGCACGGCCCGTGGAAGTACCTGCCCAACGACTTCTACTACCGCAACTATACTTTTGCCGCCGGAAGCAGGTACAAGCTGAACGGGCGCAACTACCTCACCGCCGACCTCTCTTACGGTCGCTACGGTTACTTCTACGACTATAAGCTGAAAGACATCACCGACTACTTCAAAGACGGCGACCGCATCACCTACTACCCCGGCCAGCGTATCAAGCAGAGCATACAGCAACAAGTGCTGGCGCAGGTAAAAGGTATCTTTTACTTCGGCGACCGGCACATCCTCAATACTGGCATAGAGTACCAGTACAACCGTCTGGAATCGCCTCACCACATAGCAGGCGACATCGCTTCCGTCTATACGCTCGCCGCCTATGCGCAGGAAGAGTGGACTGCCACAAGCAACCTTATACTGACTGCCGGCGTACGCGGCACGCAACACAAGGAAACCGGACTGAACCTCAGCCCCAAAGTATCCGCACTCTACAAAGCCGGTAACTTCAACCTGCGCGCTTCCTATGCCATGGGCTTCAAGGCGCCTACCATCAAAGAGCTTTATTATGAACACACAGGCAGCATCGGCGGCAGCTCCCTCACCGCCTATCATGGCAATACAGACCTCAAGGCGCAAACCTCACAATACACTTCCATCAGCGTGGAGTATGCAGGAAGCAAGTTCCAGGCGAGCCTGACCGGATATGCCAACTTCATCCGCAACATGATAGAGCTGGTAGAGATAAAAGTCACCCCCGAAGAAAAGCTCCTCGAAATAGAGAAAAGCAAGAAATACACCAACCTCACGAAAGCCCGCATCTATGGCATAGACTTCACCTTCAACTACCGCCCCACGAAAGACATCATGCTGGGCGGTGGGTACAGCTATGCCGATCCGAAAGCGCAGTATGCCGCCGATACGGGCGATAACTACATGAAGTACCTCTACATCGACGCCACATCCAACCATAATGCCACGCTCAACACCACCTGGCAGTACACTTGGCACTGTTACCGCTTCGGCTTGGGAGTGTACGGCCGATACCAGTCGACCCGCCACTACGTTAACGACAACGATGCCGACGGCTTCCAGACATGGCGCATCAACACCGCCCATACCCTAATGAAGATGCGGCACTGGACGCTGACAATGAACATAGGTGTAGACAACCTCTTCAACTACGTAGACCGCACTCCTTTCGGACGTAACCGGGCTACCAGCACGCCGGGAAGGAATTTCTACGCATCGGCGCTTATAAAGTTCAAGAACGGGGGCGGGGCAAAATAGAGAAAAACATCTTTTTTATTAATCAATTTACAAACAAAGTATGAAAAATTTCAAGTTTTATCTGATGGCGGCTCTCGTAGCAGCCACAACTTGCACAGGATTCACCTCCTGTAGCGATGACGACGATGCGGAAAGTACCGTAAACCCTGCAACCAGGGTAGTAGCCGAAACCAAGAAGCATGACACCGCCATCCTACTCTGTACTTTCGGAAGCACTTATAATGAGTCATTGGACGTTTACAACGAAATCATCGCCGACTTCCGGAAGCAGTTCCCTCAAACAGACATCTATATGTCTTTCACCTCACGTACCTGCATCGGCCGTGCAGAGGCTTCTACCGGCGAAGCGCGCTACAAACTGGACCAATGGCTGAAAGCCATCGGCGATGCAGGATATACACACGTAGCCGTACAGTCGCTTCACGTCATTCCCGGCGAGGAATACCTTTCTCTAATGAATACCGATATCAAGAAAAACTTTATGATTGACTGGTATCCGCACATCGACGTGCTGAAAGGCGCCAACCTGCTCTCTACCGATGATGATACGGACGAAGTGGCACAGGTCCTTTACAACCACTACAAGAACAAACTGGCTGAAAAGAAGAACATCGTTCTCCTGATGGGGCACGGTAACCCTGATGTGAACTACAATGCCAACACCAAATACTCCGAAGTCCAAACCGCCTTGCATACTCTTGCCACAAACAAGAATATCTTCGTAGGTACTGTAGACTATGGAGAAATGCTTTTCTGGCCGAAAGAAGAGGAAGAGAAAGCGGTAGACCGTATCCCGGTAGTACCTGCCGCCCAAATGATAGCCGACTATCCCGGCTGCATCTATTCGCAAGTGATGAAGTACTGCCAGGACAATAACCTGGAGCCGAATGAAGTAAACGTATACCTCGCTCCTTTCATGTCCATCGCCGGTGACCATGCCCACAACGACCTATGGGGCATCGAAGCGATAGCCGAGAACAAAGGCTTGGATAAAGTGGAACTCAATACCAACGAGTACAGTTGGCGCGAACGTCTGGAGAAAGCAGGTTTCAAGGTAGACAGAACATTTGAAGCCCATCCCGTAGGCCAAGCTGATGCCGATCACGGTATCAAAGACGGCTGCGGTATCAAGGCTCTGGGCAGCTATCCCGAAATCCGCGCAATCTGGGTGAATCACCTGAAAGAGCAATGGGATGCCGATGCCTGGGAAAACGGTGAAGGATATCAGCCGGAAGTATAATATTTGTCCTCCATTTTCTTAATTCAATAAGGGAAAAAGGAGAGGAAAAGCTGAGACAGAAAAAATATGCGGGTATTTCTCATTTTCAGGAAAATGTCGCATATTACACTAACAATCAAAGAATTAAATTAAAGACATAAAGAACACCCAAACATTTTAAGGTTCATTTTAGGGGTCACTTCCTTATTGGCCCCTAAAATGAACCTTTCACCTAAAGACAGTCAGGTAAAATAACCGACAACCCCCTTTTTGTTATCCGTCTTATAAGTTGAAAATATTCATCCCATGAGACCGGGAAAATCGTTCCGAGAGATGAAAAAATCCATCCCGCAAAACAAAGCAAATCCGTAATGCAAAGCAAATCACTCCGTAAGACCGGTTGCATTATCCCGCCCTTTCCTTTATCAATTAAAAATAAACCGCTATATTTGTCACCGCTTAGGTGATACACTCCGTTATTCCAACGAGTTGTATAAAAGGGAATCCGGTGCGAAACCGGAACAGTGCCCGCTACTGTAAAGCCACTTTGCTCCGCCTGCTTGTTGCAGCAACGGAGCATACGGAAAACATTCTTCAAAACAATGCCACTGTCTTACAGACGGCTGTTGGTGAGAGCGAACATCAGTTTGAGCCATCGCAGACCGGAGACGGGAAGGTGTGGTTTTCCGTAGGGCTGAGTCAGGAAACCTGCCTGGGCAATTACACAGTCAACGCCTTCCCGGGGTCAGGAAGACAAGTATTAATCTTACATTTTTCAATAAATGAAAACCAACTATTTATTGGCAGCCATACTGTGCTGCCTGACACCCCTGCTCCATGCCCAAACCGCATTGAGCGGAAAGGTGGTGAGCGCCGACACGAACGAGCCTCTTGCAGGGGTAAATATCCGCGTAGACAACAGTCTGACGGGATGCACCACCAACGGAAAAGGAGAATTTATCATCGACAATCTGCCCGACGGACAACACACGCTGCGCTTCTCCTACATCGGCTTCACCCCAAAAAAATACACCGCGGACGGACAAGAAGAAAACATCCTTGTAAAGCTGGAGGAGAGTTACAGCAACCTCAGCCAGGTGGTAGTGACCGGAACCGGTACGCACCGCCGCATGACAGACAGCCCCGTTCCCGTATCCGTAATCACAGCCAAAGAAATAGGCAGCGCCAACGTATCTACGCTGGAAGAAGCGCTGGTGAAGCTGACGCCCAATATCTCTTCCTACACCAACGGCATGGGCACTACCATGAGCCTGAACGGCATCAACGAGGACTACATACTGATATTGGAAAACGGCAGACGTCTGGCTGGTGAAGACCGCTACACGCGCATCAACGTGGCCAACATCAAGCGCATCGAGATACTGAACGGCGCGGCATCCGCCCTATACGGAAGCGATGCCATAGGCGGTGTTATCAACATCATCACGGACGATGCCCGGAACACCGTGAACGTATCCAGCTATACTCACTACTCCGGTGAGGGACGACTGACGGAGAGCGTCAATGCCGATGTCAATGCAGGCAAGTTCTCCTCTTATACTTCCTACCAGCGCCGTCAGACAGGAAGCTGGCAGAACAACAACATTGACGAGAACGGCTACGAAACGGGACGCCCTACTTCCGTAGGCTTCTACTCCAACACCGTAAACCAGCGTTTCGTGTTCAATGCCACAGACAAACTATCGTTCTACGCGCGCGGTACTTATTTTGATAACAAAACCCGCCGTCCGCAGGACGCCACCTACTATGCCAAAAGTAAAGGCCAGTTCGTACAGAAAGACGCCTATACCTACAATCTGAAACACGAGACCTATACCTATGGCGCCGGCATGAAGTACATGATAAACCGTTCGGCTTACATCGATGCAGAGTTCTACTCGGACAATTACTCGTCGGACTATATGTACTTCAAGAAGTCGGGCAACTATCTGCCGGGCGACCGGGTGACCCGCAAACAAGTGCGATACTACAACGGAAACATCAAGGGTATTTTCCGCCTGGGCAGCCGCAACAAACTGTCTGCCGGCGTAGAATACGTAAACGAGGGGCTGGAGAGCGAATCGGACAACATCGACTCCCGCCACATGTACACCCTCGCTTTCTACGCACAGGATGAAATAAAGCTGCCCCTGAACCTGCAAGCCGTACTGGGCATACGCTACATCTACAACGAGAACTTCAAGAATTATGCCACTCCCAACGTATCGCTGATGTACAAGCTCGGCGGACTGAACCTGCGTGCCGCCTACGCGGCAGGCTTCCGCACGCCTACCTTGTCGCAACTTTACGCCACCGACGAATCCAAGACCAGCAACCGCTACACCACGGGCAACGTCGGTTTGAAACCAGAAAAGAACAACTTCTACTCGCTGAATGCGGAGTACAACTACCGCCGGCTCTCCGTGTCCGTCACCGGGTTCATCAACAACATCCGCGACATGATAAACTACCGCACCCTCTCCGATCAGGAGATACACGACATGGGACTGGACGACAAGCACGCCACCTTCGACGAGATACGTCAGCGCGACAACGTGGACAAAGCCAAGACCAAAGGCATCAGCCTGAACGCCAGCCTGAACCTAGGCGCGGGCTTCAGGGCAGGCGGCGGATACACGTACATGGACACCGAGGCCAAGCAGTTGCAAGCCGACGGCAGTTACAAAGTGTCGCCCATAGACAAAAGCGTCAGGCACATGGGGAACATCAACGGCCAGTGGGAACACGCCTGGAGCTTCTACCGCCTGAACGTAAACGTGCACGGACACCTGCAAGGCGAACGCTACTCGCAAACGTACGGTTACGCTCCCAAATTCCAGCAATGGGATTTGAATACCCGCCACACCTTCAATCTGCAATCCGTGGTTCTGGAACCGGGCGTAGGTATCGAGAATATCTTCGACAAGAAAGATGACCGCCCCTGGAACAATAACTTCTCCACGCTCAGCCCGGGACGCTCGGTATACGTGAGTTTGTCGGTACGGTTTAAGAAATCTTGAGTTCAACTTATAAATGCAACTTTTTGGGTGCGGATAATAAGCAATAAAAA
>ENA-ORSR01002237-ORSR01002237.1-human-gut-metagenome-genome-assembly--contig:-NODE-2237-length-11201-cov-2.933608_pt1 | contig 11201 bp, 9 predicted proteins | sample MGYA00241901_ERZ509166 | MGnify/ENA primary metagenome ERZ509166 (study PRJEB26280, sample SAMEA2338860) | human gut metagenome | biome: human gut; feature: human-associated habitat; material: faeces... | reverse complement strand
GCTGTGGGCATGGGTTCCGGAGAGAGGAACATTGAACATCTGGCCGGTCAGAACGTTTGAAGTGCCCACACAGCCTGCGATAATCGCAGCTCTTGCGCCGAAGATACCTGCATCCGGTCCCTGGGCACGGCGAAGGCCGAATTCCATGATACCGTCGCCCTTTGCAGCGTAAACCACGCGGGAGGCTTTGGTGGCGATCAGACTCTGATGGTTGATGATATTTAAGATTGCAGTTTCCACCAGCTGTGCCTCCATGACAGGAGCAACTACTTTTAAGAGCGGTTCTCTCGGGAATACAACGGTTCCTTCCGGGATGGCATAAATATCACCGGTAAAGTGAAATCCTCTCAGATATTCCAGAAAATCATCATCGAACAGATTCAGCCCCCGCAGATATTCCACATCGTCCGGAGAAAAGTGCAGGTCACGGATATATTCGATGACCTGTTCCAGGCCGGCTGCGATGGCATAACCGCCGTCACACGGGTTCTGTCTGTAGAAAGCATCAAATACAACAACCTGATCGGTAGGGTTTTTAAAGTATCCCTGCATCATGGTTAATTCATATAAATCAGTTAATAAGGTTAAATCCAGCGCTCTCATGGCGTACCTCCATATCGTTATTGTTGTCCGATCAGACTCGGCAACTTCTGTAACTGTTCGGTGTCAGTATATACATCCGGTGTACGGGGCAGATGTTACAGGCGCTCTTTGTACTTATAATAGAAGATACAGAACAGTTATCAATTTAGTATAGTATACCATTTTGAAAAAATAAAGTAAACCTGTGGGAGGGAAATGGAATGGGAATACGTCTGAAAAATGTGGAGATGAAAATACGAAAAAAACGCCCTGAAAACAGGTTAAAAAAATTTTTTAAAAATTTTTATCTTCTATTAAATACACACAAATAGTTGACAAGAAAATGAGAAAGGGATAAACTAGGCGTGGGGTGAACCCGCAGAAAAAATCATAAAAGTTTAGGAAACCTCTTGCATAAACCACAAGAATACTTTATAATGGACACGTAACGCAAACGTTTTCCTTGAACGTTGCATAACGATGATCTAAGGTCATTTATAAATAGGCTAAATTTATTTCTATGTCTGAAAGTTGGTCGCTTCTTATGCCTTCTAAGAGTCGGAATGAGAACTGGAACAGAACAGAGTAGAAAGTTGGTCTATTTTTCTTTGAAACAAAAAATATTAAACTAAAGGTGGTACCCTCAATGAAAAAACGCCAAAGTGGTGTCTTGATGCACATTTCATCCTTGCCTGGGAAGTATGGAATCGGTTCGTTTGGTCAAGCAGCTTACGATTTTGTCGATTTCCTCGTTCGGACTAAGCAACGGTATTGGCAAATTTTGCCTCTCGGAACAACTAGTTATGGAGATTCTCCTTATCAATCCTTCTCGGCTTTTGCAGGCAACACCCACTTTATTGACTTCGATCTCTTGATCGAGCAAGGGCTCTTGGATGCATCTGATGTTGAAGGTGTTGATTTTGGTCAAGACCCAACAGAAGTAGACTATGCAAAGATCTTCGAACAACGTCGTCCTCTTCTAGAAAAAGCGGTTAAAGCTTTTATCGAAAACGGTGATTGGGATGACTTCAGCCGTTTTGCTGAAGAAAATGCAGCTTGGTTGGAATTGTTCGCAGAATACATGGCTATTAAAGAGCACTTTGAATTAAAAGCATGGACAGAATGGCCAGACGCTGCGATTCGTGTACGTCAACCGGAAGCCCTTGCATCCTACCGCGCTCAATTGGAAGATAAATTGACTTACCATCGAGTAACACAGTATTTCTTCTTCAAACAATGGTTGAAATTGAAAGCATACGCTAACGACAACCATATTGAGATCGTAGGTGATATGCCAATCTACGTAGCGGAAGATTCAAGCGATATGTGGGCAAATCCTCATCTCTTTAAAACAGATGAAAATGGAAAAGCAACCTGCATCGCAGGATGCCCACCAGATGAGTTCTCAGCAACTGGTCAACTTTGGGGGAACCCAATCTATGACTGGGAAGCAATGGACAAAGATGGTTACAAATGGTGGATTGAACGCTTGCGTGAGAGCTTCAAGATCTACGACATCGTGCGGATCGACCACTTCCGTGGTTTTGAATCTTACTGGGAAATCCCAGCTGGTTCTGATACAGCAGCACCAGGTAAATGGGTCAAAGGTCCTGGCTACAAACTCTTTGCTGCAGTGAAAGAAGAACTCGGTGATTTGAACATCATCGCAGAAGACCTTGGCTTCATGACGGACGAAGTCATTGAGCTTCGTGAGCGCACAGGCTTCCCAGGCATGAAGATTCTTCAATTTGCCTTCAATCCTGATGATGAAAGTATCGACAGCCCTCACTTAGCGCCAAATAACTCTGTTATGTACACTGGTACACATGATAACAACACGGTTCTTGGATGGTACCGCAATGAAATTGACGATCCAACTCGTGAGTACCTTGCTCGTTACACCAACCGGAAAGAATACGAATCTGTTCCACATGCGATGCTTCGTACCGTCTTTGCTTCAGTCAGCTTTATGGCCATCGCTACCATGCAAGATTTGTTAGAGTTGGATGGCTCAGCTCGTATGAACTTCCCATCTACCCTTGGTGGCAACTGGGCATGGCGGATGACAGCGGATCAATTGACTCCTGCTGTTGAGCAAGAATTACTTGATTTCACAACCATCTATCGTCGTGAAAATACTGACTTGGTGAAAGAAGAAGCGAAAAAAGCAGAAAAATAATCTTTCCCCCTATCTAATTAAAACACAAGGAGACACTTAACCATGGAATCATTACAAAAATATGTGATTGACCATCATCAAAAAACAATTGCAGAATGTTCAAACGAAGAATTGTACATTGCTTTGCTTAATTACACCAAGCAAGCAAGTGCCCAAAAGAAATTAAATACTGGTAAGAAAAAAGTTTACTATATCTCAGCTGAGTTCTTGATTGGTAAACTCTTGTCGAACAACTTGATCAACTTGGGTCTGTACGATGACGTCAAAAAAGAATTGGCTGACGCTGGCAAAGACTTGATCGAAGTCGAAGAAGTGGAATTGGAACCATCACTTGGTAACGGTGGTTTGGGACGCTTGGCAGCCTGCTTTATCGACTCTATCTCAAGCCTTGGTTTGACAGGGGATGGGGTTGGTTTGAACTACCACTTTGGTTTGTTCCAACAAGTCCTTAAAAACAACCAACAAGAAACCATTCCAAATGCGTGGTTGACTGACCAAAGCTGGCTCGTTCGTTCAAGCCGTAGCTACCAAGTGCCATTTGCACACTTCACATTGACTTCTACCCTTTATGATATCGATGTCCCTGGTTACAAGATTGAAACCAAGAACCGTTTGCGTTTGTTCGACTTGGATTCAGTTGATTCATCTATTATTGAAGATGGTATTAACTTTGACAAGACAGATATCGCTCGCAACTTGACTCTTTTCCTTTACCCAGATGATAGTAACCGTCAAGGGGAATTGCTCCGTATTTTCCAACAATACTTCATGGTTTCAAACGGTGCACAATTGATCCTCGACGAAGCGATCGAAAAAGGAAGCAACTTGCATGACCTTGCTGACTACGCAGTTGTACAAATCAATGATACTCACCCATCTATGGTCATTCCTGAGTTGATCCGTCTCTTGACTGAACGCGGTATCGAAATGGATGAAGCCATCTCTATCGTTCGTAGCATGACGGCTTACACTAACCACACAATCCTTGCAGAAGCCCTTGAAAAATGGCCACTTGAATTCTTGCAAGAAGTGGTTCCTCACTTGGTACCAATCATTGAAGAATTGGACCGTCGTGTTCGTGCTGAACACAAAGATCCAGCTGTTCAAATCATTGATGAACACGATCGTGTCCACATGGCCCACATGGATATCCACTATGGATACAGTGTAAACGGGGTTGCTGCTCTCCATACTGAGATCTTGAAAAACTCTGAATTGAAGGCCTTCTATGACCTTTACCCAGAAAAATTCAACAACAAAACAAACGGGATCACCTTCCGTCGTTGGCTCATGCATGCCAACCCAAGCTTGTCTCACTACTTGGATGAGATCCTTGGACGCGATTGGCACCATGATGCTTCTAAATTGGAAGACCTTCTCTCATACGAAGATAAAGCAGCTGTCAAAGAAAAATTGGAAAACATCAAAGCCCACAACAAACGTAAATTGGCTCGTCACTTGAAAGATCATCAAGGTGTAGAAATCAATCCAAACTCTATCTTTGATATCCAAATCAAACGTCTTCACGAGTACAAACGTCAACAAATGAACGCTTTGTATGTGATCCACAAATATCTTGACATCAAGGCTGGTAATATCCCTGCTCGTCCAATCACAGTATTCTTTGGTGGTAAAGCAGCTCCTGCCTACACAATCGCTCAAGACATCATCCACTTGATCCTTTGCTTGTCAGAAGTGATCGCAAACGACCCAGCAGTAGCACCACACTTGCAAGTGGTAATGGTTGAAAACTACAACGTTACTGCAGCAAGCTTCCTCATCCCAGCATGTGATATCTCAGAACAAATCTCACTTGCTTCTAAAGAAGCATCAGGTACTGGTAACATGAAATTCATGTTGAACGGAGCTTTGACTCTTGGTACTATGGACGGAGCAAACGTGGAAATCGCTGAGTTGGTTGGAGACGAAAACATCTACATCTTCGGTGAAGATTCAGAAACTGTTATCGACCTTTACGCAAAAGAAGCTTACAAATCAAGCGAATTCTACGCTCGTGAAGCTATCAAACCATTGGTTGACTTCATCGTCAGCGACGCTGTTCTTGCAGTTGGTAAGAAAGAACGCTTAGAACGTCTTTACAACGAATTGATCAACAAAGACTGGTTCATGACTCTTCTTGACTTGGAAGACTACATCAAAGTGAAAGAGCAAATGCTTGCTGACTATGAAGACCGTGACGCATGGTTGGATAAAGTCATCGTCAACATTGCTAAAGCAGGATTCTTCTCATCTGACCGTACCATCGCTCAGTACAACGAAGATATCTGGCACTTGAACTAATTTGCTTTCAGTATATTAGAAGCAATATACTTAGAAAAGAGGAGCTCCTTTTGGATCATATCCTGATTTAGAGGGAGCTTTTTTGTATAGGATAACTGGGAAAATCTAAACTTGCGCTTCCCTTCGGTTCACGTTATAATAAATAGTATGGATATTAGAAACGAGGAAATACAATGAAGAAAAATCCGATTTATATGTATGTCTTACTAGCCCTGTCAACGATGGGAACTCTATTAACTGCTCAGTCCTTCTTTGGATTGGCTAAAGTGGAGGTCACAGATGAAATGGCAGCTTCTTTGAACTTAACCACTGCTCTTGAACGGGAAGAATACAAAGCCTTCCTTGAAAAATTAATCGTAGCACTACGCGGACCGATTGCTTGGTTATTGATATCTCTTTTGATTGGGGGCTTGATTGCTGTTGGCTATTTCTTCCTATCTAAAAAGGATATTGTCAAGGCAACCTATGCCTATATGGGTCAAATTGGAGCCTTCCTCTTAATAAGCTTGCACAATTTCTGGTCTTATCGTTCTTCCATGTCAGTGATCACGTCAGATAAATTGCGGACTTTGTTACAGGCTTCTAGCTTATATGCACTTGTCTTGAGTGTAGTTGTAGCCCTTGTTTACTTGGGAATCCTCCTCTACAAATTGAAAAATAGACCAGCTAGCGACCTTCAAGCTTAGATTATAGCATGTAAAAGCTCCTCTAATTTTGGACAAAAAAGAGGAGCTGGTCTGATTGGAGAAGAAAATGAAAGTATGTTTTGTCTATATCAGTTTAAGTGGAAACACTGAAAGTTTTGTCCGTCGCCTCAGTGACTATCTATGGGAGCAGTATCCTGACTTGGTCATTGAAAAGATCCATGTCAAAGACCTGGTCAAAGAAGGGAAGCCCTTCTTTGAAGTCGATACTCCTTTTATCGCCTTTCTACCTACCTATCTTGAAGGAGGAAATGGTGTTGATAATGGGGATGTGGAGATTCTAACGACCGATGTAGCAGACTTTATTGCCTACGGAGACAATGCCACTAAATGCTTGGGAGTTGTGGGATCTGGGAACCGCAACTTCAATAATCAATATTGCCTAACGGCCAAGCAGTACAGTCAACGCTTTGGCTTCCCTATGCTAGCAGACTTTGAGATGCGAGGGATGCTAGGGGATATCAAAAAAGTAGCTGGTATTATCGAAGACTTGTATCACTTTTAAAATTGGAAACCCCAAGCCTAGGCTTGGGGTTTCTTTTTATGGGAGGAGGTTGCATGATTAGCAGAGAAGAGGAGGCGAGATTTATTTTCTCGCCTCCTCTGTTGTTGCTTATTTTAAGTGATCTGTGATTTCTTTCGAAAGTAAGAGGCCGAGGTGATAGTCCTTGTTGATAGCGTGGATGACATCGTTGATGTTTTCCGTCGTTTGGATTTGCTCCTTGATGCCTGCTTTGAAGGTTTCATCTTTTAAGAGTTGCTCTTGTAAAATCTTTTGCAGTTTTTCTCTCTCGTATTTATTGATTAAAAAGAGAATGAGCAGGCTAACTAAAATAAGAATGTAAACAGTTTGGTTCATAGGGTTCTCCAGAAGATAAGATAATAGATAAGGGAAGCGCTAATCTCTAAAAATATAGGTGTATGTAACATGAGAAAAGGAGTGAGATGGAACTAAATAAGGCTTATTTAGCTATTCCTCTCACCCCTAAAAAAGACGGTTTCCTATCAAAAAGTAAGAAAGATATTACATCTTATCAGGCGCATCCACACCCAATAGACGAAGTGCTTCTTTCAAAACAACTGCTGTTGAGTAGCTAAGAGCAAGACGGCTATCACGTTCTGGGCTTTCATCCAAGATACGAGTGTGAGCATAGTACTTGTTGAAGGCTTGAGCCAAGTTGATGGCATATTTAGCAATCAAGGATGGGTCATAGTTTTCAGCAGCACGTTTGACAACACGAGAGAAGTCTTGGAGAAGCTTGATGATTTCCCAGCTTTCAGGATCGCTCAAGCTATAAGTCGCATCTGCAGATGGTGTGAAGTTGGCTTTGCGAAGGATAGATTGGATACGAGCATAAGCGTATTGAACGTATGGTCCAGTTTCTCCTTCGAAGGATACCATGGCTTCAAGGTCAAAGTCATACCCGTTTCGACGGTCTGTCTTCAAATCGTAGAATTTAACCGCACCAACACCGACTGCATGTGCCACTTCTTCCTTGTTTTCAAGTTCAGGATTCTTTTCTTCAATCTGAGCTTTGGCACGAGAGATAGCTTCTTGAAGAGTTGGTTCGAGCAGGATGATATTTCCTTTACGAGTTGACAATTTTTGACGGTTCTTTGTCACCAAACCAAAGTCAACGTGGATCATATCGTCGCTCCATTCAAATCCCATCTTCTTCAAAACAGCTTTTAACTGACGGAAGTGGTTGGATTGTTCTTGACCTACAACATAGATGTTTTTCACAAAGTTGTAAGTCCGTGCACGGTAGATAGCGGTTGCGATATCACGAGTGATATAAAGAGTGGCACCATCTGATTTTTTAATCATAGCTGGTGGTAGGTTGACATCATCCAACTCAACGATGCTAGCCCCCTTAGACTCTTTCAACAAGCCTTTTTCTTCAAGGATTTGGACAGCTTCGTCCATCTTGTCATTGTAGAAGGCTTCTCCGTTTAAGCTGTCAAATTCAACACCGAGGAGTTTGTAGATACGGTTGAATTCTACCAAGCTCTCGTCACGGAACCATTGCCACAATTCAGTTGCTTCTGGATCTCCATCTTCCAATTTCTTGAACCAGAGACGTCCTTCATCGTCCAAAGCAGGATCGTTTTCGATTTCGGCATTGATGCGAACATAAAGTTTCAACAATTCGTCGATTGGATTGGCTTCGACAGCTTCCTTGCTACCCCATTTTTTGTAAGCCACCATCAAGAGACCGAACTGTTTACCCCAGTCTCCCAAGTGGTTGATTTTAATGGTATTGTAGCCCATTTTTTTATAGATGTTTGAAATAGCATCCCCGATAACGGTTGAACGTAAGTGACCAACTGAGAAAGGTTTTGCGATGTTTGGACTAGAAAGGTCGATGGTAACGTTCGCTCCTTGGCCTTCTTCTTGTTGTCCATAGTCAGCACCCGCTTGGATAACAGATTTGATGACTTGGTCAGAGATTTGTGATTTATCTAAGAAGAAGTTTACGTAAGGACCAGTAGCAACGACTTTTTCAAAGTGAGAGGCATCGATTTTTTCCGCAATATCAGCAGCAATCGCTTGAGGAGCTTTGCGTTCGATTTTAGCCAAAGAAAAGGCAGGAAAGGCGATATCTCCGAGGTCTGAAGATTTTGGTTGCTCTAGTAAATTTAAGATAGTTTCTTGGTCTAAGCCTTCAATGACTTTTGCCAATTCACTTGCAATAAGTTCTTTATGATTCATAGTAGCTCCTTTGGTCTTTTGTTACTATTCTATCACAAAATTCGGCCTTTCTTCAAACTTTTTGGTATAATCAAAGTATAATTATTCAAAAGTGGAGCAAAAATGAAAAAAGATGAACGTCAGCTTTTGATTCGAGAAATTATCCAAAATGAGAAGTTATCGACGCAAAAAGAAATTCAAGACCGTTTAGATCAGAGAGGGGCGGGAGTGACCCAGACAACCTTATCCAGAGACCTACGAGAAATTGGTCTGATCAAAGTAAAAGAGAAGGGTGGTCTCTATTATAAACTAGCCGATGAACCTGATCGAACAGATATTTTCAGACTGATTGCTCAATATGCACAAGTGGTCTCGAGAGCAGAGTTCACACTGGTTGTTCGGACGGAGCTTGGAGAGGCGGCGATTTTAGCCAATGCAGTCGATGAAATTTTGGATGATCAAATCCTTGGAACCGTCGCAGGGGCCAATACCCTTTTAATTGTTTGCAAGGACCAAGAAGTCGCACAAACGGTCCAGCAGACCATTCTCCAACATTCTAGTCACTAGTCAAGGGCGAGGGACCAGTCCAGAAAGGGATCGGCCCTCCTTTTATGTCAGTTTAGTGTTGGAGCAAGTTCTCAGAATGAATGAAATGATAGAGAAAAGGAGCGATATGGCAGCAGAAAAACTATCACCTGGCATGCAGCAATACCTAGATATCAAAAAAGACTATCCGGATGCTTTTTTGCTCTTTCGGATGGGGGATTTTTACGAGCTCTTTTATGAAGATGCCGTCAATGCCGCACAGATTTTAGAGATTTCCTTGACTTCAAGGAATAAAAATGCAGAAAATCCGATTCCCATGGCTGGAGTACCTTATCATTCAGCCCAGCAGTACATCGATGTTTTGATCGAAAAAGGCTATAAGGTGGCTATTGCAGAGCAGATGGAAGATCCTAAGCAAGCCGTCGGTGTGGTCAAGCGGGAAGTGGTCCAAGTCATTACTCCAGGGACCGTTGTCGATTCGACCAAGCCAGACAGCGCCAACAACTTCTTGGTAGCCTTGTCTCATGATGAGACGGATTATGGCCTTGCCTATATGGACTTGGTGACTGGAGAGTTTCAGGTCACTAGTTTGAATGATTTTGCCATGGTCTGTGGGGAAATACGAAACCTGCGGGCGCGTGAAATTGTCTTGACCTACTCCTTGTCAGAAATGGAAGAAAGAGTCCTTCTTGGCCAAATGAACCTCTTACTCTCCCCTATCTCAGAAGTGGCGGAGGATGTTCAACTTCTAGGGGCTGAGTTGACTCATTTGGAGAGAATAGCGGCTGGAGGTCTGCTCCAATACGTACAGGAAACCCAGAAGCGGGAGCTCCACCATATCAAGCCTGCCCATCACTATGAAGTCCGTGATTTCTTGCAGATGGATTATGCGACCAAGGCGAGTTTGGACTTGACAGAGAATGCCCGGACAGGTAAAAAACATGGTAGCCTCTACTGGCTCCTAGATGAAAGCAAGACAGCCATGGGAGGACGTCTCTTGCGGGCTTGGATCCAGAAACCCTTAATGGACCGTCATCGGATCGAAGAGCGCCAAGAGATTATCCAAGTCTTCTTGGACCATTTCTTTGAGCGAAGTGATCTGGCAGATCGTCTCAAAGGTGTGTATGACATCGAGCGTTTGGCCAGTCGGGTCTCCTTTGGTAAGATTACTCCCAAGGACCTCTTGCAATTGGGCGAAACGCTACGCCACGTTCCCTTGATCAAATCGCTCTTGGTCGAGATGGGAGAGCCTGTTCTAGACCTCCTCATTGCTCAGTTAGATGAGCTACCAGAGCTTTGCCGTCTCATCGAAGCGGCTATTGATCCGGATGCCCCTATCGTTCTGACAGAAGGCAATATCATCCGTACCGGCTTTGATCCAACTCTGGATCAGTACCGTGTCGTCCTCCGAGAAGGGACCGGCTGGATTGCAGAAATTGAAGCCAAGGAACGCAAAGCCAGTGGTATTACCGGTCTTAAAATTGACTACAACAAAAAAGACGGTTACTATTTCCATGTGACCAACTCCCAATTATCCCGTGTGCCAGCTCATTTCTTCCGCAAGGCGACCTTGAAAAACTCCGAGCGCTTTGGGACAGAAGAATTGGCTCGGATCGAAGGAGAAATGCTAGAAGCTCGGGAACAATCAACCAGCCTGGAGTATGCGATTTTCCTACGAATCAGAGAAGAAGTCGGCAAGTATATTCAGCGCTTGCAGTCACTAGCCCAAGCCCTAGCAACGGTAGACGTCTTGCAAGGCCTAGCCTGTGTAGCTGAAAGGCAACAACTGACCCGACCAGTCTTCCAAGAGGCGCGTGATATCCAGATTGAAAAGGGCCGTCATCCGGTTGTTGAGAAGGTAATGGGAGCTCAAAGCTACATTCCCAATAGTATCCTTATGGATGAGACCTGTGATATCCAGTTGATTACGGGGCCCAATATGAGCGGGAAGTCCACCTATATGCGTCAATTGGCTATCATTGTCATTATGGCCCAGATTGGCTCCTTTGTACCAGCTCAGGCGGCGACCCTCCCTCTCTTTGATGCCATTTACACTCGGATTGGGGCGGCAGATGACTTGGTGTCCGGCCAGTCGACCTTTATGGTTGAGATGATGGAGGCCAACAATGCCATTCGCCAAGCGACTCCAGCCTCTCTTATCTTATTTGATGAGTTGGGACGGGGAACGGCGACCTAT
>ENA-ORSR01002228-ORSR01002228.1-human-gut-metagenome-genome-assembly--contig:-NODE-2228-length-11257-cov-2.224781_pt1 | contig 11257 bp, 7 predicted proteins | sample MGYA00241901_ERZ509166 | MGnify/ENA primary metagenome ERZ509166 (study PRJEB26280, sample SAMEA2338860) | human gut metagenome | biome: human gut; feature: human-associated habitat; material: faeces... | reverse complement strand
CCTGGGTATCGTAGATCGGCCCGTAAAGTCGCAACAGATCGAAATAAACAAAAGCCCGTAATCCCAAAGCTTCCCCTTTCATGATTTCATAATAATCGGGAGTAGTGAGTACCTCTTTATTCTTATCGATCCACGTCAGGAAATTATTGATATTGGCAATGACTTTATACATATTTTTCCAGATCGAATTGACATATCCTTCGGTCTTTACCGAGGGAAATTTATACCAGTCATTATCGGCAAATTTCAATTCGGGGATATCGGAACCTCCTCCCGGCTCATAGCGCTGCGCCAGAATATCCGTAATCCCGTAAGATAACTCTCTGCCATAAAGATCTTTACTGGCCAGAAGTAAATAAATACCTGTCAGATTTTCTTTGAATCCTTGTTCCGTACTGAAGAGGACATCCTCTTCAACCGCCGTCTTGGGTTTAACATCCAACCAATCCTTACAAGCCACTTGCAGCGAAGCAAGTATAAGCAAGAAACCGTATATTGCTATTTTCTTCATAATCGTTTATATTAAAATACCAGACTTAATGACATAGATACCTGACGGGAGAAAGGATAATCGATACCTCTTTCCATTTTAATCGTAGACAAGCGGACTAAATCTTCCAGATACAGGGCAACCGAAGCACTGCTCAAGCCTACTTTCCGGATAAAATCATGGTACCGCCTTTCAAACCGGTAGGAAACATTCAATGTTGAAAGGGTAAATTCATTGTTGTCCATCACGAAACGGGAACTGGCTTTGGTACTTTGTCCGTTGACATCTGTCGTCACCCCTTTGAAGAAAGTTTTATCACCCGGTTTTTTCCAGCGGTCGGTAAAAGCACGTTCGTCCACATTCATCCGCAAATTGGCATTCTCGACTTTCTCGATCAACGTGTAGTTGTACATCTGTCCACCGAATTTATAGCCACCGATCAAACTCACACTCAATCCCTTCCAGTTGAAGTTGGCTGAAAGTGTTCCTTGCAGTGTAGGTTCGGTATCTCCCAGAGGTACCTGATCGAGGGCATTCCAGTCGAAAGTACGTTTTCCATCGCGGGTCAGCAGAATTTCCCTACCCGAGGTCGGATCGATCCCGAGCGAACGTACTCCCCAGATGATCGACTGAGAATATCCCTCTACATATTTAGGCAACGGCCGGGAAGTCACTTTCTCGGCAGCTTCGGCATTCCGAACCTTCAAAGCATTGGAAATCCGGGCAATCCGGTTATCGTTGTGGCTACCGTTCAACACGATATTAAAGTTCATCTGTTTTTTCAGATTATTGTAAGGCATAATCCGAAGGGTCAGCTCATACCCTTTATTATCGATGTCTCCCAGATTATCCTTGATCGTCTCGAATCCGATAGAAGGAGCTAAAGTGAAATCGAGCAGGGTATTTTTAGTAAACTTCTTATAATATTCCACCCGGCCACTGACAAATCCCCGGAAGAAATTAAAATCCAAGCCCACGTTCCAGTTACGGGTCTGTTGCCATTTCAAATCGGGATTTCCCATAGACATCAATACCGAACCGGCGACATCCGAACTATGATACAGTTTCATCATACCGTCGTAAGAATACATCTGTAAAGACTGGTAAGGCGAAAAGCCCTGTGATCCAGTGATCCCGTAAGTTCCGCGCAATACAAACTCATCGACGAAACCGAGGCTCTTGATGAAATTTTCTTTATCCATATTCCAACGTACACCGGCCGACCAGAAAGGAGCGAAACGGTTGTTACGTCCGAATTCCGACGAACCGTCGATACGGATACTACCGTCGACTGCATACCGTTGTTTATAAGAGTAGTTTACCGTACTCACAAAACCGATCGAACGGTTCGTTCCTTCGTCTCCCGAGGTTGTCGTCGGTTCGTTCCCCAGGAACACTTCATCCATCTTATCGTTGGGAAAACCCTTGACATTTACACCGGCAGCATGGGTGTAACGCTCGTCGATATCATAACGGGCAAAAACAGACACCAGATGATCACTATTGAATACCTTATTATAACTGGCTGTCAAGCTGACATTATAATTGGTACCTTTGTTATGTGTCCAGTTATAGCTACCCCGGTCTTCCACAGCTAAACCTTCGAAATCGGTATGGCTGGACGGTTTGAACTGTTCCAGATCTTCTTCGGTTTTCGTCAAGGTGATATCGGCAGAAATACGCAGACTCTCGATCGGGGTATATTCGGCCCGGAAAGAGTTTCTCACCTGAAACTGTTTGTTCTGATCTTTCTGATGAAACTGAATATTATACATCGGATTCATCGTCGGAGTACTATAACCTCCGATATAACTGACGTACCCATCTGTAGAATAAACATGATTATCCAGCACTTTCGAAATAGCCCCGTTCTCGTCGTAAATCCGGTAATAAGGGTTCAGCATGGTATAAGTCTGAAAAGTTCCATACGGAGAGGTCCGGTCACCTACTGTAAAATCGATACTCAATTGATTGGATACCAATAATTTGTTAGTACGATAACGCAGGTCTATACTACCGCTCTTCGTATCTACCCCTGTCCCCTTCATCACTCCGGGAGCTTGATTTATACCGAAATACAATTTATAACGCAGGGTATTATCACCACCTTCCAGGTTAAAACTATGCCGGTGATTAAAAGCCGTCCGCACCGGTTGAGCGATCCAGTCGGTATTTACCCCCCGTTGTACATCGAGATACTTAGCCAGATAGAAATTCTGCAAATTACTGGCATTAGAAGCCGTATAGCGTTCGTCGTAATATCCGGCCTGACGTTCGAGTTCGAGCTTATCTGCCGCATTCAGCAGATGATAAACACTTAAATCAGGAGTCTGATATTTATAATTGCCGGAATAAGAGAACCGTAATTTTCCTTTTTCAGGAGCTTTGGTTTCTACCACAACCACTCCGTTGGAAGCCCTGGAACCATAGACAACCATGGCGGCAGCATCTTTCAGGATCGTAATACTTTCGATCCGGTCAGGGTCCAAATCGATGATCGTACTGATACCCACTCCGATAATACCGTCCAATACAAATAGAGGCTGGGTGGTCGATATCTCCACGCATGATCACCACGTCCTCTCCGTCATAATTGCCCATATTAGCCTGTCCACGCATTTCGAAATCGGGTAAAGCATTGGGGTTGGATCCGGCAACGTTACTGACATTCATGCGGAATCCCGGATCGATCATACTCAAAGCACGTAAAACATTGTTGGAGGTCAGTTTTTTGATTTCTTCACCCGTAACCGTAGTGGCCGACCCGGTAAAGCCTTCTTTTTTCCGTTCGAAAATACCGGTAACGACCACTTCGTCCATCACTTTGGCATCTTCTTCCATCACAATATTGATCTCTTTTTGATTTTTCAGGGCCACCTCCTGAGTTTTCATCCCCACAAATGAAAATACCAATACGATATCTTTTTGTTCGGGAATAGTCAGTTTAAACAGACCGTCGGCATCCGTAGCGACTCCTACCGTCGTCCCCTTGATAAAGACCGACACTCCCGGTACCGTATTCCCCTGAGTATCCTTTACCTTACCGGTAATTGTCCTTGCCTCGGTAGCTTGGGGTAAGACAGCTTTCATGATCGTGATAAATTCGGCATTTTTCTCATATCGTAATCCTTTACCTGCCAGGACAACATCCAATACCTGTTCGAGCGATTCATCACTGAAGTCAGCCTTGACCCGTTCGTTTTTATCCAGCATATCGTCACTGTACATCACAATACAACCGGTCTGTTTTCGGATCTCTTCAAACAGCTGCTTGAATGTAGTATCCCCTAACTTCATACTGAGCCGATACTGGGATAAACCGGTGGCATGTCCACCCACAATAAAACAAAACATGAAGAATACTGTTAAACGCATAACTAAAAAAGTTTTCCAGAGTCCGATTTTCCTATACATGGACCCATACAATCGTTTTTTTTCCATAAATTTGTAAACATTGTATATTAAACAATCATCTATTGATTATACACACTCACCGTTTTTCCATTCACTTCGAAACGGACATTAGAAGTTTTCTCCACAAAATCCAGCATAAACCGCAGGGTATTGTTCTTTTTAATAGCACCGGTAAATCGTTTTTCAGCCGCCGATTGATTAGCAAAGAAAAAATCGACGTCATACCAACGGCTCAACTGGACACACAATTGATCGAGAGTCATCCGGTCGAAATCAAAAACACCTTCTTTCCAGGAAGTGAAAAAAGCCGTATTTACCTGCCGGTTTTCTATATTCAGAGAGGTATTGTCAACCAGAACCTGATAGCCCGGAGTAATCCGGCAAGCCGATTTACCGGTTTCGACATTCACGCAACCGGTAACCAGCGTAATCTCTGTCCGTTCTTCTCCGGCATAGGCCATCACGTTAAAAGAAGTACCCAATACAGTGGTATGTGTATGAGGGGTATGCACAATAAAAGGACGGGCAGAATCCTTCACAACTTCGAAAAAAGCTTCCCCGGTAATAAATACTTCTCTTTTGCCTCTATCGAAAACCACCGGATATTTCATCTCGGTTTCTGAATTCAGCCATACTTTCGTACCGTCCGATAGTGTCATAATGTATTCTCCGGCACGTGGTACACTCAGTTGATGGTATTCCAAAGGTGTTTTCGAAGAATCTTTCACCTGATATACCAACCCGACCAGCGAATCTTCTATGGCTGTGACAGTCCCCAGGTCCATATTTACCTGATGGTCCGCTTTCAATTCCACCTGACGCCCATCCGCCAAAGTCAGTAAAGCTTTTTTCTCTCCCGATTTTACATCTTTTACGATTATTCTTTCGGGTATAACCGAATCCTCCCGGTGTATAAAATAAGAAATACACAAACCGACCACCAGTATCGCCGCCACTCCCGAAACCCAAGCTGTAAGCCGTAATCGGACGGATTTCTTTTCCAAACCCGACCTGATTTTAGAACTAGCCGCAACAGGATCGATATCCGTCCACCGGCACGCATAATGCAGTTTGTAATATGTAGCGCAGAGCTCTTTGTATAAGACCGGATTCCCCTCGTCCTCCTCCAACCAACGGGAAACTTCTTTTTCCTGCTCTTTACTCGCTTTCCCCCCTAATAACAAAGGAAGAAGTCGTATGATCTCTTCTATCTCCATTAAAAACGTTCGTTTCTTTTGGCTGGAATCCGCTACAAGAAAATGGACAATGATTGGAAGCCCCTGTTTCCATTAAAAAACGAATAAGGAAAGTGGAATGAAAAATAAAAACAAGAACATACTCACTGATTATCAGAAGAATATAATAAATATTCCAAGTACTGTATTACCTTGCCACTTAACCAAGCGTTCCGCAAGGGCTAACGACTTTATAAACTTTATGAACTTTACAAACTTTCAACTAATTTAATCGAACGTTTTTGTTTTCGTAAAGAGAAACAGATTTTAAGAAAAAAAGGGTGAAAGAAAGCAGAACTTTTTTTCTTTTTTTTAAGAATAATTGAATTAACGCCGCAAACTGATCTTTTTCTCCTTTCTGCACACCGTACCATCATTCAATACTCCTTCCAGGATAAAAGTACAGTGGTCACAGGCATCATCCATAAAAAAGCGGACATGAGTAGGTTCGGAAGTTTTCAGCTTAATATTAGGATTCCAGTAAACGGTGGGACGTATATCCGTCGAATCGGCCATGGCCAGACGGACCGAGTCGACATCGTAACGGGGAATATAAAAATCTACCGGTTTCTGATACCCTAGCGGTCTGAATACAGATAAGCCTCTCTGTTTTAGCCGTTCCGGCCGGTAATCGAAATTTTCTGTAAATATCAACGCTCCATCCGGGGCTTCCTGCCCAAAATAAAAATAAGACATTCTTTCATCCAACAGGCTGATACTTAAAAACTGTTCCGGATTCATCATCATAATCCGGTCGAATTCTTCCGGAAAATCATTCAATACCAAATGTAGTTTTTTGCCCCGGTAAGTGATTTCTTCCCCGATCACCATAACACCGGGAATTTCCATAAGGGCCGTACGCATATCTTTCTGTTTCATAGCAGCCAACCGGGCAGAATCCAGCATATACCGGGCCGAAGCATCATAGAAAGAATAATTTTTTTTCGGAGGAGTCCTCCTGACCAAAGCTTCGTCGAGCACATATACTTTCACGCCATGGTCGTAATAAAAATCACGGCCGAATTGCTTATAAAACTCATCTTCTCCGTTCGCTTGCCGACGTTCATACGGAATTTGAATCTCAGGCGCCAGATATACTTCCGAATCGATAATCACTTCTACCCCTTTTCTCCCTTTACTATTTCTGGCCTGTACAATGAAACCGGTATTCTCAGGGAAAGAAATTCTTTCCACCAAAAAATGCCCTGTGCTATCCGCCTGCAATACATCGAACTGCATATTTGTCGACAGCAAAGTCAATTGTGCATCTTTTGCCTCTTTTCCCCAGAAGTTTTTTACTCTCCCCGAAATAGTCTGTCCGCGTTCCATATAATAATCGAGTTGTTCAAACTCTCCGGCAGCGACAGCACCGACATCGAAACGAGTCCATCCTTGTGTCAGCAGCAGAAGATCCAGACAACGGTCCGTAGCCCGGTTTACCTCCCGGAAATAAAAGCCCGGATCTTCGATATACCCTTTCAGATCGGAATTCAGCAGCAGTTCAGAAACAATATTGTCCTGCAGGGAATCGCGCAACACGGCAGCATCGTCCGTCACAGACAGCGAAAAACGCCCCTCCCTCAGCGAATCACTGCTTAAAATAAGTTCAACATCGACCGCTTCCCGGCTCATATATCCGTCCCGATCCGTTCCGATACGAAGATCCGTTTTTTCCGGATGACGGATAAAACATAACCTTTGGCTATAGATCCGGCAACGATAATCCATAAGACACAAATGCAATATTCCCTCCGGGAAATTAACGGCCGACAGTTTTCCATGCAACTTTCCCTCCAGGGGAGTACACACTAGTAATTGCCCCCGGGTATGGGCTATCAGATACAGACTATCCGGCAATACCGCCTGTTCTCCTCCGATCACCCGATAAGACAGTTCACGGCCATTTTGCCGGATACTCAAAGCTATACCGGACAGGTTCTCTTCGGGCAGAAAAAATTTTTTTTCCAGTCCCTGAGCAGACTTCACCTTCACGTAATACGTTTTCCCACTTTCCAACGGACTGTTCAACCATCCCATACCATGATGAATACTCCGGACAATATCCACGATACTATCCCGTTCGTCATACAGATAGCCTTCCACATCGACAGATAACCCATCTTTACCGATCGCTTTAAAAGCGACGGTTTGCCTTGTCCCCGGAATAAACTCCCCGCCTTCAGGAAAAAACGACACAGCATAATCGAGCGTATCGGCAGGCAAATGAATAGTCCGGCTGAATTCATAAGGGATATCGTTCGAAAAACGAATCCGGACATCCGAAGGATCTGCCAACTCCCCTATATTAATCCTGACCTTTCCGGATTCATCCGTTCGCCGGCGGTGTACTTTGCCCTCTTTGTCCTTACCGATCAACTGATAATCGACAGCCAGCTTCCGGTAAGGTTCCTTCCGGGAATTCGACAACCGGACAACCGCATATTTTTCTCCTTGTTCTTCCTGGTAAGTGACTCCGGTCAACACCTTCGAATCCGACGGATTGATTAAATGGATTCTCTTTTTATAAATATAGTCTTCCCCCAGATTCTGCATCCAGTAAGAATAACTCCGCAAAAAATATTCCCCCTGACGAATATCCTCCGGTACCTTTAAATAGCCGGCAAAAACAGAATCGATCAAGGCCAGCTTCACCTTTTTAAGCACCGAATCCCGGCGGTTGACCAGATCGACATACACGAAACGGCTATAAGGAGAAGGCCGGTGGGTAGCCGCATCGACCAGAAAAGCCCGGAACCGGATCGTATCTCCGGCATGATAAGATGGGCGGTCGGTATGCAACCAAACCTTTTCCTGCATTCTGGCCTGTCGTAAAACCATAAAGTTGTGAACGACCCGGGTAAAAAAATCCGGATTGTCCGAAGCTGTGAATCCGACGATACAACAACTTACCACCAGCCAGAATAAAAAACGTTTCATGTCATAGAAATATTTCCGGTTCCCGTCGGGTACTGAAATTCTTAAACAACAGATCGGTATAAGGAGTCTCGAACAAACGCGCCTCATTAGGACATTGCTTTACACACGCACAACACTTTATACAACGCCCGGCATCGCTGACGATCTCTTCTTCCAAACGAATAGCCTGCACCGGACAAATCCCGATACAAAATCCGCATTGTGTGCATAATTCAGCTACCGTCTCAGGAGTCTGAGGGGTTTTGGGACCTTTTACTTTATAGGGGAAATTTCCTTTTACCACGATAGGGGCCACCTCATCCAAAGTCTGAAAACGGTTCAATAACCGCCCTACTTGCTCACCGAAAGCCCGCGCTTTCTGTAAATCCGGATTATCCGGCCTTCCTCCGGCTATCGGCCGGTCGGGTCTGCTATAAGAATGTTCACCGATAAAAGCAGCGCCGGCAACAGGCACAAACCCATGAGCCACACACCAATCCCTCAATTCCAGCAAAGCATCGTCGTAATCCCGGTTACCATAAACGACCACCGCAACGGCAGGTGAATCCTGTCCGTAAATGCCTTCCATCCGCTCCAAAGCTGTTTCTGCGATACGTCCCCCATATACCGGAACGACAATTACCGTGATTCCGGAATGAATCGTGAGGTTTTCCTCCGGTTTTTCATAAGTCAGATCGGTTTCCGAAACGTGCCCGGTTCCCAGACCTTGCAAAACGGTCTCACCAATCATATGAGAAGAATGAGTCGGAGAAAAACAAATGAGATGTGCGTAATCGTAAGTCATAGAATAAAGTGTTGATTTTTCTTTTGCAAAAATAACATTAGTTACCATTTTTCCAAACGGAGTCGATGAAAACCTGACATTTTTTCCAAAGGCTCAAGGACTTGCAGAGAGAATAATCAGTTTGTAGATAAATGTATGACATTTTATGGAATTTACACTACTTTTGTGGACTTAATCATACGAAATCTATCTTGACAGATCTGTTTCCCAATTATACCGAAGAAAAACAAAGCATCCGCAAGTTCTTCAGGAGCTATGTTTACCCGGCCATGTTCAACATGGTGGTCATGGCTTTGTACAACATAGTCGACCGGATATTCATCGGGCAGGGAGCCGGCGCTTTGGCTATCTGCGGACTGGCCCTGACGCTTCCCTGTGTTTCTTTGTTGAGTACCGTCGGCACCCTGACCGGAGTCGGAGCTGCTGCCCGCATTTCCACTTCGATTTCTTTAGGCAACCGTTCCCTGGCCTGCTGTATCCTGGGAAATGCCACTGTATTGAATATCCTGTTATCTACGATTCTGATCGTTTACTCCCTGTATCATCTGGACTTTATCCTGGATATCTTCGGAGGAAGCGGGCAAACTATCCCCTATGCCCGTAAATACATGTCCATTCTGATCCCGGCCAGCTTGCTGACGAATCTGAATTTCACCTATTGCCATGCCATCCGTGCCTCCGGTTTTTCCCGCAAATCGATGACCATCGTCTTCGCGGGAGTGATTGCCAATATTATCCTGGACCCGATCTTCATTTTCGGCTTCCATATGGGTGTCCAGGGAGCGGCTCTGGCCACCATCGTAAGCCAGACCGTATCAGCCGTCTGGGTGCTGTCCTTCCTCTGCGGAAAGAAGAGCATCTTAAGGGTCAGAAAAGAAAATCTGAAGATAAAAAAGGCAGCCCTGGTCCCGGTGCTGGCCCTGGGAGCGTCCCCGTTCATCATGCAGGCCACGGAAAGCCTGATTACCGTGTGCTTCAACTCCTCTCTGCTCAAATACGGCGGCGACATCGCCGTGGGTGCCATGACGGTGCTCAGCAGTATCATGCAGTTTGCCATGATGCCCCTCCAGGGGCTGACCCAGGGGGCGCAGCCCATCGTCAGCTACAACTACGGCGCCCGCAATCCCCAGCGGGTGCGGCGGGCGTTCAAAGTGCTGCTCATTGCCTGCGTGACCTATTCCCTGACGCTGTGGGCGCTGGTGCAGCTGTTCCCGCAGATCTTTGCCCTGATGTTCACCTCCAACCAGGAGCTGGTGGATTACGCCGCCTGGGCACTGCGGATCTACATGGCAGCCACCGGTATTTTCGGCGTGCAGATCGCCTGCCAGCAGACCTTCGTGGCCTTGGGCAACGCCAAGACCTCGCTGTTTCTGGCTGCCCTGCGGAAGATCATTCTGCTGATTCCCCTGATCTATATCCTGCCCCACTTCTTTGCAGACAAATCCTTTGCTGTGTTCCTGGCAGAGCCGGTGGCGGATGTGCTGGCGGTGTGCACCACGGCCACCATGTTCTTCTTCCAGTTCCGGAAAAGCATGGCGGCGCTGGAAGGACCGAGCGCCGGGGCCTGAAAGGAAGCGTACAAAAAAAGACCTGGATGCCGTCGGCATCCAGGTCTTTTTTCTGCTTATTTGCGCTCCTTGGGCAAAATCAGGTTCAGCAGCGCGGCCATCAGCGTGGCAATGACCACCGGGGACTTGCCGAAGATCATGGTAACGCTCTCGGGGAACTGGCTCAGCGCGTCGGCGGCCTGGGAGATACCTACGCCCAGTGCCGCAGACAATCCCACGATGGTGGTGTTCCGGGCGGTGAGTTCCTGGGAGGCGATGAGCTTCATGCCGGTCATGGCGATGGTGGAGAACACGGTGATGGTGGCGCCGCCCAGAACGCACTGGGGGATGGTGGTGAGCAGCGCGGCAAATTTGGGGGACACGCCCGCCAGCAGCAAAAAGCCGCCGGCCATGGCAAAGACGGTGCGGTTCACCACCCGGTTGGTGGTGACGATGCCCACGTTTTGGGAATATGTAGCCGTGGGCAGACCACCCATCAGAGCCGCCAGGATGTTGCTGGTGCCGTAAGCGATGATGCCGCCCTGGAGCTCCTGATCAGTGGGCTGACGGCTCAGGCCGCCCACCGTAGTGGCGGTGAAGTCACCGATGGCCTGGATGGAGTTGATGGCAAAGAGCAATCCGATGGCGATGCAGGAGGCGGCGTCAAAGCTGATGCCGAAGTGGAGCGGCCGGGGCAGGGAGAACCATGCGGCAGTGCCCACATCGGAGAAGTCCACCATGCCGAAGGCCAGGGCCACCGCATAGCCGAAGAGCATGCCCAACAGGATGGAGTCCAACCGGGCGATCCCCTTGGCGCGATGGTTGAGGATCATGACCACCGTTAGCGTCA
>ENA-ORSR01002220-ORSR01002220.1-human-gut-metagenome-genome-assembly--contig:-NODE-2220-length-11278-cov-3.700882_pt1 | contig 11278 bp, 9 predicted proteins | sample MGYA00241901_ERZ509166 | MGnify/ENA primary metagenome ERZ509166 (study PRJEB26280, sample SAMEA2338860) | human gut metagenome | biome: human gut; feature: human-associated habitat; material: faeces... | reverse complement strand
AGTGCTCACTTGTTCCGATCAGATAGAGATCTTCTCCTTCAATCTTATACATCATTGCATCCATTTCTGCAAAACTCATAACACCTGTCACAACATTGCTACGGATCATAAACGGAGGAATACAGTAAGTAAATCCTCTGTTGATCATGAAATCTCTTGCATAGGAAATAACTGCAGAATGCAATCTCGCAATATCTCCCATCAGATAATAAAATCCGTTTCCTGCCACTTTTCTTGCACTATCCAGATCGATTCCATTGAATCTTTCCATAATTTCTGTGTGATATGGAACTTCAAAATCAGGAACAACCGGCTCACCAAAGCGCTCCAGTTCCACATTTTCACTGTCATCTTTTCCAATCGGAACAGATGGATCAATGATATTTGGAATTGTCATCATGATTTTTTTAATTTTTTCTTCTACTTCTTTTTCTTCTGCAGAAAGTGCTTCCATCTTATCTGCACTCTCTGTTACTTTTCTTTTCAGCTCTTCTGCCTCTTCTTTTTTGCCCTGAGCCATCATTGCACCAATCTGTTTTGATGTTTTGTTTTTCTCAGCTCTAAGTGCTTCTACTTCACCTTTAATTTCACGATTTTTCTGATCCAGTTCCAATACCTCATCTACCAGTGGTAACTTAGAATCCTGAAATTTGTTTTTAATATTCTGTTTTACAACTTCCGGATTTGATCTTACAAATTTGATATCTAACATAATTTTCCTCCTCATACAGTGTATATCACTGCTTCATTGCTTTTTTCAAAGACTCTCTTTCTTCTTCTCCGAGTTCCATATAGCTTTCGCCTTTTACAATTTCCTTTATATAGGTATAACACCCTTCTCGGCTGTGCATCGCATTAAACACCCAGCCATTATTATTTTCATCTAACATCGTCAGAACAAAACTGAGATTTCCTCCCATTTCCTGAAATGCATCATAACGTACAATTCCTATTTTCTGATAATGTGTTTTCATTCTTTTGTAAATTGTATCAATATCTCTTGTATTCTGTTTTACTGCGCGTTCCAGTTTTTCTACTGTTTTAAACTGCTCCAGAAATCCTTTTTCCAGAGATTTACCATCTTTTCCGCGCATAAAAATCTGATATTTTGCCTGCATACGCTTATGTTTCATTTGCAGATTGATCACAATCCCAATGAAAACCACCTGCATGATCAACAAAACAATTACCAGATACAGTAATACTTCTGTTGCCATTCTCATGTCTCCTTCTTATATCTGCGGGACACCTCTTAGCTTTGAATGGACATGATCAAGTCGAATATTCGCTCCAATTCTTCCTCTGAATAATATTCGATTTCAATTTTCCCCTTACCATTCGATTTTGGATTTACATTTACCTTTGTCCCCATGATTCCCTTCATTTTTTCTTCCAGGTTTTCATAGATAAATGTATGCTCAATTTTTTCTTTTTTTGCAGTCTTCTTGGGATTTTTCAATATTTTAATCAGCTTCTCAGTCTCCCTCACACTGAGCTTCTCATCAAATATTTTATTTGCAATTGTGTACTGTTGTTCTTCGTCTTCCAATGCAAGTAACGCTCTGGCATGTCCGGTTGAGATCATATCATCAATCACCATCTGCTGAACCTTACTGTTAAGTTTTAAAAGACGCATTGAGTTTGTCACTGCCGTTCTGCTCTTCGATACACGTTCTGCAATCTCATCCTGTTTTAGATGAAACTCTTTCAATAATCGCTTGTATGCAATTGCTTCTTCAATTGGATTCAGATTTTCTCTCTGAATATTTTCAATCAAAGAAATCTCCACAACTTCCTGCTCCGTATATTCACGAACCAGTACCGGTACTTCTTTTAATCCGGCAAGCTTTGCCGCTCTCCATCTTCTTTCTCCTGCAATGATTTCATAATAATCATTTTTCTTTTGTACCAAAAGTGGCTGAAGTACGCCAAACTGTTTGATAGAATCTGCCAGCTCAAGAAGGGCATCTTCATCAAAATCTTTTCTCGGCTGTTCACTATTTGGTTCTACCTGAGTAATCTTTACTATAGTCTCCCCGGATTTTTCCACTTTTACTTTTTCTTTTTGAGTTTTATTAGCCTGTTTTTCTGTTGTCTTCACTGTCTTGTTTGGAATCAGACTGTCTAACCCCTTTCCAAGTCCATTTCTTTTCACTGCCATTTTATTCTTCTCCTTTATTGATCACTTCTTCAGCCAATAACAAATAACTTTCTGCTCCTGAAGATTTTGGGTCATATAAATTTATTGGCATACCATAACTTGGCGCCTCTGCCAGCCGGACATTTCTTGGAATAATCGTTTTGTAGATGTTTTGATTTAAATTGTCTTTTACATTTTCTACAACCTGGAGTGAGAGGTTCGTTCTGGCATCATACATTGTGAACACAACGCCTTCTATTTCTAATTTTGGATTTAATCTCTCCTGAACAAGCTCTATTGTGTGGATCAATTGGCTTAATCCTTCCAATGCATAATACTCACACTGAATCGGGACAAGTACTGAATTTGCTGTGGTCATTGCATTGATCGTTAGCATACTCAATGCCGGTGGACAATCTATGATAATATAATCATATCTGTCCTTCACTTTTTCAACTTCATTTTTAATAATGTATTCTTTATTATCAACACCAATCAATTCAATTTCTGCTGCCGACAAATTAACATTAGACGGAAGTACATCCAGGTTTTCATAGACTTCTTTGCAAATACATTCTTCAATCCCAATATTCCCAATAATTAAATCATATACTGTATTTTCAACTTCATCTTTATTTACACTCAGTCCACTTGTCATATTTCCCTGTGGATCCATATCAAGTGCCAGAACTTTTTGTCCAAGACTTGCAAGTGAAGCTGATAAATTGATAGCTGTTGTAGTTTTACCTACTCCACCTTTTTGATTTGCAATCGCTATAATTCTTCCCATATTCGTACTCCTTTCATTGAACACGTTCTTATTATATCACCTTTTACTTTTATTATCTATACAATGTTTCACGTGAAACATTGTGATTTTTATGAAATGTTACTGTTTACACTAGATATTTCGTATTCAATACTTTCTCTCTACTTTTTAAAATGTTTCACGTGAAACATTTTTGACTATAATTCTTATAATCATTTTGTGATTCAGCATACATCTACCGTTCCATTTATTTTTGTGCCAAGTTTGTCCAAATAGTTGTTTCCGGCACAATTTCTTCTTCATTTCCCGCATAGACCTAATTCAGCTTTTCCTCTCCTCTATTAAATTTAAACTATTTCTCATTGTATCATAAAAACTACTTTTCAGATAGATTTTTCATTAATCCAAAATGTTTCACGTGAAACATTGGCTATTTACTGTTTGTCTCACAGAATTTTTCAAATTTTCTTTATTTGACACCTCTCCTGTAGTATAATAAGAAAGTATAAATGGAATTATAAAGGAGGGTATCATTTTGAACTGGAAGAAAAATTTGAAAACTTGTACGATCCTGACAGGATTAACCGTTGCTTCTATGCATATCGTTAATCGTTTCGTTTACTATATGTCTACAATAGATGAAATGCTGTCTGACAAAAATGCAGAATATTATGACTGGCGTTTTGGACGCATTTGCTACCACAAAACAGGAAGTGGATCTCCTCTTCTCTTGATCCATGATCTAAACGTCTGCAGTTCTTCCTATGAATGGAACCAGATTGTAGATCAATTATCTAAAACAAATACTGTATACACAATTGATTTATTAGGCTGTGGACGCTCGGACAAACCCTATTTGACCTATACAAATTATCTTTATGTCCAGTTAATCACTGATTTTATTAAACATATCATTGGTGAAAAAACTGATATTATCGCAATGGGGGAATCCGGTTCTTTTGTCTTAATGGCATGTGCTAATGATCACTCAATTATTGACAAAGTTCTTTTAATTAATCCTGGTGATTTGATTGAACTTTCAAAAATACCGACAAAGCGTACAAAGTTAAAACAGCATTGTATTAACATGCCTGTTGTAGGAACATTTCTTTACAATTTACGCTTTAATAAACGAACCATCGAAAAAGATTTACACTTAAATGGATACTATGATTTCAAGAAAATTGATACAAATACAGTAAAGACCTTTTTTGAAGCTGCACATACAGACAATACTGCCGGAAAATATCTGTATTCCAGCATCAAATCTCGCTTTACAAATGCAAATGTGATGTATTCTTTAAATCGAATTAACAACAGCGTGTTTATTATTGTAGGGAATGCAAATCCAGAATATGCACTAATTGCAAACCAATATCAAAATTATATGCCTTCTATTGAAATTCAAGAAATTGATCATACCAAACGTTTTCCACATCTGGAAGACCCTGAAACGTTTTTAGAACAGGTTGAAATTTTATTTGATATCAACAACGGAGAAGAGTTATCCACAAAATAATGTGGATAACTCTTCTTTTTTGGTGGATAAACTGTGAATAACGTAAAAAAAGGATGTAAACTTTTAAATTGTTGTACAATTAAAATACTTTACATCCTTTTTGTTTACTTCTTGATTTTTAAAGAATAATTTTTTTATTTCTCTCTTGTTTTATGACAATGGTTCTTTTGCTGGAAGTCCTGCTTTTCTCGGGTATTTTTTTCGTGTCTCAGAAATCTTTTTTATTTTCACAAAAGAACGTCCAATCTCGGTATCCGGCAGCTGAAACTTTACTGTTTTCTCAATTTTTCCACCAAGAAGAGACACTGCTTTTTCCGACTGTTTCAATTCGTCTTCAACAGTTCCTGATTTATAGGATACGAACATCCCGCCTACTCGTATATATGGAATGCAGTATTCACTCAAGGTTGACAGATTTGCCACTGCACGGGACACACACAGGTCAAATTGTTCTCTGTATGCTGTCTGCTTTGCAAAATCTTCTGCTCTTCCATGAAGCGTTTCCACATCTTCGAGCCCTAATTTTTCTACTACGGCATCTAAAAAATTAATTCTTTTTTTCAGAGAATCCAACAATACGACTTTCAGATGAGGAAAGGCAATCTTTAACGGCAGTCCCGGAAATCCCGCGCCGGTTCCGATGTCAATCACAGAATTTACCTGATTCATATCCACTGTTTTTACAATTGCAAGGCTGTCCACAAAATGTTTCTCATTTACTTCATCATACTCGGTGATCCCTGTCAGGTTCATCACCTTATTCCACTCCACCAGAAGCTCATAATACTGATGAAACTGCTCTTTCTGGCGTTCTGTCAGCCGGATATCCAGCTGGCTTAATTGCTGTTCAAATTTATTTTCCATACACTCTCCTGTTCTCTCATCTGCTCTCCAGATACACCAGCAGAACCGAAATATCTGCCGGAGATACCCCGGATATCCGGGATGCCTGCCCGATGGATGCCGGTCGGATCTGCGACAATTTCTGCTTTGCCTCTAATCGCAGACTCTGTACCTCTTCATAATTAATATCTGCAGGAATCCGCTTTTTCTCCAGTTTTTTAAACTGCTCTACCTGCTTTTTCTGCCGTTTGATATAACCTTCATACTTAATGTTAATATTCACCTGCTCTGCAACGTCGTATTTAAGCTCTGGACGCATTTTATCCACTGAGGCAAGGATTTCATAGCTAAGCTCCGGACGACGGATCAGATCAGCCAGAGACGCGCCTGAAACAAGCGGTGTACTTCCGCAGGACTCCAGAAGCTCCTGTACTTCTTTGGTCGTTCCCACATGCACACTTTCCACACGCTCGATCTCTTTTTGAATCTGCTCTTCTTTTTTCAGCAGGTTCTGATAGCGCTCCTCCTCGATCAGCCCGACTTCATATCCGATCTTTGTCAGTCTGAGATCTGCATTATCCTGTCTTAAAAGCAGACGGTATTCTGCTCTGGAAGTCATCATTCGATACGGCTCATGACTCTCTTTTGTGACCAGATCATCAATCAGAACTCCGATATATCCCTCGGAACGGTCAATGATGATCCCTTCCTTGCCCTGCAGCTTTCTCGCCGCATTAATACCCGCTACAAGCCCCTGCGCTGCTGCCTCCTCATACCCAGAGCTTCCGTTAAACTGCCCGCCGCTGAACAGCCCTTCGACATTTTTAAACTCCAGTGTACTCTTTAACTGTCTCGCATCAATACAATCATATTCGATGGCATACGCATTTCTTACGATCTTTGCATGTTCAAGTCCCGGCACGCTGCGGTACATCGCATACTGAACATCTTCCGGAAGAGAGCTTGACATCCCTCCCACATACATTTCGTTGGTGTCCAATCCTTCCGGCTCAATAAACACCTGATGCCGGTTCTTATCTGCAAATTTTACCACCTTGTCCTCGATCGACGGACAATATCTCGGTCCTGTTCCCTCGATCATTCCTGAAAACAACGGAGAACGGTCCAGATTTTCTCTGATAATTTCATGGGTCTTTTCATTCGTATAAGTCAGCCAGCAGGAAACCTGATCGATCTGGATGTCCTCAGGGTCTGTCGTAAAGGAAAACGGTACGATCCGCTCGTCTCCTTTCTGCTCTTCCATCTTGCCAAAATCAATACTTCTCTTGTCAATACGCGCCGGCGTTCCTGTCTTAAACCGATACATTTCGATTCCAAGTTCTTTCAGACTGTCTGTCAGATAATTTGCCGGCTGCAGCCCGTTTGGCCCGGTCTGCATGCTGACGTCTCCGTAAATACATCTCGCCTTCAAATAGGTTCCGGTGCACAATACGACCGCTCTGCAGCGATATGTGGCACCGGAATAAGTTCTGACTCCTGTAATGATTTTTTTTCCGTCAGCCCCATCCTCAGTAAGAATCTCTGTCACTTCCATCTGCTTGATTTCCAGATTCTCCTGATCCTCAAGCACCTTTCGCATCGTTTTACTGTAATTTGCCTTGTCCGCCTGCGCACGCAGAGAGTGTACAGCCGGTCCTTTTGAACTGTTCAGCATCTTAGACTGGATAAAAGTCCGGTCGATCACCTTTCCCATCTCACCGCCTAACGCGTCCACTTCTTTGACAAGGTGTCCTTTGGAACTGCCCCCGATATTCGGATTACACGGCATCAGCGCAATACTGTCCACACTTACTGTAAACATCAGTGTCTGAAATCCCATCCTCGCACACGCAAGCGCTGCTTCACATCCGGCATGCCCTGCTCCTACGATCACCACATCATATTCATCTTTATTTTCCCATACAGAATTTGCTGAATATTTCATTGACCAAATCTTCTCCTATCGTTTCTCCTGTAATACTTCCGAGGGATTCATATGCATCCATCAGATCGATGGAATAAAAATCCTCCGGCATCTCATTTTCAATACTTTCAATCACTTTATGCAGACTTTCTCTCGCAGACTGAAGTGCTGCTTTCTGTCTGATATTTGTAATGTATATTTCATCATTAAAGGACAGACTGCCCTTTAAAAACATTTTTTCCAGTGTCTTTTCCAACTCCTGGATTCCCAGTTCTTCCTTTGCTGATATCTCGATCATCGGAATCTCTCGTCCCGGAAGCTGTTCTGCCAGCATCTCTTTCGACACGACAGTCTCCAGATCAGTTTTATTTAACAGGATAATCGCCTTTTTATCAAGTACCAGATTCAGGATTTTCTGGTCGTTTTCATCCAATGACCGTGACGCATCCACCACATAGATAACCAGATCAGCACTCTTTGCATACTCTTTTGCTTTTTCTACACCCATTTTTTCAATCACATCTTCCGTATCCCGGATCCCTGCCGTATCAATGATATTCAGGCTAAGCCCCTGCAGATGGATCTGTTCTTCCAAAACGTCTCTGGTCGTCCCTTCAATGTCTGTCACAATGGCTCTCTCTCTTCCGGAAAGCACATTCAACAAAGAGGATTTTCCTGCATTCGGTTTTCCGACGATCACGGTCTGGATTCCCTCTTTTAAAATCCTGCCGTCATCTGATGACCGGATGAGATCCTCCAGTTCTCTTAAAATCCCTTCTGTCACTGTCTGCAGCGTCTCTCCATATCCATCCACACTGATATGCTCCGGATCATCCAGCGCTGTTTCAATAAATGCCGTGTGATACAAGATCTCCTTGCGCATCTCTTCAATTTTTCGCTTTACACTTCCTTTGAGCTGACTCATGGAGCTTTTCAGCGCATACTCATTCTGAGATGTGATTACATCGATCACCGCCTCTGCCTGGGAAAGATCCATCTTTCCATTCAAAAATGCGCGCTTGGTAAATTCTCCCGGTTCTGCCGGTCTGGCCCCGTTTTTGATCACAGTTTCCAGAACCTTTCTCACCACAAATGTTCCTCCATGGCAGTTGATCTCCACGGTATCTTCTCCCGTAAAAGTTCTCGGTGCTCTCATCACACTGACCAGAACTTCATCGACCGTCTCTTCCCTATCTTTGATAAATCCATAGTGTATCGTATGGCTCTCTGCCTGAGATAACTGTTCTTTTCCCTTATAAATTCTGTCAATAATTGCAAATGCTTCCTCTCCGCTGATACGAACAATTCCAATTCCTGAATTGGTCATACCTGTAGAAATGGCAGCAATCGTATCCTTTTTCATCTTCCACCTCTTGGAAATTCTATTTGTCTGATAAAAAAGGACGTTGTTACGCTTCACGAAAGCCTCCGTGAAGCGTAAAACGTCCTCTTTCGCTTCATTTTATACTATCTTTTTAATGTCACAACTACTTTTCTGTAAGGCTCTTCTCCCTCACTGTGTGTTGTCACATGCGGATCTGACTGAAGTGCAGCATGAATGATTCTTCTCTCATATGGATTCATTGGCTCCAGAGAAACTGCTCTTCTCGTTCTTTTCACTTTGAACGCAATGTTCTTTGCAAGATGTCTTAATGTCTCTTCCCTTCTTGCTCTATAGTTTTCTGTATCAAGTTTCACTCTCACATATCCGTCCTGATGTTTATTGGCAACACGATTTGCAAGATACTGAAGCGCATCCAGAGTCTGCCCTCTTTTTCCGATCAGAATTCCCATATTGCTGCCCTTCATCTCAACACTGAGAGCACCTTCAGAATCCACTTCAGAAACAATTTCCACAGCCATGTCCATTGCTTTTAAGGTGTCATTCAGAAAAGCTTCCACAGCTTTGATCGCTTCATCAGAAACTTCTGCCAGCTCTGTAGCTTTCTTTCTTGCCGGCTCCTCTTCTGCTTTTTCTTCCTGCTTTTCCTGTACAGGCTCTGATACCTGCTCTTTTACAACACTTGGTTTTACTTCTTCAACCGGTATTGTCTCTTCTTTCACTTCTGCCACAGGTTCCGGTTTTCTGCGGGCTTCGATCACTGCCTGCTTCATTCCGATTCCAAGGAAACCTGCGCTGCCTTTTTCAATGACTTCATATTCCAGTCTGTCACTGGTAACTCCCAGCTGGATCAATGCCTCTGTGATTGCATCATCCACTGTTTTTGCTGATACTCTGATACTACCGTCCATCGTGAATCCTTCCTTTCCCCGACTCTCTATTTCTCGCTATCTTCCGTTTTATCTTTGGCATTGTGTCCACTGTTATAACGGCTTACCATATTTGCCTTTGATGCGAGACTTCCCGGCTTGGCATTTTTGATATTCTCTTTTGCCTGCTGGATCTTTTCTTCTTTTTCTTTGCTGGAAACACTTGTCTTCTGTTCTGTTACATTTCGAGTGCTCTTTGTTGCCATCCGGTTGATTTCTTTTGCCGGAGCACCTTTTTTCTCACGTTTCTTCGCCGCTTTTTTGCGCTGCTCTTCGATCATCTCTTCTACAGATTTCTTGCTCAGATATTTATTGATCGCCATCTGCTGTACACATCTTACAATCGCACTGATCGCCCAGTACAGACCAAGACCTGCCGGCAGTGTAAATCCCATAAATACAGAGAACAACGGCATAATATAGTTCATAGAATTCATGGATCTTGCCATCGGATTGTCCGGATCGATCGTCGTTGTCTGTTGCTGCTGCATCAGTTTTACACTAATAAACTGTGTCAGACCTGCCATGATTGGAATGATCACTGCCAGAATAATTCCAACAATTGAAAAATCCTTCAAAGCATCCATCAACATTGTCAGCGGCTGCTCACCAATGTTAATGCCAAGGAATGTATTCAAATGTCCCATCGTTGCAGTTGTCTTATCTACAACTGTCTCAAGAGACGGCATCTTGTCCACCAGAGTATTCCATGTGGAGTCCTGGAATTTATATAACACCCTCACCAGAATATTGGGGTCTGTATAATCATATGCATTTGCAGGCATATACACCGGAGCTGCATTTCCGATCTTTTCCAGAATCTTCTGATATCCGTCTGTCGCCATGATCTGATTAACAACCGGCATATAAATCTCTTTAATACCATTTACATATCTCGGTACTTCCTGAATAACAGGATACAATGCGAACAAAATCGGAAGCTGGATCACCATCGGCAGACATCCGCCTGTCGGACTTGCACCGTACTTGTCATAAATTGCCTGTGTCTCAGCCTGCATCATACGCATAGACTTTTCATCTTTACGGTTCTGATACTTCTTCTGAACCTTCTGAAGTTCGGGGTTCATCAAAGAAGACATCTTCGAAAACTTCTGCTGCTTGACCGTCAATGGAATCATCAGCACATTGATAACCAACGTAAACAAAATAATTGTCAGAGCTACATTATTAATACCGAAAATCTGAAGAAATCGATAAATGTAGTTCATAATGAAACCGAGGATAATAGCAAAAGGCTTCAAAATGCCCCCGGTCTGTGTCAAAACTAAAATACTCAACGTATTGCCCTCCTTGGTTTATGGAACAGGATCATAACCACCCTTCGCAAACGGATGACATCTTAAAATTCTTCTGGCTGCCAGATAACTCCCTTTAACAGCACCATACTTCATAATAGCTTCAATTGCATACTGCGAACAGGTCGGAATATAAATACAGCATCCCCTTTTCATCGGCGAGATATATTTTCTGTAAAATCTGATCATCGCTATTAAAATTCTACTCATTTTGCTCATTACGGCTCTTTTCCAAAACTCTGTGGATATCTGCCACATGCATCAATGCCTTCTCCAGTGTGTGATAATCAATCTTCTTTGCATTGACTCTGACAATAAATATGATATCCAGTCCCTTTTTAAAATGATGTTCATTTAAACGATAAATTTCTCTGATCAAACGTGTCAGATGGTGTCTGACAACGCTATTGCCAACCTTTTTACTGACAGATATACCAATTCTGTTCTTCTCTGTTCCATTCTTCATCACGTACATGACCAAATATTTATTCGCACG
>ENA-ORSR01002212-ORSR01002212.1-human-gut-metagenome-genome-assembly--contig:-NODE-2212-length-11314-cov-3.127809_pt1 | contig 11314 bp, 12 predicted proteins | sample MGYA00241901_ERZ509166 | MGnify/ENA primary metagenome ERZ509166 (study PRJEB26280, sample SAMEA2338860) | human gut metagenome | biome: human gut; feature: human-associated habitat; material: faeces... | reverse complement strand
TTGCTCCTTCTCAAGAAAACAGTGTCGAGCGGAGCCTTGATTTGGCTTATGAAGCTGGTCTCCCAACAGCACCCGCTCAGATCCAAGCTAATGGAAAAACATATGTCTACCAATCTGCTAACAAAGAAGAATTAACCTCCCACAAACTTCATGTTTCTAACTTGGTGACTGTGACCTATTTCTATAAAGAAATCACTACACCTGTTGTTGAAAAACCTGTGACTCCTTCTGTTCCAGAAAAACCTAGTCAAAAACTTCGTCTTCCAAAAGGAAATAAGGGAGTGAAAACACGTGTACCGGTTAGCAAGAAGACTCAATCAAAACCTTCTAGTCCAGAAGTGAAAAAGTTCCGCCTTCCAAAAGGGAACAATGGGGCTAAGACCCGTGTACCTGTGAAAAAAGGAAGCACAATTCTTTCTGTTGATTACTTATAATTCTATAGAAAAAAACCTTGGTCAACTCAACCAAGGTTCTTTTCTTTTAATTTTCCATAAATTGATGCAAGCGACGAACAGCTTCCTTTAGAGTCTCCAGGTCAGTAGCATAGCTAAGACGGACATTTTCTGGAGCTCCAAATCCAGCACCTGTAATAAGGGCAACCCCTACTTCTTCCAGAATAGCAGTTGCAAACTCTGTCACATCTGAATAGCCCTTCATCTCCATGGCTTTTGTGACATTAGGGAAGAGATAGAAGGCTCCCTGGGGCTTGATCACATCAAAGCCAGGAACTTCACACAGGAGAGGATATATAGTATTCAAGCGCTCCTCAAAGGCTTGACGCATGACTTCTACAGAGTCTTGCGGACCAGTTAGAGCTTCGATTGTTGCGTACTGTGAAACAGCTGTCAGGTTCGAAGTTGTCTGACCAGTCAATTTACTCATGGCTGCGATAATCTCTGGGTCACCAACCGCATAGCCAACCCGCCAACCAGTCATGGCATAGGCTTTAGAAACTCCATTAATCACAATCGTTTGTTTGCGGATAGCTTCGGATAAGCTTGAGATTGGAACGAACTCATTCCCGTTATAAACCAGGCGACCATAGATATCATCTGCAAGGATAAGAATATCATGCTCTACAGCCCAATTTCCAATCGCTAAGAGTTCTTCTTTGCTATAAATCATTCCAGTCGGATTAGATGGTGAGTTCAAAACCAAGCCCTTAGTCTTTTCTGTTCTAGCCTCTTCTAATTGCTCCACTGTGACTTTAAAGTTATTGAGTTCCTTTCACATAAACAGGAACACCTTCTGCCATCAGAACTTGGTCCCCGTAACTAACCCAGTAGGGGGTCGGAATGAGCACTTCATCGCCAGGATCGACCACAGCCATAAAGAAGGTATAAAGTGAGAACTTAGCACCTGTCGCGAAGGTAACTTGGTTGGGTGATACTGAATATCCATAGTAGCGTTCGAAATAGGTATTGACTGCAGCCTTTAATGCAGGCAAACCGGAAGCAACCGTATAAAAGGAAGCACGCCCATCTCGAATGGCTTCAACTGCAACATCTTGAATGTTCTCTGGAGTGTGAAAGTCAGGCTGGCCCAAAGTTAGAAAGAGGACATCTTTCCCTTCTGCCTTTAGTTTTTTCGCTTTGGCGTCACTTGCCAGGGTGACACTTTCTTCCATCTTTAATACACGATCAGAAATTTTCATACCTTACCTACTTTCTATCTGGGACCCCTATCGGACCTATCCTACTTAGACTTAGATTCTACCAGAAACTGGCTACAATACCTATATTATACACCATACATCTGACTTGGAGCAAGATTTTACTAAGGCTTGCAAAGAAACTTTACTACTTCTTACTATTCGACGGGAAAATTATTTGAGGTTAAAGTTAACAGACCGATTTCTTCTGTTCATAATTCCCTTACCTTGTCACCCACCTGTAATCTATTTGATATTAAGGCTTAATAGCGTCTAATACTATTTATTGCTAAAATGATACTATGAAGAATTTAGAGAAACTATTTGAAGAAGCCCAAACAGAATTAAAAACCATGATTGTCTTTCACAAGGCAGAACGGACTTTTCGTGCAGCAGAGTCCCATGTCTTTAAGGATCATCAGTTGACCCCTACTCAGTTTTCCGTTTTGGAAACCTTGTACAGTAAGGGGGATCTCCGTATCCAAAACCTGATTGACAGTATTTTAGCGACCTCTGGAAATATGACCGTCGTAATTCGAAATATGGTGCGTGATGGATGGATCAAGCGGGAAACCGATCCAGACGACCGTCGTGCCTGTATTGTTTCTTTGACAGAAAAGGGCCGAAAAAAAATTATCGAAGTTCTTCCTGATCATATCCGAAATGTTCAAAAAGTCATGAGTGTCTTTAGCGAAGAAGAGCACAAACAACTGCAAACTCTTCTGAAGAAGTTAAAGGGCTCCCACTAAATTCTATCCATTCCTTCAGCTGTGTTCATCGCCAACTTCCTTTAGTAGCGAGCTAGGAACACAGCTTTTTGATTCTCAAAAACAAAATGTACTAGTCACTGTTGACTAGTACATGAGATTAGAGGTAAGGTCCTCTTAAAAACTTTCCTTAGGTGAGTTCGGACGCCAGCGAACTTCTTCAAAGTTCCATGACTAAATCAAGATACTAAGGGCGTCTGCGGATAAAGTCAAAATAGGAAGTTTGACGCAGAATCTTTCGATTCTAGGAGAACTTATCTTTTTGACACAATCCGCAGCCCGTGTTCAATTCGTTTTGAACCCCCTCGCTCTTTAATTTCCAGGCTCAGGCTAAAACAGTTTCCCAAACTGTTTTACTCCCAAAACTCCCGAGTGCTAGAAACAACCTTGTTTCTAGCACTTTTCTCACGGCGGAAAGTTTCAGTAGATGATTGAATAACTCTAAAGAATAAAAAGTATTTATCTTTATAGAAGTTAATAGAATTGTATAAAAGATAACTTTGTCTTTAAGCTCAATCCACCCAATGGTGGGTTTTTATTTAGTTGTTAAGAGGAGGGTAGTGAAACCAAGGATAGCAAAGATCCCCCAAGCTAGGGGAAGGTTCCAGATAGCTAGACTAGAAAAGAGAGCTGTCCCAAGTGGCATGGCAAAGCTGACCATCAGTCCCAAAAAGCTAGAGGTAGACGCTAATTTTTCAGCGGGTAATTTACTCATTAAAAGACTGGAAACTTTTGGGTTGATTTTTGCAACAAGATAACCAAGGAAAGTGATGAGTAGAAGGGAAAGGAAATCCCAGTGCACCAGAATATTTGTGAGCCCAAGCATAGTCAGCCCACCTGCTATCCAAAGGAGGATATGGTGGAGGCTTTGCTTGGAAAAATAATCGTGAGGTGTCAGACTAGCCCAGACCATGCTTAAAATAGTTACAACCTCTAAGATCAAGAGGGATTGGCTAAAGCTCAACTGAAAGAAGGGGGAGTGAAGCAGTTGCAAATTGTAGATACCAGAGATGGATCCCCCTAAAGCATTGATGAGAACCAAAGAGAAGAGCAACTTGCCAAAGTGGTGAACGTCCTCATCTGCAAAAATATTTTTGGCATTGAAATACATCTCTTGGCATTCGTGGAGCAAAGAATTCTTATTTTGGGGCTCAATGACGGGGTCATGTGTCAGCTGCTTTTTTCTCATCAGGAGACAGGTGGAAGACAGGAGAAAAGTCACGGCATTGATCGAAGCGACCAGAGCAAAATGTTGATGGCTGATAGCTAGCAGCCAAACTCCTAGAGCTTGTCCAGAAATCGAACAGACCATACTAAGTAGTTGATTGAAGGAATAGGCCTCCATCAAATCCTCGCTAGAGATGTTCTTTTTCATGATGGGGAGTTGTAGCCCCCCGCGATAATCGCTCAAACAATCTGAAACAATGTTTAACAAACAGATGAAGGAAAAAGCAAAGTAACCCGGAATCTTGGTTATGAGAGCAATAAGTATGAAGAGGATGGCTTGGAGAAAGCCGATGCGGATCAACCAGTTAGCTTTTTTCTTCGTATGGTCAGCCTTCATCCCAACAAAAATGCTAAAGAGGCTAGGAATAAACACAATGAGATTGGCAATGCCAACTGCCAGACTAGGCTGAGGCATGCTGGCAGCAAAGACCACAAAGACCAGATTGTAGATGGCGGCACCAAGGGTATTCAAAAAGCGAGAAAGACTGAGTAAGGCAAAAATTTTATTTCGAGCTAAGAGTTTCATAAGCCTTCCTCCTTCACGTGATCAGTGGGTAGAGCTTGTTTGATGGATCGAAAGATTTGTTTTAAGACTTGTAATTTCTCATCATCAGAGAGAAGAAGTTCCTGATCCTTCAGATAAACGCTGGTATGTGAGAGAAGAAAGCGGAGGAAGTGGTTTTTTAGTTTGGTCATCATGGGAAGAACCTTCTTTCTTTACTTGATAGTCCTATTGTAAACCTAAAAAGCAAGAAAAAATTAATGTTGCATATTTTCAACAAAAACTCACAGAGTAGATCTGTGAGTTTTTAGGATTTATTGATCAGTTCTTGCAGGCCCTGTTTGTAGTAGTTGGCACTGTCCTTACAATCCAGAATAGAGAGAACCTGGATGGCCTGCTCCATCTTTTCAAGACCAGCTTCTTTTTCACCCTTCCGATAAAGAAATTCTCCTTTGGCGTAGAGATAAACCGTCCGAAGGTAGGCTTCGTTCTCAGAGTAAAAGTGGTTGTTAATCAGGTGATCAAAATAGGTTGCATCTTCAAATTCATTTGAATTAATGGCCAGAAAAAAGCCATTAAGGAAAATAGAATTGATGGCAGGACGAGAGGAATCTAGGAGAAGCTTGAAATCCTCACGTTGGACCAACTCCACTGTGTATTGTCGATAGAGCTGACTAGAGAAAAGAGGAGAGGTCAGTGAAAATAGGCTTAACTCAAAATTTCCCCAGACCATGACAGAGAAGAGGTAGTCATAGAGGAAATCTAGTTCCTCTTGGCTAGCAGCCAACTCTACCTCAGGATATAAGCCAAGTATTTTGGCCTTGAGAATAATGCTGGCTAAGAAGTCTTCTTTTTTGTGATCTTTCTGATAGGCTAGTTGGTAGCTTTGGTACAAGGCTTGGTCGTGTTCCAAGCTCATGTTTTCATAGTGCTCTTTCAACAATTTGGGAATAAAGGAGTGCTGATCGATACCAGCTAGATGGGAAAACTCACTGAGGCTGGTTTTGATCTGTTGAAGGGCCTGAAAAAACCGTTGCGTCGTCAGGTCATTTTCCCCTCTTTCAAATCGAGATAACATGGAGCGCGAAAATTCGCCACCCGTAGCCTCCTCTAAAGAGATGTGGCGACTTTCACGTATTTGCCGAAAAACTGCTCCGATTTCTTTCATGAATTCTCCTCTATCTAACATTGCTCAATGCCCTAGCAAGTGAACCTCTTTTGTTCAAGAGATGGTGGGACCCTTGTGTACAACACCAATTTGCCTAGTCTCTGTATCTTTTTTCATGATTATAACAAATTTTTGAGGAGACATCTTGGTTGAAGGGACAGCTTCATGATATACTAGTAGTATCTAGAAGATTTGAGGACAAAAGAATGAACTTATTTACACAAGAAATCCGTAAAAATCCTGAAGGACTAGCATTTAATCAAGAGTTGGATTTGTTAAAGGATCTGCAAAAGCGCAATCCAGAAATTCTTGATTTGAAGAATGTGACAGCGACAGGGGGAGTAGCCTATGAGACAGGTCTTTATGTCTTGGATTACCAGTTGACCTACACCATCGTTTTGGCCTCTAGCCGAAGCATGGAGCCTGTTGAGATTCAAGAGAGCTATCCTGTAACAGAGGTATTTGCGGAGGATGTACAGTCAGAGGCAGATATCGAAGCTCTTGAGGAAGACTTGATCCTTCCAATCGAAGGTGGGAAGATTGACCTGAGTGAGAGTGTAGCGGATAATATTCTGCTCAATATTCCTCTCAAGGTTCTCACTCCAGAAGAAGAGGCTGGAGAAGGTTTTATCGAGGGCAATGATTGGAAAATCCTATCCGAAGAAGAATACCAAGGTGCTCAAGTGATCAAGAAAGAAGAAAACAGTCCTTTCGCTGGTCTAAATGGCTTGTTTGACGAAGAATAAGCTAGAGATTACATTTGATAAATTTAGACATAAATACAGGCCTTTTCTTTGAGGAAAGGCCTTCTTTTGATATACTAGGATTAATAAATAACAGAGGGGAGACCTCTAAAAAAGGAGAAAAAGTATGGATACTTTATTTATTCCAGGCTGGTTGATTACCGGCCTAATAGTCGCAGTTATTATTTTGATTTTGCTTGTTAAAGGTTATGTGAACGCTAAACCCAACGAAGTCGTGGTCATTACAGGTCTTCGGAAACAACGTCACTTGCGTGGGAAAGCTGGCTTTATGATTCCCTTTGTCGAACAACGCTCTTATCTTGATATTGAGCAATTCTCGACAGATGTTCGGACGTCAGAAGCAGTCCCAACATTGGACTTCATTAACGTCCGTGCCGATGCAGCTGTTAAATTAAAAATTGGTACAACCGATGAAATGATTGCCCGGGCTGCAGAAAACTTCTTGAACTGGAATACGACAGATATTTCCAATTCTGTCCAAGATGTCTTGGAAGGAAACTTGCGGGAAGTGATCGGTCAGATGGAGCTCCGTAAGATGGTCAATGACCGTCAAGAGTTTGCCTCAAAAGTGCAAGACAACGTAGCGCCAGACTTGGCTAAAATGGGTCTAGAAGTCATCGCCTTTACGGTTCAATCCTTCTCTGATGAAGGGGGAGTCATCGATAACCTCGGGATTGAAAATGTTGAAACCATCAAGAAAGATGCCTTGATTGCCAAAGCCAAAGCGGAACGCGAACGCAAGGAAGTCGAAGCAGAACAAGATAAATTGGCCAACGACAAACGCGTTGCTGCCGATCTTGAAATCGCGCAAAAACAAAACGAATTAAAACTCAAACAAGCAGCCCTCAAGCAAGAAGCAGATATTGCCCAAGCAAAAGCAGATGCCGCTAAAGGGATTGAGGCAGAAGTGCAACGTCGTGAACAAGAGCGCGTGGCAGCCGAAGCCAATATCATGAAACAGGAAAAAGAAGCGGAAGTCAAAGAGCGCGAAGTTAAGGTTCGTGAGCAAGAATTGGATGCCAACATCCGCAAACAAGCTGAAGCTGAAAAATATGCGCGTCAACAAGCTGCAGAAGCAGAATTGATCGAACGCCAACGCAAGGCGGAAGCAGAACTCTTCGAAACACAAAAAGAAGCAGAAGCTCGGAAAGCCCAAGCCGAAGCTGAGAAATTCGCCCAATTGCAAGAGGCCGAAGCTATTGAAGCCAAAGGTCGCGCCGAGGCCGAAGCCATTCGCTTGAAACTGGAAGCCGAAGCCAAAGGTTTAGACCAAAAGGCCGAAGCAATGAAGAAAATGCAAGAAGCAGCCATTACTGAAATGGTCGTTGACAAGTTGCCTGAAATTGCGCGTGCTGTCGCAGAACCATTAACCAAGGTGGATAAGATCACCATGTACGGGGAAGGCAATGCTTCTAAGATGGTGGGCGATATTATGCAAAGTATCGACCAAGTCTCTCAAGGAGCTGGATTTGATATTCGTCAATTGCTAGCAGGAGCTCTTGGAGTTAATATGACGGTCAATAAACTCAAAGAAGGAGAACAACCGGTCATTGAAGCAGAAGAGTTAGCTTCAAAAGAAGATTAATGTCATTCATCAGAAAGTGTCTGAGGACTGTAACTCAGGCACTTTTTGTTTTTTGCTTCAAAGTAGATAGGAGCTATCTTTCTACATGAAGGGGCAGGGTATGATTTTCTACTTTCATTTGATGTCAAAAAATGGTAGAATATAGGCAAACTATAAAGAGGAGTGTCACATGACAAAAGCAAACTTTGGTGTTGTTGGTATGGCCGTAATGGGTCGTAACCTTGCCCTTAATATTGAATCTCGTGGATACACAGTTGCTATCTATAACCGTAGTAAAGAAAAAACAGAAGATGTTGTTGCTTGCCATCCTGAAAAGAACTTCGTGCCAAGCTATGATATCGAGAGTTTCGTAAACTCAATCGAAAAACCACGTCGGATCATGCTCATGGTTCAAGCAGGACCTGGTACAGATGCGACCATCCAAGCCCTTCTTCCACACTTGGACAAAGGCGATATCTTGATTGACGGAGGAAACACGTTCTATAAAGATACTATCCGTCGTAACGAAGAGTTGGCGAACTCAGGGATCAACTTCATCGGTACAGGTGTTTCTGGTGGTGAAAAGGGTGCTCTTGAAGGTCCTTCAATCATGCCTGGTGGACAAAAAGAAGCTTATGAATTAGTAGCAGATGTTCTTGAAGAAATCTCTGCAAAAGCACCAGAAGATGGTAAACCATGTGTGACTTACATCGGTCCTGATGGAGCTGGTCACTATGTGAAAATGGTCCACAATGGTATTGAGTATGGGGATATGCAATTGATCGCAGAAAGCTATGATTTGATGCAACACTTGCTTGGCCTTTCAGCTCAAGACATGGCTGAAATCTTTACGGAGTGGAACAAGGGTGAATTGGACAGCTACTTGATCGAAATCACAGCGGATATCCTTGGACGCAAAGACGATGAAGGTCAAGATGGACCAATCGTAGACTACATTTTGGATGCTGCAGGAAACAAGGGAACTGGTAAATGGACTAGCCAATCAGCGCTTGACCTTGGTGTGCCATTGTCACTCATCACTGAGTCAGTATTTGCGCGTTACATCTCAACTTACAAAGAAGAACGTGTACACGCTAGCAAGGTGCTTCCAAAACCAGCTGCTTTCAAATTTGAAGGAGACAAGGCTGAGTTGATCGAAAAGATCCGCCAAGCCCTTTACTTCTCAAAAATCATCTCATATGCACAAGGTTTCGCACAATTGCGTGTAGCTTCTAAAGAAAATAACTGGAACTTGCCATTTGCAGACATCGCCTCTATCTGGCGCGATGGATGTATCATCCGCTCTCGTTTCTTGCAAAAGATCACAGATGCATACAACCGTGATGCAGATCTTGCAAACCTTCTTTTGGATGAGTACTTCTTGGATGTAACAGCTAAATACCAACAATCTGTTCGTGATATTGTTGCTCTTGCGGTTCAAGCTGGTGTACCGGTACCAACCTTCTCAGCAGCCATCACTTACTTCGATAGCTACCGTTCAGCTGACCTTCCAGCAAACTTGATCCAAGCGCAACGTGACTACTTTGGTGCTCACACATATCAACGTAAAGACAAAGAAGGTACCTTCCACTATTCTTGGTACGACGAAAAATAATTGTAGGTTATGACAAAGCGGATATTACTAGTAGAAAATGAAAAGAATTTAGCGCGCTTTATTGATTTAGAACTTCAAAAGGCAGGCTATGTAGTTGATTTGGTAGAACAAGGGGAAATGGCCTTGAAACTCCTGCAGGCTACAGAATATGATTTAATTCTTCTCAATTACGAACTAGAAGATATGAGTGGGGAAGATTTTGCCCAACGCCTGAGTAAGATTCATCCTGCAGCAGTCTTGATTGTCTTAGATAGTCGTGAGAAAATTTCTGAGCATATGGAGAGTATCCAGCGATTTGCAGTGTCTTATGTCATCAAACCATTTGTGATTAGTGATTTAGTTGAGAAAATCATCGCTATTTTTAGAGGCCGTGATTTTATTGACCAACATTGTAATCAGATGAAAGTTCCTACTTCCTATCGGAATTTACGGATTGATGTCGAGAATCATATGGTGTATCGGGGAGAAGAAGTGATTGACCTGACACGTCGAGAATATGACCTGTTAGCGACTTTGATGGGAAGCAAACATGTCCTTAGTCGGGAGCAACTCTTAGAGCGGGTGTGGAAATATGAGAGTACAGCAGAAACCAATATCGTTGATGTCTATATTCGCTATCTTCGTGGGAAAATAGATCTTCCAGGACAAAAGAGCTATATCAAAACTGTCCGAGGTGTCGGCTACCAAATGCAAGAATAACAACAATCCCTTTGATGAGAAATCTCAAAGGGATTTTTTTGTTTGTCAAAAAGGAAGAAAGAAAAATTTTTTAAAAAAATTTTTTTAAAATCTTGTGAAAGAAGCAAACGTTTGCCTGGATTACAGTATTTCCAAGGCCTTTGTATATAATGTTTGTGAATTAAAAATTTACATGTAAGGGCTTTACAAAAAGAAAAAAAGTGGTATAATAGTAAGTGAAATATGCAAACGTTTTCTCGTATTGCGGGCATTTCAATTTTATAAGGAGGTCGAATGATGAATAAACAATCATTCAAAAGTCTATTAAGCTTTGAATTTTGGCAAAAATTCGGTAAAGCGTTGATGGTGGTCATTGCAGTTATGCCGGCGGCAGGTCTGATGATCAGTCTTGGTAAAACCATTGCAATGATTAGATCACGCTCTCCACATCCGGGCGGTGCATCAGTTTTTGCAGGATGCCAAACTGCTTTTTGGTGGACGTAGACACCAGATACTGCCACTTTTTCGGCAGAATGGGCAAATCTGCGATACTCCACTTGACGTATTTGGCATCGTAGATGTTGGGCGGTGCCAGTTCCACCAAGTGCCCCACGCACCAGCTTACCAGATAGCCATTGCCCTCAAGGTAGCCGTCCTGACGGCTGGTGACACCGAGGACTTTGGCGTAGGACATGGCAACCGACGGTTTTTCCGCCACGATCAATTTTGCGATAAGAATCCCTCCATTCTGTTTTGGATTGCAATATGTACGGCGGCAAAATGCCGCCTTAAAATCAGATGGGTTCGGTATCTTCCTCGTCGTTCTCCTCCGGTTCATCCTCCACAGGAATCTCAAAATCGCCCTTGTCCTCGGTGTAGTTAGCATCCGGGTCAAGGGCTTCTTTTTCTGCCTGCTTTTTCTGCTTCTGCTTTGCGAAAGCATAGAAGCCACCGCCTGCCGCCAGTGCGATCATCGCGACAACCCCCAGAAAGCTGGATGCAATCTTTGTAACCTTGTTTTCCTTGGGCTGTTCTTCGCCGGATGCCGCCGCTTCTTCTGCGGCTTTCTTGGCTTCTTCCTCGGCTTTCAGCTTATCCTGTTCAGCCTGCGCCGCTGCTTCTTTTTCAGCGGTATAGGCATCGGCAGCATCTTCCTCCATCAGAGCCAGAAGGTCGGCTTCGTCCACAAGGTTCATAAAGTGAACGGTCTGCTGCCCTTTGGCGTTGCGGTCAATCACTAGATAGAAAGTCGCACCCGACTTCGACACCAGCGTGATAAACTGCTGTCCGCTGCCATCGGAATAGTCGGTGTGATAGTCGTCCACCAGCGTCAGGTTGCCCTCCGGGGTCAGGGCACCAGAGGTTTCGTCCGTGACGG
>ENA-ORSR01002210-ORSR01002210.1-human-gut-metagenome-genome-assembly--contig:-NODE-2210-length-11320-cov-13.176032_pt1 | contig 11320 bp, 10 predicted proteins | sample MGYA00241901_ERZ509166 | MGnify/ENA primary metagenome ERZ509166 (study PRJEB26280, sample SAMEA2338860) | human gut metagenome | biome: human gut; feature: human-associated habitat; material: faeces... | reverse complement strand
CAATTGTCGGAGCCATAAGCGTTTACATCGCCATGAACAACGAGGAACAGGACGTGAAAAAGAAGATCATGATGGTCGTCGGCGCATGTATTTTCCTCATTGCAGCAGCCCAGGCACTGCCTCTGTTCTTCGGCATTGGAGGTTAAACGCAGCGTGAGATTGTGAGTATGTAGAACGTTAAAACACTGACAGTTATGGCAGATACAAAGCAAGAGCGTTTTCCGGATTATCCCATTTTCAAGGGACTGCAACGTCCATTGGAGTTCTTCGGGTTGCAGGGACGCTACATCTACTGGGCGGCAGCCACCGCAGGAGGAGCCGTTGCGGGTTTCATCCTCGGCTACTGCATCTTCGGTTTCGTGGCAGGACTCGTGCTGCTAGTCCTCGCCGTAGCTGTCGGTGGCGTTCTCATCGTCATGAAGCAGCGCAAGGGCTTGCACAGCAAGAAGAGTGACAACGGCATATTCATCTATGCCTATTCAAAGAAAGTGTAAAACAAAAAAGAGAATCCATTATGTCCAAGTGGAAAGCTATCAATGATTGTAAGTGAATGGAGGTGGGGGCATCACGCATGAGGGTGCGCCCGCCTTTTTGCGATTAAAAAAGAAAAAGAACAATGACCCTATACATCATACTCATATTCTCAGCCATCTGCGTGGGCATGGCCATCAGTGTCAAGGCATTCGGCACGGGAGGGAAGCGCAAGCGCATCTTCCAGGACATCTACTTCTCCATCGAGGAAGTGGATGGCATCGGCGTGCTCTATACCAAGACGGGCGAATACTCCGCTGTTCTGAAGATGGAGAACCCTGTGCAGAAGTATTCCGCCAACATCGAGGCCTACTATGAGTTCACCCACCTCTTCGCCGCCCTTGCCCAGACCTTGGGCGAAGGCTATGCGCTGCACAAGCAGGACGTGTTTGTGAGGAAGGCATTCAAGGAAGAGAACGGTGGAAATCATGAGTTCCTGAGCGAGAGTTACTTCCGCTATTTCAACGGCAGACCCTTTACCGACAGCGTCTGCTACCTCACCATCACACAGGAGAACAAGAAGAGCCGTCTGATGTCGTTCGACAACAAGAAATGGCGTGACTTCTTGGTGAAGATACGCAAGGTGCACGACCAGCTGAGGGATGCCGGCGTGAAGTCCCGATTCCTCGGCAAAACGGAAGCCTGCGAGTATGTGGACCGTTTCTTCTCCATGAACTTCCGTGACAAGGTGGTGTCGATGACCAACTTCAAGGTCGATGACGAGACCATCGGCATGGGGGACCGTAGCTGCAAGGTGTATAGCCTTGTGGATGTGGATTATGCCAACTTGCCGTCGGTCATCCGTCCCTACGCAAATATCGAGGTGAACAACACCAGTATGCCCGTTGATCTCGTGAGCATCGTCGATAGCGTGCCCGGAGCCGACTGCGTGGTGTTCAACCAGATGGTGTTCGTGCCCAACCAGAAGCGTGAGCTTGCCCTACTCGACAAGAAGAAAAACCGCCATGCCTCCATGCCCAACCCCAGCAACCTGATGGCTGTAGAGGACATCAAGCGTGTGCAGGAGGTGATAGCCCGTGAGAGCAAGCAGCTCGTCTATACCCACTACAACCTCGTGGTGGCAGTGAGCGGCGACACCGACATACAGAAATGCACCAACCATCTCGAAAACTCCTTCTCGCGCATGGGCATCCACATCAGCAAGCGGGCCTACAACCAGTTGGAGCTGTTCGTCAACTCTTTCCCCGGCAACTGCTATGGCATGAATGCCGACTACGACCGATTCCTCACCCTCGGCGATGCCGCCACCTGTCTGATGTACAAGGAGCGCATCGTGCATAATGAGGACACCCCGCTGAAGATATACTATACCGACCGCCAAGGTGTGCCCGTAGCCATCGACATCACAGGAAAGGAGGGAAAGGAGAAGCTGACCGACAACTCGAACTTTTTTTGTTTGGGTCCTTCGGGCAGCGGCAAGTCGTTCCACATGAACAGCGTGGTGCGTCAGTTGTGGGAGCAGAACACCGACATCGTCATGGTCGATACGGGTAACTCGTATGAGGGACTCTGCGAGTATGTGGGCGGCAAGTACATCGCCTATACGGAGGACAAGCCCATCACCATGAACCCCTTCAACATCAGCAAGCGGGAGCTGAACATTGAGAAGATAGACTTCCTGAAGAACCTGATACTGCTGATATGGAAAGGCTCGGAGACGCAGATACCCGAACTGGAGTTCCGTGTCGTGGAGCAGTTGGTGACGGAGTATTACGATTTCTATTTCAACGGTGTGCAGCCCTATCCTTCCTCACAGAAGGAGACACTGAGAAAAAACCTCTCCACCATGGAGAAGCGGCGCGGCACGGAGCTGACGCAGATACACGACAAGGTGGAGAAACTCATCAAGGGACTGGAGGAACGGCGCATGGCATTGAGCGTGAAGACCCTCTCCTTCGACTCATTCTATGAGTTCGCCTGTGAGCGTCTCGACCAGATCTGCATCGAGAACAACATCACCACCATCGACTGCGACAACTTCGCCTATATGCTCCAAAACTTCTACCGTGGCGGCAAGTACGACAAGATTCTCAACGAGAACGTGGATAGCACCTTGTTCGACGAGACCTTCATCGTCTTCGAGGTGGATGCCATCAAGGAGAACAAGCAGCTCTTCCCCATCGTGACGCTCATCATCATGGACGTGTTCCTGCAGAAGATGCGCCTGAAGAAGAACCGCAAGTGCCTTGTCATCGAGGAGGCATGGAAAGCCATCGCCTCGCCGCTGATGGCCGAGTACATCAAGTACCTATACAAGACAGCCCGAAAGTTCTGGGCGAGCGTGGGCGTAGTGACACAGGAGATACAGGACATCATCGGCAGTCCCATCGTGAAGGAAGCCATCATCAACAACTCCGACGTGGTGATGCTGCTCGACCAAAGCAAATTTCGTGAGCGATTCGACGAGATCAAGGCGATATTAGGATTGACGGATGTGGATTGCAAGAAGATATTCACTGTCAACCGCTTGGATAACAAGGAGGGAAGAAGTTTCTTCCGTGAGGTGTTTATCCGACGTGGATCGACGAGCGGAGTGTATGGTGTGGAGGAGCCGCACGAGTGCTATATGACCTACACCACCGAGCGAGCTGAGAAGGAGGCATTGAAACTCTATAAGCATGAACTGAAGTGCAGACATCAGGAGGCTATCGAGCGGTATTGCAGAGATTGGGATGCCAGTGGCATCGGGAAGTCGTTGGCATTTGCGCAGAAGGTCAATGAGGCGGGGCATGTGCTCAATTTGACGGACGATGGAGCCACTCGCCGCTGACACGGCGAGCACGGGGGCTGATTGATGGAAACGGAAATCCCGGAATAGACGTAAAGCCCAGATGCCCGAAAGCAAAACTTTCGGGAACGGTGGCTGGGTAGTATTTACGATTAGTAGTAAATACGATTAGTAGTGAATACTACCAATAGTAAATACTACAAGTAGTAAAGTAGTGGAATAGTAGAAACTGAAAGTAGTAAAAACGTAAAGTAGTGAAGCAATGAGACGTTTATACCTTATTATAATATATATGTGTCTTACACTTGTCGTGGGAAGGGTTCATGCGCAGTATTACAGCGTGAACTACGACAAGCAGATCGTTGCCGCCATGGCTGCCGCATTCGGTGCTGGAGCTATGGCAGAGAGCTATTATAACGAGCAGGTGGGCGAAATCTTGAAGCACTACAATGCCGCAGAGGTTGCCACTGCCGGCATCTTCGCTGCCAAGTTCTTGGAGCGCAAGGCATTCACCGACCTCGGCATTTGGAGCAGTAGCACGGAGAACTACTATTACCGCCGCATCCACAATATGGTGGCGAACAAGATTATGCCCAAGATATGGACGGTGGCAGGAATGATGCTGAAAAGTCCGCAGACCGCCCTCTACTGGGGCAGTTACCTGATGAAGATATGCGCCGACACAAAGTCGCTGTGTATGCAGTTTGAGAGTGTCGTGACCAACAGTAGCTTGACCTTTGCCGACATTCAGTTCTTGGAAATCAACCAAGAGATAGCCGCCATCCTCAAACTCTCGGAGATAGGCAATGTAGATTGGCAGCAGCTGTTGGATGACATCGCCAGTGTGCCCGGCAACTTCACCGTGGAGAACCTCACCGCCGACATCGAGACGCTTTACAATATGGGAGCATCGTTGGCGACGGCAGGTATCAACGGGGCATCAGGCGCACTCTTGCAGCAGAGTGCCTTCAACGACCTTTTCAATGGCAAGGTGAGTAAAATCATCGACATCTATGACAACTACCATGACCTCTATGAACAGGCAGAGAACGGCATCGGCAGCACACTCCTTAGTCTGGTGGGTGGCGAGGACAACGTGGCAGCCCTCTTCGACCTCTCCAACTACAACATCACCTCGTGGATGACAGACTATCTGAGCGAGACGCAGGGCAACTACTATACACAGCGTTGGTACATTGCCCGACGAGACCAAGGCAGCGTAAGCCTCTGTGACTACTATCCGCCGACCGATGACAACAGTATTCTGAACGGTGACCATTGGTATCGTATCAACACCTCCGACCCCAACTTCTACCCTAACAGCACGCAGCGAGAGCAGATACTGGCCAACTCGGAGAACCATGCCGGATGGAGCCGCAGCCGTGTGCAGCAGCTCAACGCCCAGAGCGACGGCTTCACCTATACGATGAACTATTGGATGTCGTCGTACATCATCAGCCGTGGCGGCAAGCAGACCAAGAAGGCCTACGCCTACGAGATACACGTTACCAAGAGCTGGAACAACGTGGAAGAGGTGTATGAGGATGTCTTCGACTCCTACAGCATGGACTTGAATACCTTCAAGCGTCAGTTGCAGGCACGTCTCTCGGAGTATAACGACAACGAGGAGGGCTATGTCTATTACATCGGCAGTGACGCACGCCGTTACTATCAAGCCACCGATGCCGCCAAACTGAAGGGCGTGGAGAGCGTGACCATCAGCGTCACCTGTTCGGACGGTGTCACCCTCGGACAGGGCAGCACGCAGTACAAGTGCCGTGAGTGCGGCGGTTCGCTCAATGCCCACAGCAAGGAATGCGCCATGAGGACAAGCGTATCAGAAAATAATCTCGACCTATCGGAACTGGACGAGAAGGAACGTGAGGCGAATAGCAAGATAGCCCTGTTGGAGGCGCAGATAAGCCAGTTGGAGACAGAGAACAGGAACCTGCTCACGCAGATAGCCAATGCCTCTGTGGAGGAAGCCCCTGCCTTGCGGCAGCAACATAATGTCAACAAGACGAAGATAGACAACCTGAAGAAGGAATTGGCGACATGGCAGCAGCAGTTGGCAGACATACAGAATGCCAAGAGCGAGGCGGCTAACGACAATGCCACCTCCACCGATGACTACTACCGCATCCCTGCCATCATGCAGGATGTGAAGTCAGCCTACAATCTCACGTGGCAAGGTGCCGGTTCGTGGAACGGCTACACCTACGTCCGAACTGCCACCATGCCCAACATCAACGGCATTATCACCTTCAAGGCGACACTGTCCATTGCAAGGAAGCCCAAGTACTTCCTTGGCATCAAGATACACCGTGCGATACTGCAAATATCGTGGGAGCTGACCTCGGAATACACCGACACACAGGTGGTGGATGTGCTGACCCTTGACCCGAATGCCTCTGACGAGGAGAAGACGAGGCAGGTGAACAGCCGTATCTCGGAGATAGCCCAGGAGTTCCCGTCGTGCAGCATCACCACAGAATATGCCAAGAGCGAGGCAACCCAGACCGCCGACAATGACGATGTAATACACCTGCTCTGGTCGAGCGACCGTCTGGAGATAGCCCGTGAAGTAGATAGCCGTATCACCAAGATTTACGCCGACTTGGTATCATTAGAAAAAATGATGCACTACAAGCGCAGCATCATTGACGTGCTGAAGGACATTCTTCCTTCAATCGACGCAGACCAAGGTCGCAGAAGGACACTCATTGAAGAGTGCTACGAGCGATGGAGAGAGAATGCAGACCCTAACAGAGGGAATGGTGAAGATAACGAGAACGAAAACTGAGGGAGGAACGGAGAATGAGACATACCATCATCATAGCTCTCCTGCTGATTACCCTCTTCCCCAATACAGCCTTGGCGCAATGGGGATTCGATGCGGTATCGGTGGAAGCATACATCAACGACCACAAGAAGCAGCGCAGCCTCTTGCTGGCACGCAGCACTTTGGAGTACAGCAATCAACTGCTGCATGAATACAGCAGTGAAGAGGTGGGCAAATACAAGGAACTGAATGTGGATTTGGACAAATACACCCGGGCCTTCGACATCATCGATGTGATGTACCAGTCGTTGCGCACGGTGCTGAACGTGAAGAGCACCTACCAGACGGTGAGCGACCGCATCAGTGACTACAAGAACCTGTTGGAGGACTTCAATGATAAGGTCATCAAGCGGAAACACATCGAACTGGCTGACACGATGCTCATCAGCATCAACAAGAAAGCCATCGACAACATATACAACGAAGGAAGCCAACTCTACCATAGCGTCAACGACCTCGTGTTGTATGCCACAGGAGCGGCAGCCTGTTCAACTTCCGACCTGCTGATGGTGTTGGACAATATCAACAATTCGTTGGACCTGATAGAAAAACATCTGAACCAAGCCTACTTCCAGACATGGCGGTATGTGCAGCTGCGCATGGGCTATTGGAAGGAGAAGGTGTATCGGACGAGGACGAAGGAAGAGATACTGGAAGATGCCTTCAGCCGATGGAAAGTGGCAGGAAAACTTGACTATTGACGGATTGTAAACAAAAGAAGAACGGACATGAAGAAGACAATGATACTCATCATGGCGGTAGCAACCACCATCAAAGCCACAGCCCAGAGCGTGACCTACAACCACGACTCCTCCAAGCAGAACCAGATAACGGTGATGGAGACAGGTGGCGGTTCTCTCACCCCTGAGTTCTATTATTGGCTGTTACATAACAACTATAAGAAGACAGCGGCAGAGAAGAACAAGTTAGGTTTCCGCACTCTTGCCGGCATCAACCTCTACAACCAAGTAGATGATGCGGAGAAGATAGACTCTGCCCTCACCAAGCGTGCTGAGGTGGAAGCCTTGAACGTAGCCGACCGACAGATAGACCTCGCCTGGCTTGCCGAAAGCAGCAAGATCAACGGTCAGTTGGACAAGATGAAGGCGAACATAGACCATATCATCCCTACAGGAGGCACCATCAACGACAAGCGTCGGTGGGAGGAACTGTACAATATGTACCAGTGTGCCGTGAAAGCCACCAAGGATGCCTATATGCCCAATGCACAGAGAAAGCGGCAGTATCTTAGCATCTATGCCGACCTGACGACACAGAACGAGACACTACTGAAATACCTTGTGCAGCTCAACACCCAAAGCCAGACTACCGCCCTCTTGGCAGCCACCAACGACCGTGTAGTACATAAAGGCAGCATCATCAGCGATGCCAAGAGCCGTTGGCAGGAAAACATGAAGGGCGTGAGGAGCTCGACAGGCACTGACGGCGATGATGCCAACAGCGGTGAGGGTGAAGAAAGTGTGAACAGATAGAAATAAGGGAAGAGAAGAAATAATCACAAAACAGCATAGAGATATGAACGATATTCAGATTTTCAACAACGAGGAATTTGGAGCAGTCCGAACCACAGGAACACCAGAGCAACCCTTGTTCTGTTTGGCTGATGTGGCAAGAGTTCTTGGACTAAAAACCAGCAAGTTGGTACAACGACTTTCGGATGATGTACTTTCAAAGTACCCCATCTCGGATAGTCTTGGAAGAGAACAGGTTACAAACTTTATCAATGAAGACGGACTGTATGATGTCATCCTTGACAGTCGCAAACCCGAAGCCAAACGTTTCCGCAAGTGGGTGACATCGGAGGTGCTCCCCTCTATCCGCAAGCATGGTGCCTATATGACACAGCAGACCATCGAGAAGGCATTGGCAGAGCCAGACTTCCTGATACGGTTAGCAGTCAATCTGAAGGAAGAACGACAAAAGCGTCTGCTTGTCGAACAGGAGTGTGAACACCAAAGGACACGCATCGTTGAGTTGGGATCCAAGGTGGATGACCTGCAACAGGAGGTGACGGAGATGAAGGACAAGGTGAGTTACCTTGACATCATCCTTGCCACGAAGAGCAGTGTCCTGGTCACACAGATAGCACAGGACTATGGCGAGTCGTCCATCCGCTTCAACCGACGTCTGAAGGAGATGAACATCCAGTATCAGCGTGGCAAGCAGTGGATTCTGTATGCCGACTACAAGGACTGCGGTTATGTGACCAGCGAGACCTACCTCATTAAACACAAGGACGGTACGGAGGATGTGCGCATGAACACCAAATGGACACAGAAAGGTCGCCGCTTCCTCTATGAGAAACTGAAGAGCGTGGGAGTCATTCCTGTTATCGAAAGAACATAAAATAAAGAAATAGCTATGGAATCAATATCAAAAATACAGTTACGTCTCTATGCCGCCAAGAGGAAAAACGGCAAGTGGCAGTTGGAGATGTCAAGGATGCCGAAGCGAATCAGCGTTATCGGCAGGACACCCATCGTTGATGAGCATTATATGCCATCTGATTTAGAGGTAGTTTCAATGTCAAAGCTTCACAAATATGTCGGAAGTTACTACGGCAAGATTGTGAAGACCCTCAAAGAGGAAGGCATCATCACCAAGGAATATGGAATGTGGAAACTGCGTGAAGACCTTCAGGACAAGGGCATTGCGGTATATGTCACAGGCAGGATGCGCTGCTTCTACCACTTCTATCTGTCATGGACACCGAAAGGCATAGAGTTTATCAAAGAGATTATCAACAATAGAACCAGGCACTGATGGCAGACAACATACTCAGCGATTTCGGCATCAACATCCTCGAAGAGGAGATTGACGATGTGATATTCCAGACCAACGAGTTCCTGACCGATGCCACCTTCACAGGCTCACAAGGGCCGTTCTGGTGGATCCTCCAAATGTGTATGGCATTGGCGGCACTGTTCTCTATCATCGTGGCGGCAAGCATGGCCTACAAGATGATGGTGAAGAACGAACCGTTGGACGTGATGAAACTGTTCAAGCCCTTGGTGGTGAGCATCATCCTCTGTTGGTGGTACCCACCTGCTGACACAGGCATGACCAACAGCGGCAGCAGCTGGTGCGTATTGGATTTTCTATCCTATATTCCCAATTGCATCGGCAGTTACACCCACGACCTCTATGAGGCAGAGGCGACCCAAATTTCCGACAAGTTTGAGGAGGTGCAGCAGTTGGTATATGTCAGGGACTCGATGTACACTGACCTCCAGGCACAGGCAGACGTGGCGCATAAGGGCACATCAGACCCCAACCTGATAGAGGCGACGATGGAGCAGACGGGCGTGGACGAAGTGACCAACATGGAGAAGGATGCCAGCAAACTGTGGTTCACCTCACTGACGGCAGGGGCCGTGGTGGGCATCGACAAGATAGTGATGCTGATAGCCCTGATCGTGTTCCGCATCGGTTGGTGGGCGACGATATACTGTCAGCAGATATTGCTCGGAATGCTCACTATATTCGGTCCAATACAATGGGCATTTTCGTTGCTGCCCAAGTGGGAAGGAGCGTGGGCGAAGTGGCTAACCCGTTATTTGACAGTTCATTTCTACGGAGCCATGCTCTACTTCGTCGGTTTCTACGTCCTGTTGCTGTTTGATATTGTGCTCTGCATACAGGTAGAGAACCTGACGGCCATCACCGCCAGTGAGCAGACGATGGCAGCCTATCTGCAAAACTCGTTCTTCTCGGCAGGCTATCTGATGGCAGCGAGCATCGTGGCGTTGAAATGCCTGAACCTCGTGCCCGACCTTGCGGCATGGATGATACCAGAGGGCGACACCGCCTTCTCAACCCGAAACTTCGGCGAGGGCGTGGCACAACAAGCCAAGATGACGGCTACGGGAACCATGGCGACCGTGATGAGATAACATGTGAGTGTGCGGTGAGTCACCGCACCTCCTATTGAAACAAATAAAAGTAACCATCAAGAAAAATGAAAGCAAAAAATGAAATTGAGCGTTGGCTCAAAGATGAGAAATTCATGGCGTTTGCCAACAAGCGTGCAAAGGAAGAGTTTTTCAATTCCGAAAACAACTACATCGACCCACAGTATGAGGAGATGGCAGAAGGCTTTGAGGATAACGACGAGTATGTAGTGCCTATGGTAGATTACCTGAGTTATCGCTTGCATCGTGCCAAAATCTACAGAAATCGACGGAGACGTGAACGTGACATCTGGTGGGTGTGGATCCAACTGAAATACGAAGGCATCTACGTAGAGGCTTGCATCAAGTATTACGCCAAACTGGTGGAAGAAGTTGAGAAGGACATATACACCATCCTGCACCGTGAATATGTGAGAATGAAGAGAAATCAGACCTCAAACAAGCAGTAACGTATGGTAATCAAGAACTTAGAAAACAAAATCAAGCTGGTGGGCATCATCTGCTCTGCGTTCCTCATGGGCTGCATCATCATCTTTGCACTCAGCTTCGCAGTGATCAACCTGATCGTAGACCTGATCTACGGCTTCATCGATCCGCGAATCAAAGCACAGTATAAGTAAGGAGGGGAAGACAGTAATGAGCAATGCTTCTGCAAAAAATGTAAATGCACCTGCTGACATCAAGAAGAAGAGTCAGTTCGTAGAAGTCTGGAAGCGTCTCTGCCGGAACAAGACGGCAGTCCTCGGACTCGTGATCGTTGCACTGCTGACGCTGATGGCGATCCTTTCTCCGATCCTGATCGACTATGAAACGCAGGTGATCAAGACCAATTACAGTGAGGCCCTCCAGGCGCCCAGTGCGGACCACTGGTTCGGAACGGACGAGATGGGCCGTGACATCTTACTGCGTGTCATGTACGGTTCCACCGTTTCCCTTTCCATCGGAGTGGTGACCGTGGCAGTTTCCCTGACCGTGGGCCTGATCCTGGGAGCGGCAGCCGGATACTTCGGAGGAAAGACAGACATGATCATCATGCGTATCATGGACATCTTCCTTGCGATCCCCGGAACACTGCTTGCGATCTGTATCGTGGCTTCCCTTGGAAACTCCATCCCGAACCTTGTCATCGCGCAGGCGGTATCCTCGATCCCGACGTTCTCCCGTGTCGTGCGCGGAGCGGTCATCACAGCCCGTGACGCCGACTACGTGGAGGCAGCAAGGGCCATCGGAGCGAAGGATGCGACGATCATCTTCCATGAGGTGCTG
>ENA-ORSR01002199-ORSR01002199.1-human-gut-metagenome-genome-assembly--contig:-NODE-2199-length-11352-cov-6.498894_pt1 | contig 11352 bp, 10 predicted proteins | sample MGYA00241901_ERZ509166 | MGnify/ENA primary metagenome ERZ509166 (study PRJEB26280, sample SAMEA2338860) | human gut metagenome | biome: human gut; feature: human-associated habitat; material: faeces... | reverse complement strand
TGAGCACGTATCGTTTGCCTATCAGGACAAGGAAGTGCTGCATGATATAACCGTCACCGCTTTGCAGCCAGGGCAGCAGCTTGTTGGGTACCTTGCCCGCATAGGTAGGGGTCCCCACTACCACCAAGTCGGTTTCCGCAAACAGATACACCCGTTCCTTAGCCTGGGGAAGCGTGATGTCCACGCACTCCCATGGAACCCCCAGCCGGGCAGCAGCGGCCTCCGCCACCGTCTCTGTCACCCGGCGGCAGCCGCCGGTGGGACTCCAATAAACAGCCCAAACCTTTTGAATCTCCATTGCTCTCTCCCCTTTCTCTTGTATAGACGCAGGAAACGCAGGCGCCCCGTCGGGACGCCTGCGTTTTTCAAAGTGAAAAATCAGCCTCGTTCAGTTTTCCGGTGTCCAGCGACGCCGGGCGGGGCGGTACCCGCTTCATGGGATCGTACTTAAAGGACCGGCAATGATCCTCCACCGGCATGATTCCCCGCTTCACGCAGGCAACTTCCCGTTCGTTGATCTGCTGGCCCCGCTGACAGTATGCGCACCGGGGCTCAATATTTTTGCGAAACAGCATTCCAATTCCCCCTCAAACACACCCAGCTCACATACCGTAGAGCTGGACCTTGTCGTCCTCCACGGTGGCCCGGATCTGGGTAATGGGCGACTCATAGCTGTCAATGATCTTGGTGGCCATGGGATCCTCCAGTTCCTTCTGGATGGTACGCCGCAGATTCCGGGCGCCGTAGGTCCGGGAGAAGGACTTCCCGGTCAGCCAGGTCACCAGTGCGTCGTCATAGGTGAAGGCAATGCCCTTGTCCTTCAGAGAGGTGACCAGCTCGCCCAGCATGATCCGGGCAATGACGCCGAAGTTCTCCTCGCTGAGCCGGTTGAAGGTGATCACGGCGTCCACCCGGTTGATGAACTCCGGCCGCAGGAACTGCTGCAAGGCCTTCATGGCCCGGTCCGCATCCTGCTCGTTGGCGGTCCGGCCAAAGCCCACGGTCCCCTCCTTGGTGGCGCTGCCGGCGTTGGAGGTCATGCAGATCACGGTATTGGAAAAATCCACCGTGCGGCCCTGGGCATCGTTGATCTTGCCCTCGTCCAGGATCTGCAGCAGGATGTTCATCACATCGGGGTGGGCCTTTTCGATTTCATCAAACAGAACCACGCTGTAAGGATGGCGGCGCACTTTTTCGGTCAGCTGGCCGGCTTCATCATAACCCACATAGCCCGGAGGGGAACCGATCAGGCGGGACACCGCGTACTTTTCCATATACTCGCTCATATCAATGGAGATCAGCGGGTCCACGGTATCAAACAGCTGATTGGCCAGCTGCTTGACCAGCTCGGTTTTGCCCACGCCGGTGGGGCCGACAAAGATAAAGCTTGCCGGGCGGTGGCGGCCAGACAGGTCTGCCCGCGCACGCTTAACGGCCAGCGCTACGCTGTGCACAGCTTCGTCCTGGCCGATGATATGCTCTTTCAGGGCATCTTCCAGCCCCATCAGGCGGCCATACTCGGTCTCTTTGATTTTAACCGCCGGAATGCCGGTCCACAGTTCCACAACCTGGGCCACATCGTCCGCCGCCACCTGGATATCGGCCACGCGCAGCTCCAGCGCAGGCAGCTTTTGGCGCAGCTGGGCCAGCTCGGTCTTGGTTTTGGCCAGTTCCTCGTAATCAATAGCGGCATCGCCCTGCTTTTCAGGGTCGGGGTTTTCCAGGTCATGCTCTTTGGTTTCCAGCTCTGCCACCTGCTTTTGCAGGTTCAGGAACTCGGTAATTTCAGGGTGGCGCAGGTTGCAGCAGGCGCAGGATTCATCCAGCAGGTCAATAGCCTTATCCGGCAGGTAGCGGTCGGTGATATACCGTTCCGACAGGTGTACCACATCTGCCACGATGGAATCGGGCACACGCACGCAGTGGTACTTTTCGTAATAACCTTTTACGCCGCGGATAACCGCAATGGCATCATTGATGGAGGGTTCTTCCACCTTGACGGGCTGGAAGCGGCGCTCCAGCGCAGAATCTTTTTCAATAAACTTGCGGTACTCGGCAAAGGTCGTTGCGCCGATAACCTGGATCTGCCCACGGGACAGGGCCGGTTTCATGATGTTGGCGGCGTTCATGGCACCGTCCGAATCCCCGGCGCCGACAATGTTGTGGATCTCGTCAATGAACAAGATCACATTGCCGGCGGCCTTGATTTCAGAAAGCAGGCCCTTGACGCGCTGTTCAAACTGGCCGCGGAACTGGGTGCCTGCCACAAGGCTGGTCAGGTCGAGCAGGAAGATTTCCTTATCCTGCAGCCCTGCCGGCACCTGCCCCTTGGCAATGCGCTCCGCAATGCCCTCGGCAATGGCGGTCTTGCCAACGCCCGCTTCACCAATGAGGCAGGGGTTGTTCTTCTGGCGGCGGCTCAGGATCTGGATGGTGCGGTAGATCTCCCGGCCGCGGCCGATGATATCATCCAGCTTCCCCTCCCGGGCTTTGCGGGTCAGGTTCTCGCAGTAGGTATCCAAAAACTTGCGGCGGGGCGGCTTTTTGTCGTTTTTGCCCGCCTTCTTTTCGTTTTTGCCGTTCTGGGCACCGCCGTTCACCCCCAGCGGGAAGGTGGCGCTGGAACCGGGCACAAGGTCGCCGTCCTCTTCGCTCTGGTCCGGCTGGCCCATGCCCATCATCATGGAGAAGGGGTTCATGCTGCTCATGTCCCCCATCTCCTGCATCATGTTTTCCATCCGGTCTTCCATGGCATCCATGTCCTCGTCGGACATGCCGAACTGCTTCATCAGATCATCGACCGGTTTGATGTGCATCTCCCGGGCACAGTGCAGGCAGTACCCCTCGTTTTTCATCTGGCCATTTTCCATCCGCTGGACAAAGATAATGGCAGGCCGCTTCTGGCATCGAATGCAGACCATTGTTCCTCCTTTTCCCTCCCCGCTCAGACAAACGGGTTGAACATATTGAATACTTTATAGTAAAGGCTGCCGCTCATCACCGTGTCATTGAGCATGGTGAGGTTGCCGCCGGTGATCACAATGAGCGCCCAGACCACGCAGAGCACCAGATAGATGTCCACAAGGCTGGCAATGCCGCCCACGCCCCAGCCCAGCCAGTGGTTCACTGCACCGATCACGGGCAGCCTGTTCACCAGCCCCAGCACTGTGACCAGCAGGCTGACCAGCATCCGCAGCAGGGCGAACGCCACAAAGAACAGTACCAGCGAGATCACCGGGGTCAGCAGCGGAGCCAGCACCTTCTGGACGATGGCATCCGCCAGCACAACGGCGTTGTCATTGAGGACGGCAGAGATGGAGCGCTCGCAGGCATCCACGATGGATGCCCGGAACGCCTCGGGCAGAAAGCCCGCGTACCGCTGGGCAATGCCATCCAGACTGACGGCTCCCCCGGCGGCGATATTGGCAGCGATCTGGTCCCGGAAGCTTCCGGCGAGGAAGCGCTCGAACACCTGCCCGGCTGCCCAGCCTGAAAAGGCTCTGGCACCGAACAGGCTGATGAGGCTGCCCGTCAGCTGCACCACCGAGGCCAGAAAGCCTTTGCGGGCATACCGGACGGCCAGCACCAGCCAGACCACCGTACATAGGATATCAAAAATAAATGACGGATTCTTGAACATAGAATGGTTTCCTTGTTACTTTCTGTGCAAGAGTGCTAATAAAACTTACCCATTATGCCAAGGGCTCCCCTACTAGGGGAGCTGGCGAGCGAATGCGAGCCTGAGAGGTTGGACAAAGAATCAGTTTTCCTGCGCAGGAATCTCCAACTTCTGCACCGTGTTGCCGCTGAACAGCAGCAGATCCCTGCTGTTGGCCAGCAATGCCTGCGGGCTGGTGTCAAGGTTCTGGCTCCACTGCTGGGTGCCGGACGCATCAAAGCACTCCACGGCGTTATCGGCCAGCAGATAGAACAGGTTCCCCGCCCGGACGATGGAATTTGCCGCCGAGACAGCGGCGCTGAACTGGACATTCAGGTTTTTGTCCAGCGTCACGGCCTGAGAGACCTGCCCCGATGCCAGCAGCAGGGCCACATTGCCTGCCGCGTCCACCGAAACATCCTTCAGATCCGTGCCCGCAAAATCATAGACCGCACGCTCGCCGCCGCCTGCATTGTAGAGCACGGCCCTGGTATCGTAGACAGCCAGGATCGTGGAAGCGGAGGTCCACCCCAGCCACTGGGGCACGCCGCCCTGATTCACCAGACTGACGGGATCGCCCGATGCCAGATTGATGAGGTAGAGGTTGGTCATCACCTGTCCCCCGCTGACGGTGACGGCTGCCGCCGCCAGCTTCCGGCTGTCGGGGGAAAAGGCCATCCGCAGGGGGGTGCCGTCGTTGGAGGTCATGCTCCAGCTGAGCTGCTGCTCCATGGAGGGGCTGTATACCAGCAGCTTTGCCATGCTGGTCTGGTCCTCCGTAACCACAGCCAGCGTGCCGTTGTCCGACATGGCGCAGAGGAAAATGCTGTTTTCCAGTTGCTTGGTGTAAAGGTTCTGGGTGCGGCTCTCCACCCGCAGCTCATTGCCGGAGCGGTTGTAGAGGACAAAGCGGGTCTTGCCCGCGGCCAGCGCCGGGCGGGCATAGCCGCTCTGGATGCTGTTCAGCTTTTTTCCGGTGCGCGACCAGACCACACAGCCCTCGTCCCCCAGCTCCACAAAGCTGCCGGTCAGGGGGGCCATCTGTTCCAGCTCGGCCACACCGGTCTGCTGGGGCCAGCCGGAGCCGGGCAGCAGGGCAATGCGGGCCGTATCGGTCAGGTCCTTCAGGGCCGCCACCGAGCTGCCCGCGATGCCGGTGGCAAACAGCACCACCGCCGTCAGCAGCACCAGCAGCACCGCCGTGCGGCGGATGCGCCTGTTCCGCACACGCTGGCGGGCAGCTTCCAGATATTCGACCCGCCCTTCCGAAAGCGGCTCGTCACTCTCCGGACGGTTGCGATTTTTTCTCATAGGTCGTAGTCCACCTTCTCCAAAAATAGCCCCTTCGCGGGCAGCGTCGGCCCGGCCTGGCTGCGGTCCCGGCTGGCAAGGATGCCGGGGATGGCATCGGGCTGCATCCGGCCCGCACCCACCTCACACAGGGTGCCTGCCAGAATGCGCACCATGTTATAGAGATAGCCGTCCGCTGTCACCTCAATGTCCACCTCGTCACCCTTCCGGGTCACATGGCAGTCGGTGATGGTGCGCACGGTGTCTCCGTGGGCAGCAGCAGAGGAACCCGCCGCGCACAGGGCCAGAAAATCGTGCTTTCCCACAAACTGTTCCGCCGCCCTCTGCATGGCATCCACATCCAGCCGCCGGGGCACCCGGGTGTAATATTTTTCATCAAACGGCGAATCGATGGGGTGGTTGTGGATGCGGTACAGGTAGGTCTTGGTATGGGCGGCGTAACGGGCATGGAACTCCTCCGGCACCACCCGGGCGCACAGCACCCGGATATCCGGGGGCAGGTGCTGGTTGATGGCCAGCGGCAGCTTTTCGGGGGAGATGCGGGTCTCCGCGTGGAAGTTCAGCGCAAAGCCCAGCGCGTGGACCCCGGCATCGGTGCGGCTGCACCCCTTGATATCGGGGCGGCTGTGGAGCACCGCTTCCAGCCCATCCTGAAAGGTCTGGGCCACGCTCCGTCCATTGGGCTGCACCTGAAAGCCGCAGTAGTTGGTGCCGTCGTAGGCAAGGGTCAGTAAATAGTTCATGGAAAAAAACCTCTCAGTCGCCTATCGGCGACAGCTCCCCTAACAGGGGAGCCAAGTTTAGATGCTGCTTTCTTGCCTCTCCTACTAGGAGAGGTGGCAATGCGAAGCATTGACGGAGAGGTTCACACCTTAAAAATTCGGGAACACCAGTCTCGAGCTCAGGATCACCATAAAGCAGACGATGCACACCGCCAGATCGATATAATCCTGCCGGGTGCAGCGCAGCACCTTCAGGCGGGTGCGGCCATCACCGCCGCGGTAGCAGCGGCACTCCATGGCCATGGCCAGCTCATCGGCGCGGCGGAAGGCCGAGATGAACAGCGGGATGAGCACCGGCACCAGCGCCTTGACGCGCTCCATCATGGAGCCGTTGTCCAGCATGGCACCGCGGGCTTTCTGGGCGTTCATGATCTTGTCGGTCTCTTCGATCAGGGTCGGGATAAAGCGCAGGGCAATGCTCATCATCATGGCCAGCTCATGCACCGGGAAGTGCAGCCTGCCCAAAGGCTTGAGCAGCTGCTCGATGGCATCCGTCAGCACAATGGGGCTGGTGGTATAGGTCAGCAGGCTGGTGCCTGCGATCAGTGCCATCACGCGCACCGCCATCAGGATGGCATAGCGCAGGCCCTCGGCGTAGATGTTCAGCACCCAGAAGTGCACCAGCGGTTCGCCCTCGCCCGAAACAAAGAAGAGGTTGAGCACCGCGGTAAAGAGGATGATGGGCAAAATGGGCTTCAGGCTCTTGGTGATGAGCTTGAAGGGGATCTTCGCCACGCCGTACATGGCCACAAGGAACACAAGGGACAGCGTCAGGCCCAGCGGGTTGGACGCGGCAAACAGCAGGATGATGTAGACGATGGTCAACACCAGCTTCATGCGGGGGTCGAACTTATGCACAAGGCTGTCGCCCGGGAAGTGCTGGCCGATGGTGATATCTCTCAGCATGTGGCAGCGCCCCCCTTCTTTGCATCCACACGGGGCAGCACAAGGCTTTCGCCTGCGTCCCGGCGCTTCTTGGCTTCCAAAATCATCTTGACAGCATAGGGCACGGTGTAAACATCCGCCGGGACATCCACACCCATCTCCCGCAGCTTGAGGAAGATCTTTGTGACCTGCGGCACGCTCAGGCCCAGCGCCAGCAGCTCGGGCGCACGGGCGAACACGTTCTCCACGGTATCGTACATGGCGATCTTCTTGTTGCTCATCACCAGCACACGGTCGGCATATTTGGCAATATCCTCCATGCTGTGGGAGACCAGCAGCACGGTGGTACCGGTCTTTTTGTGGTATTCCTTGACCTCAGACAGGATCTCGTCCCGGCCCTCGGGGTCCAGACCGGCGGCAGGCTCATCCAGCACCAGAATGCGGGGCTTCATGGCCATCACGCCCGCCACGGCCACCCGGCGCTTCTGGCCGCCGGACAGCTCAAAGGGGCTGCGCTGCAGCAGCGCCTCATCCAGGCCGACAAAGTCCGCTGCTTCATGCACCCGTCTGTCGATCTCGGCCTCGTCCAGCCCCATGTTTCTGGGGCCAAAGGCGATATCCTTATAGCAGGTCTCCTCAAACAGCTGGTACTCCGGGTACTGGAACACCAGACCGGTGAGGAAACGGAATTCCCGGATCTTTTCCGGCTCGGCCCACAGGTCACGGCCATCGATGATGATGTGGCCGCTGGTGGGCTTGTTCAGACCGTTCATGTGGGTGATGAGGGTACTCTTGCCGGAGCCGGTGGCACCGATGATGCCCACAAAATCTCCCTCTTCCACCTCAAAGCTCACGTCATCCAGCGCGGTGACGGCGTTGGGCATTCCCGGGTTATAGACATAACTCAGGTGATCTACTTTGATAATGCTTCCCATCTTCCGTCCCCTCCCTTACTTCAAAAGCTCATACAGAGCCTGTGCGCACGCGCCGGTGTCGATGATGCCCTCGGGCATGGGGATGCCGGCCTTGACCAGCTCATCCCGCAGCTCGGCAGCCTGCGGCACATCCAGCCGCAGGGCGCGCACCTTTTCGGTCTGGCTGAATACCTCTTTCGGGGTGCCCTCCATGACCACATTGCCCTTGCTCATCACCAACACGCGGTCGGCCTGAGCAGCTTCTTCCATATAGTGGGTGATGGACACCACCGTGATGCCCATGTTCTTGTTCAGATGGTGGATGGTCTGCATCACCTGCTCCCGGCCCCGGGGATCAAGCATGGCGGTGGCCTCGTCCAGGATCAGGCAGTCGGGCCGCATGGCGACCACACCCGCAATGGCAACGCGCTGCTTCTGGCCGCCGGACAGGTTGTGGGGCGCACGCTCCCGGTACTCGTAGATGCCCGCCATCTTCATCGCTTCATCCACACGGCGGCGCATCTCTTCCGGTGGCACGCCCAGATTTTCCAGCGCAAAGGCGACATCTTCCTCCACCACGGTGGCAACGATCTGGTTGTCCGGGCTCTGGAACACCATGCCCACGGTCTGGCGGATATCGTAGATCTTGTCCTCGTCTTTGGTGTCCATTCCCTCCACCAGCACAGTGCCGCTCTCCGGCAGAAGGATGGCGTTGAAGTGCTTGGCCAGCGTGGATTTTCCACAGCCGTTGGCCCCCAGCACTGCCACAAATTCGCCCCGCTTCACCTCAGCCGACACGCCGTTCAGGGCGTAGTCCGGCTGTTCCGGGTCATAGCGGAACTTCAGATCTTTCGCAGTTAAAATCGTTTCTTCCATAGGTTTTCTCTTTCCGGTGGTGCGCCCTTCTCAAAAGGGCTGTACCCCATTCTATTGAAATTGATTGCTTGTTTATTTTTAGCGGCCTCGCCCTCTCCGTCATCGCTGCGCGATGCCACCTCTCCCAAAGTGAGAGGCCTTGGCAGTACGGCAAACTTTCCGGTTTTGCCAAGGGCTCCCCCTTTGGGGGAGCTGCTGAGCAACGCGAAGCCGAGAGGGCGAGCCCGTTTACCTCTTTTATTCTTCCCAAATGGCCGTTGCGCCGCAGGGCACAACGCCGCCGGTGGCGGAAACGGGCAGGCCGATCTCATCACAGCTGGTCTTGCCGCCAAAGCGGGGCACCAGCGTGGTCTTGAGCATATACTCCATGACTGCGGGGGACAGGCCGGTGGTGTAGCTGTTGACCGCAAAGAAGAGGGGCGTATCGCTCAGCACTTCCTCGCACTGGCTGATGAGCTCGTAGATGCAGTCCTCCAGCTTCCAGATCTCGCCGCCGGGGCCGCGGCCGTAGCTGGGCGGGTCCATGATGATGCCATCGTAGGTGTTGCCCCGGCGCTTTTCCCGGGCCACGAACTTGGCGCAGTCGTCCACCAGCCAGCGGATGGGCCGGTCCGCCAGACCACTGGCCACGGCGTTGTCCTTGCCCCACGCTACGATGCCCTTGGAAGCATCCACATGGCAGACGGTAGCGCCCGCAGCGGCACAGGCCAGCGTTGCGCCGCCGGTGTAGCCAAACAGGTTCAGCACCTTGACAGGGCGGCCTGCCGCACGGATCTTTCTGGCGTACCAAGCCCAGTTGACGGCCTGCTCCGGGAACACGCCGGTGTGCTTGAAGCCGGTGGGGCTGACGATGAGGGTCAGCTTGTCCTCGCCCTCACCGCAGGAGATCTTCCACTTCTCAGGCAGACGGCGGCGGTACTCCCACTCTCCGCCCCCCTGATTGGAGCGGTGGTAGATGGCATCGGCCTTGGCCCAGAGCGGACTCTGCTTCTCGGTTTTCCACACCACCTGCGGGTCGGGCCGGATGAGGATGGTCTCTCCCCAGCGCTCCAGGCGGTTGCCGCCGGTGGCATCCAGCAACTCGTAATCTTTCCAACTATCTGCAGGGCGCATAAGCGTCCTCCTTTCTCTCTTCAAACGGCTCAGAACAGGCTCTGCTGGCCGTTGTCCTCCGGGCTTCCGGTCTCGGGGGCTTTCAGGCCCAGGTGCTCATAGGCAAGGCGGGTGGCGCAGCGGCCCCGGGGGGTGCGGGTCAGAAAGCCCATCTGCATCAGGTAGGGCTCACACAGGTCCTCCAGCGTCACAGCCTCCTCGCCCAGCGCCGCCGCCAGCGTTTCCAGGCCCACAGGGCCGCCGTTGTACATCTCAATGATGGCGCGGAGCAGACTGCGGTCCAGCTCGTCCAGACCCAGCGCGTCCACGTCCATCCGCTTCAGGCTCATCAGGGAAACATCCCGGTCGATGATGCCATCCCCCAGCACGGTGGCAAAGTCGCGGACACGCTTCAGGAAGCGGTTTGCCACACGGGGGGTGCCCCGGCTGCATTTGGCCAGCTCGTAAGCGCCCTCCGGGGTGATGGGCTGGTCGAGGATGCCCGCCGAGCGCTGGATGATCCGGCTCAGTTCATCGGGGCTGTACAGCTCCAGCTTGAGCAGCACACCGAAGCGGTCCCGCAGGGGGCCGGTGATCTGGCCCGCACGGGTGGTAGCGCCCACCAGCGTGAAACGGGGCAGGTTGATCCGGATGCTCTGGGCGCTGGGGCCCTTGCCGATCATAATATCCAGCGCGTAATCCTCCAGCGCCGGGTAGAGCACCTCTTCCACCTGCCGGGACAGGCGGTGGATCTCATCAATGAAGAGCACGTCGCCCTCCTGCAGATTGGTCAGCAGGGCGGCAAGGTCGCCGGGCTTCTCAATGGCCGGGCCGCTGGTGATGCGGATCTGCACCCCCATCTCGTTGGCGATGATGCCCGCCAGCGTGGTCTTGCCCAGGCCCGGGGGGCCATAGAGCAGGATGTGATCCATAGGCTCGCCGCGCCGCTTGGCGGCTTCCAGATAAATTTTCAGGTTCTGCTTGACCTTGTCCTGTCCGATGTAGTCCTCCAGATGCTGCGGGCGGAGGCTGTTTTCCTCGTTGTCCGCCGCCGTTAAGCCGGGCTGCATCATTTTTGCGCCATAGAGCGCGGTTTCGTCCTGCATGGATTACCTCCTGCCTGCCATGCCCCGCAGGGCCAGCTTGATGATTTCTTCCACGGGAAGGCTTGCGTCGATCTTGGAAACGGCCAGGGCTGCTTCGCTCTGGCTGTACCCCAGCGAGACCAGCGCCGCAATGGCCTGCCCGGCTCCCTGTGCGGCGGGGGCGGCAGTGGCCGCGCCCACATCCTCGAGGTTGATGCCATCCACAAAGCCCTTTGCCACCTTGTCCTTCAGCTCCAGCACGATGCGCTGGGCCAGCTTGGGGCCCACGCCGGATGCCGCCTTGAAGGCCTTGTGGTCGCCCGCCGAGATCGCCAGCGCCACCCGGTCAGGCTCCATGACGCTCAGGATCGCCAGCCCCACCTTGGGGCCCACACCGGAAACGGCAGTCAGCAGCTCAAAGCAGCTCTGCTGCTCCTCGGTGGCAAAGCCGTACAGGCTGATGTCATTTTCGGTCACGCTCATCACGGTGTAAAGGGTGGCTTCCCTGCCCACCCCGGGCAGTGCGCCCGCAACGCTGGTCGGGCACTGTACATAGTAGCCCACCCCGCCGCAGCTCACCACCACAGCGTTCAGGGTCTTTTTGATGATTTTTCCAGTTAAAGAGTAGATCATAAAGTGTTTTCCCTTTTCGGTCAACTTTTCCTCTGTCCAACCTCTCCGTCATTGCTCCGCAATGCCACCTCCCCTAATAGGGGAGGCCTTGGCAGCCGGGTGAAGCTTACTGGATA
>ENA-ORSR01002197-ORSR01002197.1-human-gut-metagenome-genome-assembly--contig:-NODE-2197-length-11360-cov-3.939850_pt1 | contig 11360 bp, 10 predicted proteins | sample MGYA00241901_ERZ509166 | MGnify/ENA primary metagenome ERZ509166 (study PRJEB26280, sample SAMEA2338860) | human gut metagenome | biome: human gut; feature: human-associated habitat; material: faeces... | reverse complement strand
GCGGAAGTGATTATTCGCCAGCCCAGCGGCGGCGCAAGAGGTCAGGCAACAGACATTCAGATCCATGCGGAAAACATCCTGCGCACCAAAAAGAAACTGAATGAAATTCTGGCAGCAAATACAGGCAAATCCTTTGATGAAATCGCCCGTGACACAGAGCGGGATAACTTTATGACAGCGGAAGAAGCAAAAGAATATGGCCTCATCGACGCTGTCATCACAAAGCCTCAGACAAAGGAGTGAGAATGGAATGACCGGTAAAAACGATGAAACCAACAAATTGCGGTGTTCCTTTTGCGGCAAAACACAGGATCAGGTAAAAAAACTGATTGCCGGCCCCAATGTGTATATCTGTGATGAATGTATCGACCTTTGCGCAGATATTATTGATGAAGAATACGAAACCCTCGCAAAAGAGGACGAAGTGAAAGAACTGCCGAAGCCCAAGCAGATCAAGGAAATCCTTGACCAGTATGTTATCGGTCAGGACAGAGCAAAACAGGCACTGTCTGTGGCAGTTTATAACCACTATAAGAGAATCATGGCTGAAAAGGACATGGGTGTAGAGCTGGCAAAAAGTAATATTTTGATGCTTGGACCGACAGGCTGTGGAAAGACGTTGCTTGCTCAGACACTGGCTAAGATTTTAAATGTGCCATTCGCGATCGCAGATGCAACAGCACTCACAGAGGCAGGATATGTAGGAGAAGATGTGGAGAATATTCTTCTGAAGATTATTCAGGCGGCAGACGGAGATATTGAACGTGCAGAGCACGGTATCATATATCTTGATGAGATTGACAAAATTACAAGAAAGTCAGAGAATCCGTCTATTACAAGAGATGTATCAGGAGAAGGAGTTCAGCAGGCGCTTCTTAAAATTATAGAAGGAACAGTGGCATCGGTACCGCCACAAGGTGGAAGAAAGCATCCGCATCAAGAATTGATACAGATTGATACGACAAATATTTTATTTATCTGTGGTGGAGCGTTTGAAGGTCTGGATAAGATTATTGAGACGCGTATGGATCGAAAATCAATGGGATTTAATGCAGAAGTGGGAAATCACCATGAAGATAATGTGGACAGACTTTTAAGTCAGGTACTGCCGCAGGATTTGGTGAAGTTCGGTCTGATTCCAGAGTTGGTCGGACGTGTTCCGGTCAATGTCACATTAGAGATGCTTGACAGAGATGCGTTGATTCGTATTTTAACAGAGCCAAAGAGTGCTATTGTGAAACAATATCAGAAATTACTGGAACTTGATGGCGTCGAATTAGAGTTTGATAAAGAAGCATTGGAAAAGATTGCAGACACGTCATTGGCGAGAAAGACAGGAGCGAGAGGATTACGTGCGATTATGGAGAATGTCATGATGGACACAATGTATCATGTACCGTCAAATGATCGCATAAAAACTTGCCGAATTACAAAAGAAGCCGTAGAAGGGACAGGAGAGCCGGTTTACAATTCCGAGGCCCTCACGTCAGAAAGTGCATAATGTAAATTGGGGACGGGGGTAATGTGACATTACCCCCGTCCCTGAATAAGGAGGAAATATGGAAAAACAGATACGGAATATACCTATGGTTGCCTTAAGGGGAATGACAATCATGCCGGAGATGGTGGTACATTTTGATGTGAGCCGTGCCTATTCCATCCAGGCAATCCAGCAGGTTATGCAAGGCGAAGAACAACGGGTATTTCTTGTTGCGCAAAGAGAGCTGAATATAGAAGATCCAGACTTAAAGGATGTATTTGAGATTGGGACGATCGCGACAATCAAGCAGGTCATTAAATTGTCGAAGAATATGCTTAGAGTGTTAGTGACTGGGGAAGAGCGGGCAAGACTTATTTCTTTGGAGAAGGAAGAAGGGTATTTGAATGCTCAGGTGGAAGTCATTGAAGAGCCGCAGGCTGAGGAGGAAGTCGTAGATAATCCAAGAGCGAAGAATATTCAGGAATTATTTTTAGAATATGCGATGAAAAATGGGAAAATTCCGAAAGATGTCATTACACAGGTTGCGGATGAAAAGACATTTTTAGGATTAGTGAATCAGATTGCTGCGAATGTTCCGCTTGATTATTTGAATTTGCAGGATATTCTGGAAGAGACAGATTTGAACAGACGCTACGAAGTGTTGGCATTTAAGATTGCCAATGAGATGGAAGTGATGCATCTCAAAGAAGAGATTCAGGGAAAAGTCAAAGAACGTATTGACAGACATCAGAAAGAATTTATATTGAGAGAGCAGTTGAAAGTGATTCGGGAAGAGCTTGGAGAGGACAATATGCTTTCGGATGCGGAGGAGTTTGAGACTGCTACAAAAAAATTAAAGGCTTCCAAGGAAATTAAGGAGAAGCTGATGAAAGAAATTCATCGTTTTAAAAGTGCGATGAACAGTTCGGCAGAAAATGGGGTTATCCGCACTTACATTGAGACGATGTTGGAGATGCCGTGGGACAAGATGGGAAAAGATAATACCGATATTGCATATGCAAAACAGGTATTGGAGGACGAACACTATGGACTGGAAGCCGTGAAAGAAAGGATTTTGGAATTTCTCGCTGTCCGTTCTCTGACAAAGAAAGGAGAAAGTCCGATTCTTTGTCTTGTTGGTCCGCCGGGAACAGGAAAGACCTCAATTGCACGTTCGCTTTCCGAAGCATTAAAAAAACCGTATACACGGATTTCACTTGGCGGTGTGAGGGATGAAGCAGAGATTAGAGGACACCGGAAAACATATGTGGGAGCAATGCCGGGAAGAATTGCAAATGCGCTTAAAATGTCTGGTGTAAAAAATCCGTTGATTTTACTTGACGAGATCGACAAAGTGAGCAATGATTATAAGGGAGATACTTTTTCTGCGCTGTTGGAAGTGCTGGACAGTGAGCAGAATGTAAAATTTAGAGATCATTATCTGGAAGTACCGATTGATCTGTCTGAGGTATTGTTTGTGACGACAGCAAATTCTCTTCAGACAATTCCAAGACCATTATTAGACCGTATGGAAGTCATTGAGATCAGCAGTTACACGGAAAATGAGAAGATGCATATTGCAACGCAGCATCTGCTTCCAAAGCAGCTCCAAAAACATGGATTGACACCGGAGCAGTTAAAAATCAGCAAAGGTGCTATTTGGAAAATTGCGAGAAACTATACAAAAGAAGCAGGAGTCAGACAGCTGGAGCGTAAAATTGGAGATATCTGCAGAAAATCAGCACGAGAGATTTTGGAGACAGGAAAAAGTAGTATTCGTGTAACAGAACGAAATTTGGAGAAATATCTGGGAAAAGAGAAATATTCTTATCAGATGATAAATGAGACAGACGAGATAGGGATTGTAAGAGGTCTTGCATGGACAAGTGTCGGTGGGGATACGCTTCAGACAGAGGTCAATATTATGCCGGGAGAGGGAGAGATTCTATTGACCGGACAACTTGGAGATGTGATGAAAGAGTCTGCACGGACAGGGATCAGCTATATCCGTTCTGTGGGAGAAAAATATAAGATTCCGGAAGATTTCTTTAAAAAGCACGATATCCATATTCATATTCCTGAAGGTGCTGTTCCAAAAGACGGTCCGTCTGCAGGTATCACAATGGCGACGGCTATGATTTCCGCAATCACAAACACGAAGGTCAGAGCGGATGTGGCGATGACCGGAGAGATTACACTGCGGGGAAGAGTGCTTCCAATCGGAGGATTAAAGGAAAAGCTTTTGGCAGCAAAAAGTGCAGGAGTAAAGACTGTATTGGTACCAGAAAAAAATATGCGCGATGTGGAAGAGATTTCATCCGAGATTACAAGAGGACTGGAAATTATTCCGGTAAGCTATATGGATGAAGTTTTGAAAACTGCATTAATATATGAGGAAAACGAAAATGAAAATTAAGAGTATTGATTTGGAAATTGTATGTGGAATTACGAGTAAGCTTCCGGAGACAGACAAAGTAGAGATTGCATTTGCCGGAAAATCAAATGTAGGGAAATCTTCATTGATCAATGCGTTGATGAATCGAAAGTCTTTTGCGCGTACATCAGCGACGCCGGGAAAAACTCAGACTATCAATTTCTATAATATTAATGATATAATGTATTTAGTAGATTTGCCTGGATATGGATATGCAAAAGTTTCTGAGAAAGAAAAAATACAGTGGGGAAAATTGATTGAACGCTATTTGCACAGCTCGAAACAGTTGAAAGCAGTATTTTTGCTGATCGATATCCGACATGATCCATCTGCAAATGATAAGATGATGTATGAGTGGATTGTATCGCAGGGGTACAATCCGATCATCATTGCGACAAAACTGGACAAATTAAAAAGAAGTCAAGTCGCAAAACATGTAAAGATGATCAAGCAGGGACTTGACCTTGTTCCAGGAACACAGATCATACCATTCTCGTCTGTGTCAAAACAGGGAAGAGAAGAAATTTGGGAATTGGTGGAAAAGAATTTTCTGAGTGAAACCGAGGTGGGATAAATGGAAGATACGCGTCCATATTGGAAAGTAATCGTAAGTCTGGCTTTCAGCCTGATAGGAACCATTTTATTTATTGTCATAGGAATAAAATTGTTGTGGTTTTTTATGCCATTTGTCATCGGGTGGTTTATTGCATTTATTGCGAACCCGCTTGTGTGCTGGCTGGAAAAGCGGTTAAAGATTGTAAAAAAGCTAGGGTCGGCAATTATTATCATTGCAGTTTTGGCAGGAGTAGTCATTGCACTGTACTTTGGAATCAGTAAGCTTGCAGATGAGGTGGGAAGTCTCATTACAAATTTCCCACAGATGTACAGTGAATTGGAAAAAGGAATGAAAGATATCGGGGAGAGTTTTCAAGGTGTTTTTCGCCTGTTGCCAGAAGGAATACAGACTGGGTGGAATGCAGTGGTTGCGAATTTAGACAATACGATGGGAAACTTGATAGGAAAGATCAGTGAGCCGACGGTGGAAGCGGCGGGAAATCTGGCAAAGAGCATTCCGTCAATTTTAGTATCAACCATCGTGACTATCGTGGCAGCATACTTTTTTATTGCAGAGCGTGACGAAGTGATTGTGTGGTTCAAAAAGATCACTCCAAAGCCGATTCAGCAGAGGATGACTTTGGTTATCGACAATTTAAAATATGCAGTGGGAGGCTATTTTAAAGCACAGTTTAAGATTATGATCGTAGTGGGCGTGATTCTGTTTATTGGATTTGAGATTATGCAAGTCAATTATTCAGCACTTTTGGCGATTTTGATTGCATTTCTTGATTTCCTTCCAGTGTTTGGAACAGGAACGGCAATTTGGCCTTGGGCAGTGTACAAAGTGTTAAGCGGTGATTATAAGATGACAATCATGTTGCTTGTACTGTATGGAGTAACTCAGCTTGTAAGGCAGCTGATCCAGCCGAAGCTTGTAGGAGATGGACTTGGGATGCAGCCTTTGGTAGCGCTTGTGTTACTTTTTGTAGGATATAAAGTGGGAAGTCTGCTTGGCATGATTTTTGCAGTCCCGGTTGGGATGATTGCGATTAATATGTATAAAGCAGGGGCATTTGATTATATATTAGATGATGTGAAGATATTGATCAAAGGAGTTATGAGTTTAAGAGAGTAAGAAAATATTGCAGATAAGAAAAAAAGGCCGACTTAGAGAATCATTGATTCCAAGTGCAGCCTTTTTCTTATTTTAAGAAGAAACGAAGCAAAGTTTCATTAGTTTTCTTATAGGGTTGATAGCGCATCGGAAGATCGAGCCAAGTCCTCTTATCTACAATGCTTTTATAGTGGGAGAACGTGTCAAAACCGTCCTTTCCGTGATAAGCGCCCATGCCACTTTCTCCGAATCCGCCGAATCCCATTTCACTTGTGGCAAGGTGAATGACAACATCATTGATGCATCCGCCACCAAAACTGCACCGCGCAGTGACTTTTTTGGCAATCTTTTGGTCAGATGTAAATAGATAAAGTGCAAGCGGATGCGGCATGGAATTGATTTTTGCGATTGCATGGTCAAGAGAATCGTAAGTCACAATTGGGAGAACTGGTCCGAAAATCTCTTCCTGCATGACAGCATCTTTGAATGTGACACGGTCAAGTAATGTCGGCTCAATCTGTAACGTATCAGAATCGAATTTTCCGCCCCACACTGTTTTTTCTGTGTCTATGAGGGTCAAAATACGTGAAAAATGCTTTGCGTTGATGATTTTCCCGTAATCTGCATTGGCAAGCGGTGTGCTTCCAAATTGTCTGACAATCTGTTTCTTTAATTCTTGAATGAGCGAGTCTTTGATCTCCTTGTCGCAATAAATGTAATCCGGTGCGACGCATGTCTGACCGCAATTTAAAAATTTCCCAAATATGATACGTTTGGCTGCCAGTTTCAGATTGGCAGTCTTTTCTACAATACAGGGACTTTTCCCGCCGAGTTCCAATGTGACCGGTGTCAGATGAGTGGCTGCTTGCCGCATCACTTCCTTTCCGACAGATTGGCTTCCTGTAAAGAAGATGTAGTCAAAACGTTCATTTAGGAGACACGTATTTTCTGTGCGACCGCCGGTCACGACCGAGACATACTCCGGTGCAAAACATTCATGTATCATCTTCTGTATAAGTGCGCTTGTGTAAGGAGAGTAGGCACTTGGCTTAATAACGGCTGTGTTCCCTGCGGCAATTGCGTCAATCAGAGGATCAATCGTCAAGAGGAATGGGTAATTCCAGGGACTCATGATCAGACATACACCATAAGGCGAAGGTTTTCGATAGCTTCTCGAATGAAACTGGGCGAGTGGCGTATGGACGCGTTTTTCTTTTGCAAAAGAGCGTGTGTGTTTCAGCATGTAGCTGATCTCACTCAGTACAAGTCCGGTTTCACACATGTAGGTTTCAAAGGCGCTTTTCCCAAGATCTTTTTTGAGGGCTTTGTTGATATCTGCCTCATGGCGAGTGATACAGTTTCGCAGACGGCGAAGTGAATCTAATCTATAAGAGACATCGAGTGTTGCTCCTGTATGAAAAAATGCACGTTGCCGGTCAACAATTTGTTTGATTTCATTTTGTGTCATTTAAGGTTCCTCCTGCTTGTTTTATGATACCTCTAAATATAGAGGAAGGCAAGGAAGGAATGTCAGAAAAAAATATTGAATTGTACAAAAAAAGTATTAAAATATACAAATGAATAAAAAAAGCTTTTAAAATTATAGTCGATTTGTTATAATGAAGCGCACTAAAAAAACACATAGAGGAGAAAAAGTATGAAATTATGGAAAAAACTTTGTATCACATTTTTAGTGGCGCTGATGGCATTCTTCAGTGTAAATGTTGGAAATGTAGATGCGAAAGAAACAGTAACTACGAAAAAAAGTGTGTTATCAATTGATGCAGGAAGAAAGTATTTCTCAGAAGATCAATTGAAACAAATCATTGACAAAGCGTACAAAAACGGATATACATCTGTGCAGATTCTGTTAGGAAATGATGGTTTACGTTTTGTGCTCGATGATATGAGCATGCAGGTGAATGGAAAAAGCTATGCAAGTGAAGATGTAAAAAAAGCAATCACAGCAGGAAACAATTCTTATTATGCAGATCCAAATGGCGATGTATTGACAGAAGATGAGATGGATCGCATTGTGGCTTATGCAAAAGAAAGAGGTTTGGACATTATTCCGGGAATTAACAGCCCTGGACATATGGACTCCATTTTAGTTGCGATGGAACAGTTAGGATTAGAGAATGTACGTTACACGAAAGATGGAAATGAATCAAAACGTACAGTAAACATTGAAAATCCAGAAGCAATTGAATTTACACAAGTTTTGGTAAAGAAATATATCGATTACTTTAGTGCATCAGGAGTTTGTGAAATATTCAATTTTGGGGCAGATGAATATGCAAATGATGTATTTGGAGTTCCGGGATGGGGCGAATTACAAAAGTTAAATATCTATGATAAATTTATCGATTACACGAATGATATGGCTGCGCTGATCAAAGAGGCAAATATGCTTCCAATGTGCTTCAACGATGGTATTTACTACAACAGCGATGACAAATTTGGAACATTTGACAAAGATATCATTATCTCTTACTGGACAGCAGGATGGTGGGGATTTGATGTAGCAAAACCAAGCTATTTCGCAGAAAAAGGACACAAGATTCTAAATACAAATGATGCATGGTACTGGGTGTTAGGAAACGTCACTTCTGAGGATGGAATTTATGCTTACCAAAATACACTGAAAAATATCGAAGCAAAACCATATAATGAATTAGCAGGTGGCAGCACGGTGGACACGATTGGAAGTATGCAGGCTATTTGGTGTGATAATCCGTCAAAAGAGCATGATATGGATCGTGTATTAACGTTAATGGATGCTTTTTCTGAGAAACACAGAGATATTTTAGTGAGACCTGCAGATTACTCAAAAGTAGATGCAGCACTTGCAAAAGTACCGGCTGATTTGTCTATCTACACAGAAGAGACAGTGAAGGCAGTCAATGATGCAACAGCAGCAGTTGTAAGAAACTTGAAAGAGACAGAACAGGCAACTGTAGATGGTTATGCAGCGGCAATCGAAAACTCAGTTGCTAAATTAGAGCTTAGAAAAGCAGATTATACAAAAGTAGACGAAGCAATTCAGAAAGCTGAAAAATTGAATGCAAAAGATTATAAGAATTTTGACGCTGTGACAAAAGCAGTGAACGCGGTTGTACGTGATTTAGATATCACAAAGCAGGCTCAGGTAGATGCTTACGCAAAGGCGATTGAAGATGCGATTGCACAGTTAGAAAAGAAAACAGTTACAGAAAACATTTCGAAACCAACTGCACCACAGACAGGAGATGTAGCATCACCATTTACTTGGATGACATTGTGCGTGATCGCAGGCGGTTGTGTTGTGACAATGAAAAAAAGAAGAGCATAGAGAAAAAAATCTATCTGCTCATAGTTGAAATGTTCGAATAGCCTTGTTTGACAGGCTATTCGGACATTTTTTTCTGTGTTGAAGAATCATAAATAAAGAAATTTATTATTTTTTGCTGTCCTTTGATATGAAATGTGTGTTCTTTTTCCAAACGGCGTATCATTCCCTGGTGCTCATAAAATCCATAGTTACAGGTTGTATCTGTAAATAAATAAAATTCTTTTAACCCGGTTTTCTCCATATGCTCAAGAGCTGATTGAAAAAGCATTTTTCCGATTCCTTTTCCACGGCACGAAGAACTTACGGCAAATAATGCAAGCTCTGCTGGATAGGATTTGTTGCTTTCACTCAATAATTGCTTATCTATCTCATTTACTTTTTCAAAAATTTTTGATACGTTCCGGCCCTCTTTGGAACGATACAATGACAATATAGACTTTACTTGTAATAATCTATTTGAAAATGAACATTTGTGGTTTTGGATATCGTTTATCAAAATAATACCTGCAACTTTCCCGTTAAGTACGGCTACTCTTGAGAACGTATAATTTGTCAGACAACTGCTTAAAAATGCTCTTGCTAATTTAACCGCTGTTTTCTGACTGCTAAATTCATCATAATGCCAAGTTTCTCTGATGATAGTTTCTACTGTCTTAAAGTCTTGTTTTTGATATTCTCTTAATTCTATTTGCATTGATATTCTCCTTGTTTTTATGTTTTATATTTTGTATGATAAAGTATACAGTTACTGTAATGTCAATGGGGAGATAAAATAAAATGAAGAAAGAAATGAAAAGGTTAACAACAGCACAATTTGCAAAATTGCATGAAGTAAATAAACGAACACTTCATTACTATGATGATATAGGTCTTTTTTGTCCTCTTACAAAAGAAGAAAACGGGTATCGATATTATGATATTTCACAGAGCATAGATTTTGAGTATATCCGTATGCTAAAGGAACTGAATATGAGTATTAAAGAAATTGAAATGTATCGAAAACAGCCTACACCTGACAACTTTTTAAAAATTGCAGACACAAAGGAGCAAGAACTCGACAAGGAAATTCAAAAGCTGAAGAATATTAAAAGGATATTACAAGCAAAGAAAGAGCAGATTGTTTTTTGTGAAAGTTTACAAGAACAAGAAATTAGAGTTGAAGAATGTAAATCAGAAAGGATTTTAACGTTTCCTTATGACTTTTCCGAGGATGATATATCTGAGATTTTTAGCCCGTTAAAATCCACATGGGGAATTGAACAAATTCGTATGGGAATAGGTAGCTTTATATCACTTGATAATGTATATAACATGAATTTTACCAAATATGACGGAATTTATACAATTGCATTAAACAATAAATCTGTTTCAAATAGTTTTATAAAGCCCAAGGGAAGATATTTATGTGGTTATCAAAAAGGTACATGGGATAAATTGCCGAAAATGTATCAAAAAATACTTGATTATTCTAAGAAACACGACTTAAAACTCACAGGATATGCTTATGAAGTGGGACTTAATGATTTTGTGATTTCTAATCCAGACGATTATATTACAAAGATTATGATTAAGATTGAGGAAAACTTGATTTTTCGTGTATAATTGCTTATAAAGAAAATAATAAATTTGCAATTGTTACTTGCCGGTAACTTAAATGTTAATATGCGTTGCTTGCAGCAACGGGGAATTCCTCATACAATATTTTTAGAAAATAAAAAAGGAGGACATTTATAATGTTAAATGAAAACATCAAAGCAATCAGAAAATCAAAAGGGCTTTCACAACAAGAACTTGCTATTAAATTGAATGTGGTACGGCAAACAGTATCGAAATGGGAAACAGGAGTTTCCCAAACAAAAGGATATTAAGAAATAACCTGTGTTTACCTGCTTGCAAATAAAAGAATAATACTATTATGTTAGAGATACTGCATAAATCTGCTGGTATCTCTTTTTCGTTGCCTTGAAACAACAGACTATTTCATTTCTGCTTGTTCGTTATCAACGTCTTAGCTCATAGCTTGTCAAGAACCTGTTGCAACGCAATGCGTCAGCACTCTTTACAAGCTGTGTGATAAGGCGTATCTTCTTGATGGCAGAAATTACCAAGCATTTTACTTTTACAGTAAGGTGCTTTTTTGTTTATGATATTTATCTATATCCATAGGAAGGAGGATTGATAAAAAATGGCACAGGTTTATGGATATGTACGGGTTTCCAGCATAGACCAAAATGAGGAACGACAGATTGTCGAACTATCAAAAAGAAATGTACTTTCAAAAAATATCTACATAGACAAGCAGTCTGGAAAAAGTTTTGAACGTCCGCAATATAAAAAGCTTGTAAGAAAGCTAAAACAAGGCGATTTGCTTTATATTTTAAGTATTGACCGACTAGTATAACGAATATTAAATAATTGCTATATTAAATTGATACTGCTTCCT
>ENA-ORSR01002192-ORSR01002192.1-human-gut-metagenome-genome-assembly--contig:-NODE-2192-length-11384-cov-4.250772_pt1 | contig 11384 bp, 14 predicted proteins | sample MGYA00241901_ERZ509166 | MGnify/ENA primary metagenome ERZ509166 (study PRJEB26280, sample SAMEA2338860) | human gut metagenome | biome: human gut; feature: human-associated habitat; material: faeces... | reverse complement strand
CAAATCCAATGGCCTGCATGGGGTTGGATACCAAAATCAAAAAGGTTCCCAGAACACATCCGATAAAAGCGCCGAAAATAGGAATTAAAGCTGTAAATGCAATTACCACACCAACCAGCAAAGCATAGGGAAATCTCAAAATACTCATGGTTACAAAAAACATGGTTCCTAAGATTACTGCCTCTGTACACTGCCCTGTAACAAAATTAGAAAAGGTCTTATAGCTTAAAGAAGCTACTTCCAATGTTTTCTTCACTGCCTTTTGTGGTAAGAAAGCATACAGCACTTTCTTCACCTGAACAAACAGCTTCTCCTTCTGCAGCAAAATATAGCAGGCAAAAACAAAGGCCACACAGAAATTCATAAGAGAATTAATAACCGTTCTTGCCACTGTAAACGTAGAGCTTAACACGTTGCTTGCCCCGTTTCTCAGGAAATCTACCGCTGTCTGAATAATCTTATCCCAATTAAACTCCAGACTCTGAATCCAGGCCGCCATCTGTTCACTGTCAGGGAAGGTATTCATGGCCCATTCTTGCACATGAGGAAGAAAAGCCTCGATATTTTTTTCAGTATTATATTTTGGAAGATATGTTTTTTCGTAATAAATTATAGAAAGGAAAGGGTGTATGAAAAGAAAAGATAATAAAAAAAGGGTATTTGAGATGGATACAAATAGTTTGTTTTCTTTTATCCTAATTATAAGTATCATTGGTGCATTTTTATGTATAACTGGTTTTATTGGAACAAATATGATTAGTAAGAGGATGTCATATAATTATTTAAGTATTATTCTGATTATCTCAGTTAATTGGCGTCCAGCTCGTAATAGTAACATACCAGGATTTTCTGGTATGAATGCACAGATTGCAGAAAGAGAAGACAAGTCTAATCCATTATTTCAGTATGGGTATATAGCACAACACAGAAAAAGAAAATGGATGTCGAATTTAAAAGGCTTTTACGTTTTACAAGTTCAGGCTTTAATAAAAATTTTAGCTTTAATTATATTATCTTTGGTTACGGCTGTGCATTGGGTCTGTTTTAATCAAATGTATATATCAAAATTGTTAGTATTTTGTTATGTAATTATATATGCATGGATGATACTAGGAGCGGTTTTTCGGTGTTTTGTAAGCTGGAAATATAATAATATTTTAAATCGAAGTAGAAAACAACTTTATAAGTTATTTATTGATGGTGAAATATTTCAGACATCTAAAAAACATTCAGAAAAAATAGAAATTATAAAAACTTTTTTGAGGGATAAAGATTTAATGGAAATAGCCAGTTGGGCGTTTATGGATTATTATGAGTTAGTAGTGGAAACAAAAGAGAGACTTTTAGATGACATACATAATAAAATATCTATACATATTTATGAAGATAGAAAAAACTACAAAACTCAGATATTAGTACAGCTTTGTGTTTCAGAGCTTACAGAGAGGCACATAAAACTATTGAAAGAAGAGTTAAAAAAATTTGTAAAAAAGCATATAGATAGACTTCCTGTAGTGCCAATATGTATAACGAACATTTTTTATGTGGATAAGCTATCACCATTTTTAATAGATATGATAACTCAGCAGAATAGTCAGAGTGAATCTGTTTGTGTTTTGACAGCTGGAATTGTATTAAAAGAACAAAAAATATACATTTCTAAAAGCGGGGAGAATCAGGAAACAGAAAATTATCAAAGAATGAGAAATGTTTTTGAGGAGGTTATAGATAAGTTTACCGTAGATGAAGAAGAGATTTGTTTATGACAAATATAAGAAGATGAAATCCCCAATTTTTGATAGGTTTGAAGAGTTTTCATTTATGTATGTTGTAATGGTAAAGTCTAAAGAAAAGCTGAGAAAGAGGTCGAGGAAATAAAAAAAAGGGAGAGGGAATGGTTCAGAATTTAGGAGACAAAAGAATTGGATTTCCAAAGGTTCGAAACGATAGTTCTTTTATGGAAACACAGAGGTAAACTATACTTATGACAGCTGGAGTAAGAGTTTAAGTATTACCGGAAGCCACGGGAAAAATATGTATGCATACTGCGAATCCGGCTAATCTTGTGGATTACAGTGGATGTTTTGCGGCTTCAATAGGTGCTTTGTTAGCTGGTACGGTAAAAAAATTTGTAGTAACAGTAGCTAAAAAAGTAGCATCAGCAGTTGCGGGATTTGTTGCAGGATTTGTGGCACATAAAGCTATAGATTTCGTAGGGTCAATTGATTTTTTGCTTCGAAAGAAAAAGAAGAAGTCAAGATAGACGCAGACGCTATACTGCGGTCTAAGAAGCAGAGGAAAGATTTTCCTATTTATAGATATGGTGGAACAAATCCTGGTAATTTAACTCCAAAAGATAAAGATAAGGATACAGGGCTTTCTTTTTCTACAATTCCCCCACGATCTGGAAGTGCAGCAGTTACAACCATAAACAAGTTGAACGCAACAGGAGTGGTATTTGCTGAGCAAGATGGTCCAACTCATGTGAAAGTTCTTCCGGTAGGAGTGCCGTTACAAACTTGGATAGAAGCGGGTTCAAATTCTATTTGGACTCGGGCAGTAAAAAATATAGTTGTAAAATGGGATGGAGGATATTGATATGACAGTAGATATTGACACTTTATATGAAATGTTGGATGAGAGAAAGCCTATAGAGGTTCAGGAAGAGGCTATCAGAGAAGCGAGAAAGATAAAATCCTTATCTGTATTGATGCAGCCTGTAGAATATAAATTGTCGTGGGAAAATTGTGCAAAAGTAATCTGTGAAAAAACAGATAAGGAAATAAATAATTACACATATGAGATGCTGGAGTGGCTGCAGGATCTTAATTGGCCGGGAGCATTTTTGATCATGGAAAGACTGGAAAAAATGAATCCTCAGTTGTTGTTGAACGCTACCATTTATGCAGTAAAGCAGGCGCTCCTGCTAAAAGATAATGAATGGCTGACCTATATGTCATATCTTCTAAAAAATAAAAAATTTTATGATGCACTTTCTGAAGAAAAAAAATATAAGAAAATAATGAGAAGATACTATGAATCTTATTGGGGAAAATTAGACTACTGATTAGTTTGATTGTAAATAATAATATCAGAACATTAGTTTTGAAGGAGGCGGTTCCCCTGCCGCTTCCTTTTCTATACCCTTTTTTAAGGGGATTTCATGAGAAATGGAGGAAAGCAAGCATGAAATACAAGATTTTTACAGTAATTGCCCTTCTAGGCAGTACGGTAGCGGAACTGTTTGGAGGCTGGGATACCGCGTTAAAGACATTATTGATCTTTATGGTTTTGGACTGGCTTACAGGCGGAATCATACTTCCGGCTGTGTTCCGCAAAAGTCCAAAGTCGCCTAACGGAGCGTTGGAGAGCAGAGCCGGATGGAAAGGGCTTTGCAGGAAAGGAATGACTTTATTGTATGTCCTGATCGCAGCCCGTCTGGATATGGTTCTGGGAGTGGAATACATAAGAAATGCAGTGTGCATCGGATTTATTGCAAATGAAGTGCTTTCTATTGTGGAGAATGCAGGGCTGATGGGAGTTCCTATGCCTTCCATGATAAAAAAGGCAGTAGATATATTAAAGGACACAGCAGAAAGTGGAGTGAGGTAGTATGGAGGATATACCGAAGCTATAAAATCTGACAGAGGCATAGAAGGTAATTGGGAAAAGCAGAAAAAGAGATATCAGAACAAAAATTTTATAAATAAATATAGTTCAGTCCGTTTTATTGGGTTGACACAAACATATGTTTCCTATAAAATATATACAAACAAATGTTTGCGTATCAGGAAGGAGGCTATGGTTTATATTTTACTTTACAGAAGAAAAATCTGAAGGGGGTAACAGTTGATGCAGAAGGAATTTAATCAGCAGAGAATTGAAATGGGAGAAAGGATCCGAAAATTGCGGAAACGCTGTGATTTTTGTCAGGAATCTCTTGCAGAAGCTATGGACGTGTCAACGATGACGATCTCACGGATTGAGAACGGGATAACAAAAATGGACGTGGAATTTTTAATGAGATTATCCAGAGTTCTGGAAGTTCCGGTAAATGTGATTCTGGGGTTGGAAGATGATAAGGACTGGAGATTCAGATATTTATGATGTGAGAGAAAACGGTTGAAAATCCAGCCGTTTTCTTTATAAAAAAGGATATAAAGGTATTAGAATAACATGGTTACTTTTATTGACGGGGCTGTAAATATAGTGGTAAGCTGTATTTAGCATAGTTGGGATAAGCTTTTAGCAGCAGCGGTATTTTGGATGGAGTATTTATTCCTTCTTTGTAATCTTATCGGCGCTGTTCTATCCGGCAGAAGTTTTGTCTTATTTTCATATTGTTTTAAAAAGAACAGGTGGTACAGAGCCAGGGAGAATGGTATTGGGGAAGGGGGGATTGAATGAAGAACATAAGTGAACAGGAGTTTTGGCAGAAGATTGTTAGTGAATTTTATACACAGGGCAAATTAGTCAGGAATCCTATAATTGCCTGAACGCTTTTCTTGAGTGTCCTGAAATTATAGAAATGTTGAACGGCTGTGAACTGAGCTCGGAAGAGTGTAAACAATATAGAGCAGCGATTTTAGATGTGCTGAGTACGAAGAGATCCGATCTTACAAAAAGAGAAGATTCAATCCGACAAAAACTTTCAGATCGGAATAAAAAAGCAGAAGAGTATTTGCTTGATGAAAAAATGTTCATAGATGAACACATGGAAGAAACTGTTCAATTTCTGATTATGCAGGGGATCTGTAAAAGCCAGGGAGAAGAGTTGTCGGCTATTTTAAGTTCAAAAGTAAAGTACAGGAAATACAGTAAACATAAAGGGTTTAGTATGGGATTATATGAAGCAAGTCCAGTATTTGACCTTACAGTGGGGAATGCGGAAAGAGGGAGTTTTTATAAGAGAGTACCAAAAGACAAATATGGAAAGCTGGAATATTTATTCCGAGAGGATGGCAGATTAGTATCTATTATTTATTATTCAAGTGAAAGCTACCATAATATTTGTTGTGTCTTATATTCAAAGAGTTATATATATTATATGGTTTTTGAGCAGCTTTGTGGAAATAAAACATTGTATGGTATAAAGATTTTAAAAAATCTTAATAACAAATTGGAATATTTGAAATGGTGTGTGTATGAAGGCAAAACAGGAATACACAGAGTAGGTAAGGAAACTTATTTGTATGATAACAGCAAAATAGAAAAATGGTGGTATGAAGAATTTTGGTTTCCAATATATAATGAAAATACAACTTTAGATGGGACCATAATAAGAGAGCTTTATACCGGAATATACGATAAGGAAGGATATATGTCCGGATATAAAGTTGATTCATATATCGGAAACAGATTAGCGAAGGAGGTATTCCGGGAAAAACTTGCACATATATTCGGTTATAATGAGTTTTATTTGTCGGAAAAAGAAAGATTGGATACGGGAAAGGACTCCTTAAGATGGAAATATCCTCCAAATTATTTTGACTGAAGATCAGAGAAATTATTCTATAATAAACAGCTTTGTATGGGGTATGGAGTTTGTAAATATTTGATGTCTACATTATAGATGGAACAATTCATATTTAGGGGGCTTGTATGTGGTACGAGATTTCTTCAGAGAGAGATATAAATGATTTTATGAAAAAAATAAATTTTTTCCATGACTGTTGTATTAAAGAATTGAAATATTCAAGTGGGGCATATGTAAATAATAGATATGAAATGTATCCGGTAAATGATAAGAGGATATTAAATGTAGCATTTCAATGCCAAAGTGAAGAAAATGGTATGTTTGAATTGGAATTTCAAGGTTTAAAATATTTAAAATTATTACCGTTAGATGAAACGTATACATGTGAAATACTTGATGCCACTATGTTTATGCAAAACGAATTGATTTATTGGTGTGACTGTGGAGGATTATCAGAAGCAGATTTAGATGATTATATGGGAACAGTAATTTGTGCTGAAAAATTAAGATGGAGATCAATTATTAACCATATGGGAGACCGAGAGTTTTATTAAAATTTATACTAAGGAGTCATTGACTGAACTGCCGCACAATTAAACTAAGTTGATTAAACAATTTTTAGTATACAGACTCGTAGTGTCACTTATTTGTACCGCTCACTGAAAGGCGGAGGAATGGAGGATATTGATATGTCAGTAGATATTGATACTTTATTTGAAATGATGGATGAGGGGCAACCAGCAGAGATTCAGGAAGAGGCTCTCAGAGAGGCGAGAAAGATAAAATCCTTATCTGTATTTATGCAGCCTATAGAATATGGATGGTCGTGGGAAAATTGTGCAAAGGTAATCTGTGAAAAAACTGATGAAGAATTAAATAAATACACATGTGAGATGCTGGAGTGGCTGCAGGATATCAACTGGCCTGGGGCATTTTTGATCATGGAGAGGCTGGAAAAAATGGAGCCTCAGTTTTTGGTGCATGCTGTTGGTTATCAGGTAAAGCAGGCGCTTCTGCTAAAAGATAATGAATGGCTGGGATGGATGTCATATCTTATAAAAAATAAAAAGTTTTATGATGCACTTTCTGAAGAAAAAAAATACCAGAAAATACTGAAAAGATACTATGAAGAATACTGGGGGGAATTAGAATACTAAATCTAATGGGGACGTTTAACGTCCCCATACTACTTTACGGCTGATCAGGCCGGCTACGACTGCAGTAGCGGCTTCAGCGATCCAGAAGGCATGCCATACTCCTACAGCACCAAAAACTTTGCTGAGGACGAAGGCAGCAGGAATGATGATCAGTACATATCTGCACAGAGAGATGATAAGAGAAGGGGTTCCCTTTCCCAAACCCTCCAGTGCGCCGCAGGCAGTAACAGATACTGCGGAAACCAGGAAGCCGGCGCTGATGATACGGAGAGCTGTTTTTCCTGCAAGGACAGTTTCGGCATTGGAGGTAAACAGTCCCATCAACTGTCCGGGAACTGCCAGGCAGATAACGGTTCCGATGATCATAATGACGCTGCTCATGGCAAGCGTTACCATATAGATTTTTTTCACACGTTTGTGTTCTCTTGCTCCATAGTTATATCCGATCACAGGGCGCATACCCTGGACGATTCCGCTGGCAGGAAGATAGAGGAAGGTCTGAAGCTTGTAATAAATGCCCAAAATTACCACATAGCTCTGGGAGTAAACAGCAAGCAGGCTGTTCAGCACGGAGATCAGAAGGGAGGGGAGCGCAATATTCAGAATTGCCGGAACTCCCACAGCATAAAGTTTTTTGTCCATGCTGCTGTCTGGTTTCAGACATGTTTTCCTGATGCGTACAGGAATTGGGCGGGCAAAATAGATCACCAGGTAAATGATCAGATTTAAAACCTGTCCAAGACCTGTTGCCAGGGCAGCGCCTTCGATTCCAAGTGCAGGGAAGGGACCAAGACCGAAAATCAGAACCGGGTCCAGTATAATATTGGTAATACAGCCGCACATCAGTGAAAACATGGTAACTTTCATTCTTCCAACTGCCTGGAAAATCTTTTCAAAAGCAAGATCAAGCCCTATTACAACAGAAAAGGCAAAAACAATGCCGGAATATCTTACGCCCAGATCAATAACCTTTTTGTCCGGTGTAAAAAGCCCAAGAAAGGAGGGCATGATCAGAGTACAGACTACCATCATAATAAGTCCGTGTACAGCGGACAAAACCGTTCCGTGAGTAGCGGCAATATCTGCATTGTGTTTATTTCCGGCTCCCAGATGAAAAGCAATCTGCGAGCTGATTCCCACGCCAAAACCAATGGCAATGGCATTCACCAGGTTCTGGATGGGAAAGACCAGGGAAAGCGCTGTCATGGCATCTTCACTGATCTGCGCAACAAAGAAGCTGTCTACTATATTATACAAAGAGTTTACCAGCATGGAGATCACCATGGGGAGAGCCATGGACATAATCAGAGGAAATACTGGCTTTTCTTTCATAAAAGTATTGTTCATTTATATTCCTCCTGTTGGTTTATAAAAAAGACTTTTATGGCAAAAAAATAAGCCGCACAACTACCGGATGGTAATTGTGTGGCGAAAAGTGGCCTGGCCAAAAAAGTCCACACTGTGTTTTGGACAGGTGACATTGTAGCATGGTATAAGCTGTGTCGTCAAGAGAGGTTTGTCTTTTTGTTGCGAGTATTTTTTGGTTGTGATACACTGGGGATATCTTTCAGAAAAATCAGCGGTCAGTATGATTATGGCAGGAGATTTTCTGTACAGACAGGAAAAGAGGGGTATTATGGAAAAAGTACTTACGCTGCAGGCAACGATTTTTCTTCTGGTAGCAGTGGGATTTATGCTGAAGCGCATCGGGCTCATTGGACCGCAGGGACAAAAAAACCTGAACGATCTTGTTATTTATGTGATTCTGCCCTGCAACATTCTTCATGCATTTATGAACAGTCCTGTGGAGGGCAGACTATTGTATTATCTGGAGGTCCTTCTGATCTCTGTCGGGATTCAGATTTTTTGCGTGTTTTATGGAAGGCTGATCTTCAGGAAGGAACCAGAGGGGAAAAATAAATGTCTCCGGTATGGAACGATCTGTTCAAACGCAGGGTTTCTGGGAAATCCGGTAGCAGAGGGGATTTACGGGGCAGAGGGGCTGGTGCTTGCCAGTATTTATCTGATTCCTCAGAGGATCATGATGTGGACTTCCGGACTGGCAGTTTTTTCCGGAACCACAGACCGGAAAGGAACGGTCAGGAAGGTTCTGACGCATCCCTGTATTATTATGAGTGAACTGGGTATTCTTCTTATGTTTACCGGGTGGAAGCTTCCGGCGCCGGTTACAGATGCAGTGGATTATATAGGAAACTGCAATACAGCTTTTTCCATGATGGCAGTTGGAATGATTCTTGCAGATATCAATGTAAAGGATTTCTGGGACCGGACTGTGGCAAAGTTTACGTTTCACAGGCTTGTGGTGATTCCGGCAGTGGTGTACGGAGTCTGTAGCTTTCTGCCTCTTGATAAAAATGCTTTTGGCATCTGTGTACTGCTGGCTGCCATGCCGGCAGGCGCTACAACAAGTATTCTGGCAGAGAAATATGGGGTGGATTCTCCCTTTGCAACAAAAATGGTTATTTTTTCTACTTTGTTATCGCTTCCCACAATCTGTCTGTGGAGTATGGTATTGTAACAGGAAAACTCTGGACAGGGGATTGATAGAGAACTGTAATTAAGGGAAATGAGAAATTCAGAGGTCGGAGGAGAAGCCCAGCTCTGGTTAGAAACGACTGTGAGATTTTATTTGCAGCAGGAAAGCAGGTTGGATTATGAAATATGGATACTTTTTCTATGTGATTATGGGATTTTTGTCAGGAAGTATTTTGTTTGGACGGCTGATTCCTATGATCTTTCGGGGAGTGGATGTTCAGACCGAGTCTGAGGATGGAAATCCGGGAACGTTTAATGCATTTGCTTGTGGAGGCGCTTTTTGTGGGATACTGGTTCTTCTGGCAGATCTGGGAAAGGGGGCGCTTCCGGTTGCCCTGTGCGCCAGGGATCTGGGAATGGATTCCTGGATGTTTGCGCTGGTAATGGCCGCGCCTGTATTCGGACATGCTCATTCTCTGTTTCAGAAAGGACATGGGGGCAAGGCTATTGCAGTATCTTTTGGCGTACTGATCGGACTGCTTCCTCTGTGGCAGCCTCTGGCAGCTCTGATTTTCTGGTATCTGCTGTTTGTAATCGTAATATCTGCCAGGTCTAATACCAGAAAAAGCGTATATACGTTTCTGGCCTTTGCTGTTACTGTTATGCTGACAGTGCCGCGCAGAACAGTCTTGGCCGGCTGTGTCCTGATGTCAGGGATTGTGATACATAAACATTGTCTGAAGGCAAATGCCGCATACAGGCGGGGAGAGGAATGGAGACTTGAATGAAAGCATTGATTTTGTCCTGCAATACAGGAGGCGGACATAATTCTGCAGCCCGGGCGATTGCAGAGGAGATGCAGGAGAGAGGCGACGAGGCATATGTACTTGACTATCTCTGCCTTGCAGGAGAGGGAGTTTCACGTCTGGTAGGAGACGGATATGTTCAGATTGTCAAAAAAACGCCCAGACTTTTCGGGCTTTTTTATAAGCTGGGAATGGTAGCCAGCCGGTTGCTGAAGAAATCTCCTGTGTATTATATTAACGGGAGAATGGCAAAGTATCTGGACGGATATTTACGTGAACATCCGGTTGATGTTCTGATCATGCCGCATCTTTATCCGGCAGAAACAATTACTTATATGAAACGAAAGGGCATGAAGCTTCCGCTTACGGTGGCAGTAATGACAGATTACACCTGTATTCCCTTCTGGGAGGAGACAGACTGTGATTATTATGTGCTTCCCCATGAGGCTTTAAAAAAGTCCTGTGTCAGACGGGGGATTCCTGCGGAGAAGCTTTTGGCTTTTGGGATTCCGGTGGCTAAGAGCTGCCGGAGGAATACAAGCAGAGAACAGGCAAGGGAGAAGCTGGGGCTTGATACGAAAGGCAGATATTTTCTGGCAGCCGGAGGAAGTATGGGGGCCGGAGATCTTTCCGAGCTTGTAAAAAAGCTTTTGGAAGGCACAGCTCAGGAAAAAATTCTTGTGATCTGCGGAAGCAACCGCAAGGCGGAACAGAAGTTGAAAAAAGAGTTTTGTAAACAGCCCCGGGTACAGATTCTGGGATTTACCACTCAGATGTCTCTTTATCTGAAGGCCTGTGACGTTCTTTTTACAAAGCCGGGCGGTTTGACATCTACAGAAGCGGCAGTGACGGGTGTGCCGATGATCCATACGGCTCCGATTCCCGGCTGCGAAACAGTAAACCGGAAATTTTTTATGAAGGCAGGCATGAGCTGGTCAGCAATTACCCTCAATGGGCAGGTGGAAAAAGGAATCCAGCTTATGAACGATCCTGAGGCGGTAGCTCAGATGGTCAGCGCTCAGAAAAAGCAGATTCACGGAAACGCGGTAGAGAAGCTGTATGAATTTATCAGCGGAGAAATCCAGAAAAGAAACAGGTTTTGAACAGCAAAGAAATCCCCCCGGGAGGGTTGCAGGAGGGATTTCTTTTTTTATATAATAAAGCCGTCTATAAAAAGTCCATTATAAAAATTTTATTGCCACAGGCAGCAGGAAATGAAAATTAACCGGCAGCCACAGGCAGGAACCGAAAAAATACAGGATTCTTTTTATAGAAAGAACATACTAACAGAAAGAGCAGAAAGAATCATGAATACGTTAAAGGAAGAAATTCATGCCTACTGGACACAGCGTGCAGAGGGCTATTCAGAATATAATCAGCAGGAAATGGCAGACGCCACCCGGATAGTTTAGAAGATAAGTTTCCAGCCATGCAATGGAATCCATGTCC
>ENA-ORSR01002183-ORSR01002183.1-human-gut-metagenome-genome-assembly--contig:-NODE-2183-length-11440-cov-2.978568_pt1 | contig 11440 bp, 9 predicted proteins | sample MGYA00241901_ERZ509166 | MGnify/ENA primary metagenome ERZ509166 (study PRJEB26280, sample SAMEA2338860) | human gut metagenome | biome: human gut; feature: human-associated habitat; material: faeces... | reverse complement strand
GACCTGGAGGATCAGGGGGGCGTTGACCTCTTTGGCAGCCTCGGTGATACCCTGGACGATCTCCATATTGTTCACGTTGAAAGCGCCGATGGCGTAACCGCCGTCGTAAGCCTTCTTAAACATTTCAGTAGTGGTGACCAATGGCATATTGACCATCTCCTTAAATATTTTTACGGTCCTTATTGTACCATTAACAATTGAAAAATACAAGGGTGCGTGTTATTATTTAGTAAGGAATTTTCCGCTAAAACTCTTTTGAAGTCTATTAAAGTTGTTTAGGAGGAAGCAAACATGAATCAACTTACCGGAGCTTGTATTATTGGCCAGTCTGGTGGCCCCACTGCTGTCATTAACGCCAGCGCTCAGGGTGTGATCCAGACCGCTTTGAAGGCTGACTGCATCACCCGTGTTCTGGGCGCCGCCCACGGCATCAAGGGTGTTCTGGAGGACAAGCTGTACGACATGTCCCAGGAGGACCCTGCGGAGCTGGACCTGCTCCAGTACACCCCCTCCTCCGCCCTGGGCTCCTGCCGCTATAAGCTTCCGGAATCTCTGGAAGATCCGGTTTACCCTCTTCTTTTCGAAAAATTCGAGGAAATGAATATCGGCTGGTTCTTCTATATCGGGGGCAATGACTCCATGGACACTGTAAGTAAGCTCTCCAGATACGCTGCTCAGACAGGCAGCTCTATTCGCGTGATCGGCGAGCCTAAAACCATTGACAATGACCTTGTACATACCGATCATACTCCGGGATACGGAAGCGCCGCAAAATATGTGGCATCAACAGTACGCGAGATCACTCTAGATGCCAGCGTTTATGAAAAAAAATCCGTAACCGTTATTGAGATCATGGGACGTCACGCCGGCTGGCTTACTGCTGCCTCTGCCCTTGCCCGCAAGTACAAAGGCGACAATCCTTTCTTTATTTATCTCCCGGAAAGCGCTTTTGATACAGAAAAATTCCTCAAAGATGTAGAAAGTGCTTTTGAAAAAAACTGCAATGTAGTTGTGTGTGTTTCCGAAGGAATCCATGATGCGGACGGTACCTTTATCTGTGAGTATGACAGTTCTGTGGGGACAGATACCTTTGGTCACAAAATGCTTGCAGGCTGCGGAAAATATCTGGAAAATCTGGTTCGTGACCGTCTTGGAGTAAAAGCCCGTTCTGTAGAGCTGAATGTAAGCCAGCGCTGCTCTGCTTCTCTTATCTCCGCCGCTGACCAAAAAGAGGCGGTTTCCGCCGGACGTTTCGGTATTCAGGCTGCTTTAAATGGCGAAACAGGCAAAATGGTCTCTTTTGTCCGCCGTCAGGCTGAAGACGGATCCTATCAAATGGAATGTGGACTGGAAGATGTAAATCTGATCTGCAATGAAGAAAAAGAAGTTCCGGCTGAATGGATCACAGAAAACGGTTCTGATGTATCTGATGAATTTATAAAATATGTGACTCCCCTTGTTCAGGGCAGTGTCAATGTACCTCTGGGCGAAGACGGTCTTCCGGTATTTGTTTACAGAAAATAAAATATACGAAAAATCAAGAAAGAAGCTGACATATAAGCAGCTTCTTTCTTGATTTTATTATTCTGAAAATTCTTTATGATCTCTTTCTAATTGTTCTTCTACTTCTTTTTGTTTTCTCTCTTCTTCTTTTTTCTCATCCCTGCTTTTGGGAAGGATCACATTCAGCAGTACAGCGATTATTGTTGCAAGCACTACCGGAGATTTTCCGAATATTGTAGTAACCCATGCCGGAAACGTAGAAAGCGCTGCCGTTGCCTGAGAAACGCCTACTCCCAGAGCTGCTGCAAGACCTACGATCGAGGAATTGCGGTAATCCATTTCCGCAGAAGCCACCAGCTTCATTCCGGTCATTGCTATAGAGGCAAAAACAGAAACCGTTGCTCCACCCAGTACACACTGAGGAATCGTAGTGAGCAGGGCTGAAAACTTCGGAACAATTCCCGCTACTGCAAGAATCACTGCTGCCAGCCCCAGAACACAGCGGTTAATAACTTTTGTTGTGGTGACAATACCGACATTCTGGCTGTAGGTCGCTGTTGGCAGGCATCCAAAGCATGCGCTTAAAATATTCGTCAGTCCATAGGCCACAATACCGCTTTGAAGCTCTCCGTCCTTAGGTGTCCGGTTCATTGCTCCGATGGTGGTTGCAGAATAATCGCCGATCGCCTGAACAGAATTAATTGCAAACAAAAGCCCTATAGCCACGCAGGAAGAGATCTCAAATTCTATCCCAAAATGCATAAATTCCGGAACCTGGAACATGCCCGCCTCACCTACGCTGGAAAGATTCACCATTCCAAACGGAATCGACACAATGTAACCTGCAATAATTCCAATAAGAATAGAAGCCAGTTTCCAGATTCCTTTTCCAAAATGGTTCAGAGCAGTCACTACTGCAAGAGTAAAAAACGCAACCAGCCAGTTCTGCCATGCTCCATAGTTTTCACTTCCCACTCCTCCTGCCATATAGTTAATGGCCGTAGGATAAAGAGACAGACCTATGGTGAACACAACGGTTCCTGTGATCAGAGGCGGGAAAAATACACGGATTTTTTTTACCAGAAGTCCCATAATAAGGGCCACGATACCACCTACGATCTGTGCTCCAAAAATCGTAGCAATCCCATAGCCTTCTGCAATAGCCTGCATACTCGGCACATAGGCAAAGCTTACTCCCATGATCATGGGAAGGCCTGAACCAATTGCAAATTTCCCTCGTTTTCCAATAGGAAAAAGCTGAATCAGCGTAGCAAGCCCGGACATAAGCAGAGAAGCCTGTATCAAAATTACACGGTCCTGGGAATTCAGACCGCCTGCTGCGGCTCCTGCCACGATAATTGCCGGCGTAACACAGCCAACGATCATTGCAACTACATGCTGGAGAGCAAGGGGACAGGCTTCCCGCAGCCTGGGTACCCCATCCAGCTCAAAAATACTCCCTCGTTTCATAAAAATCTCCCCTTCCTTTTCTTATATGAATAATACTGCTTTGCTTATTATACCAGACAAAATGCATAAAAACAATTAGGTGAACTAAAAGTTTTTGTATGAAATATCACCAAAAAACAGGAGGGATTTTTGTGTACTTTTTTAGTAAATATTCATTTCCCGTTTATCATCACTGAGTGATCTGTTTCATTAAGTAAGGAGCTCAAAGGTGTGATACAGATCTATTCTTCCATACCCCCATTCCGGATTTGGATACTGCATATCTTCTTCTCTGACTGCCCCTCTTCTCAGATAATTTTTTACACTGTTACCGGAAAAAAAAGGCTCGTTGCCACGGATAATGGCCCACTCAAATAAAAGAGCTGCAATACCTGATGTCTGCGCCGCTGCAAGACTTGTTCCCGATGACTGTGTGTACGTTCCTGCCGGTCTTGAAGCTGCAGCTTTCATATCCACCCCGGGTGCTGCAAAATCAGGCTTTACCACATTATCTGTGTTGTAGCCTCTGCTGGCTTTGCTGTAAAGGCTGTCGTCTCTGTACTGATAGGCTGTCACAGTCATTCCATTTACCGCGTCTCCCGGCGCAGTAACCGTATACTCCGGAGATGACTCCAGAAAATACGTCTCCTCTGAGATCATCCCCTGTACAGGAAGCCATACATGAAATCTTGCAGAACTGTTCAGCCTTCCTGAAGTTTCCAGTTTCCAGATTCCCTCTGCCGGATGGAGAAAACGAAAAAAAATCAGCGTATTTCCTGATCTCCTTTCAATTGGAACATAATTTACCATCACCTTTGTTTCCACAAACACAAACGACAGCTCCTGAGTCCCGTATTTCAGAGCGCTGCTTACCTCCAGCCTTTCCCCAGTCGGAGACTGAATGGTTACATGATAAAAATCCGATGCCTCTCCCCAGAATTCCATAGAAAATCCATGTACCGCTTCCTTTGCCCCCACTCTCAGCTCCAGAATATCAGAAGTGGTTTTTTCGTCCAGAAGCCCCATATAATGACGTCTTGCCAGTCCCTCGTTTCCAGCTGCCACAGATACACAGTTCTGGGTAAAATCAGCAATACTGCTGATATACTGGCTTAAAGGACCGTCGCCTCTGTGAGATCCCTGGCTGCTTCCCAGACCCACGCACACAGACAGAGGTTTCTGATAACGCAGGGCGCATTTTATTGCATAGGAAATCCCAAGCATAATATCATCCTCCTGAAACACCTCAGCCTCAGGAGGGATCAGATACAGCTCTCTGAGATATTCCTTGGCAGGCTTCAGCTTTACAATTACCAGCTCCGCCTCCGGCGCTGCCCCGGAAACGCCCTCTTCCAGATTCCTGTTTCCCGCTGCTATGGAAGCAAGCCGTGTCCCGTGTCCGTTAATGTCTGCAGAAGGAACGATTTCCTGCGGATTTTCGGACTGCAGGGCTCTATTGATCTCCTGCCGGGTAAAAACCTGTCCATAAGGCACTTCCTCTGACTCCCCTGAAGGAAGGCTCTGATCCCAGATGCTTACAATCCGGCTCTGGTTTCCATTTCGAAATGCCGAATGAGTATAGTCGATCCCGGAATCAATAATCGCAATCAAAGTTCCGGCTCCCCTCAGCCTCAAATAAGGATGTTCATGAAGCCGATTGATGCCTGAGGCATTCAGGCCGCCCTGATCCATATATGTATAACACTTGGGAACGGAAGAGTAAGAATAGCTGTTGATCACAGATTCCGGTACCTGAGAAGCCGGTATATAGATGACTCCAAAAAGCTCATTGATAATCTGAAAGCTCCTGTCCGACTCATAGTTGACAGCTCCGTCAACATTGCGGCTATACCGGATAATAAAGTTCTGATAGCTTTCATTCTGGGCAGGAACTACCTGTATTCCATCAGGTATTTCCCTGTTTTCTTCCGGATGAGGAATCACACCTGCCAGTTCCTCTGTAAAAGGCAGTCTTGTTTCCTCCACAGTCAGATTTTTCTCTTCTGTCCATAATCCGGGCTCATAGTCTTCTTTTTTCAGCATATCTTCTCCAGAACACTTTTTATCAGCCTATGCCGTTCTTCTTACAATATGTGTAAAAAAAGCTCCCGCAGATCTTTCTGCGGAAGCCTTTTTACACATGCTGTCAGCCCTGATTTAACACAGAACGGACATGTTCTACTTCTTCTCTGGTTGCCTTTGCAGCCGGTACATAATAGCCCTTTGTCCTGGCAATTCTGTAAATCTCTTCCTGAGACATCTCGCACTGGTTACGGATCTGCTTCAGAGTCTGCTTCAGTTCCGGATTCTCTGTCTGAGGAATCATTTCACCATAACGGACAAGCTCTCCGTTAATACCTGCCAGCGTATCTGCTACCATTGTTTTTTCGTTCATCTGTGCCACCTCCTACTGTAAAAACTGCATAAGCTGCTGCTTTGTCTGCTGTGCGGACTGCGCAGATTTCTGGAAAAACTGTTTTACTTCCATATCCTCTGCTTTCTGTGCATAGTCCTGCATTTTACAGTGTGTGGTGTCAAATCCGCCGATCAGGTGACGCAGATTCTGTAAATCAAGTTCTGAAATCTCTGTCATGATACTACCTCCTCAATATTATGTTACAAAAGATAGTATCTCAGAAAATCAGATTTTTATTCGCCGATGAGCCAGTTGTACATTTCCTCATACTGGCTTGCAGAATGACCCCAGGAGAAATCCGCCGCCATAGCGCGGTCTACCAGCTTGTTCCATTCTCTCTTGTTGTCATAGAATACTCTCTCTGCATTTCTCACAGTGTCCATCATCTCATGGGCATTATAGTTTCGGAAGCTGAATCCGGTTCCTGTTCCCTCAAACTCATTGTAAGGCTGAACCGTATCCTTAAGCCCGCCTGTTTCGCGAACGATCGGCAGTGTTCCGTAACGAAGACTCATCAGCTGACTGAGGCCGCAGGGCTCAAACAGAGACGGCATCAGGAACGCATCGGATGCTGCATAAATGCGGTGGGACATCGGCTCGTCATAATAGATCTGAGCAGAAACCTTTCCGTGGTACTTCCAGTCAAAATGACGAAACATATTTTCGTAGCGCTCGTCTCCGGTTCCGAGGATCACAAACTGAACGGCATCCTGGCACATTTCATCCATCACATAGGCAATAAGATCAAAGCCCTTCTGGTCTGTGAGACGGGATACGATTCCGATCATCATTACCTTTGGATCAACCTCAAGTCCCAGGTCTTTCTGAAGCTGAAGTTTATTTTTTATTTTTTCCTTGCGGAAATTACGGGCGTTGTAATTCTGAGTGATAAAAGGATCTGTTTCAGGATTAAATACATCATAGTCAATTCCGTTTACAATTCCTCTCAGGCTGTTGGATCGGGCGCACATCAGCCCATCCAGGCCCTCTCCGTAAAACGGCGTTTTAATTTCTTCTGCGTATGTATTACTTACAGTAGTTACCGCATCCGCAAAAACAATTCCGCCCTTCAGGAAATTGGCGTCTCTGTATGCTTCCAGTTTATCTGGAGCAAAATAATAATCAGAAAGACCTGTGATCTCCCTTACTGTTTTTACATCCCATACTCCCTGGAATTTCAGGTTATGGATAGTCATAACTGTGCGGATCCCTCTGAAAAATTCATTCTGCTGGAAAGAATCATGAAGATACACAGGAACAAGACCTGTCTGCCAGTCATGACAATGGATCACATCCGGGCGAAAACCGATCACAGGAAGTACGGAAAGAACCGCTTTTGAGAAAAATGCAAATTTTTCCAGATCCCACGGAGCGCTGTCATAAGGCTTTGGACCGCTGAAATAATATTCATTGTCAATAAAGTAAAACTGAATTCCATCATACTGCATCTGCATAATGCCCACATAGCAGTTCTTAAAACCAAGATCCATATAAAAATGGGTCACGTATTCCATTTTATCTTTCCATTCCTGCTTCATGCAGGCATATTTCGGAAGGATGACACGGATATCAAAATAGCGTTTATCAAAATATTTCGGAAGTGCTCCCGCTACATCTGCCAAACCTCCTGTTTTAATAAACGGTACTGCCTCTGATGTTGCAAATAAAATCCTTTTCATCTGTAAATACCCCTCCTTAGTGGCTTGAAGTTATTTTTATTATACCCCAATTCACTTTTATTTAAAAGAGTGTTTTTTGTATTCCAGCCGAATCTTGTCTGCGATCAGGGCAATAAATTCTGAGTTCGTAGGCTTGCCTTTGCCTGTGCTTACCGTATATCCAAACAGCTCGTCAATGGTGTCCATCTTGCCTCTGCTCCACGCCACTTCTATGGCATGACGGATGGCACGTTCCACCCTGCTTGGGGTTGTCTGATGTTTCTTGGCAATGGTAGGATACAGAACCTTGGTAATAGAATTCAGCATTTCCATATCATTGACTGCCAGGATAATGGCATCTCTCAGATACTGATATCCCTTGATATGCGCAGGAACTCCGATCTCATGGATGATATTTGTCACATCTCCCTCCAGATTATGCGTTCCGTAATCCGCCTTTTCTTCCTGCACTGCCTGACGCAGAAGCGGCTCACGGTTTCTTCTGTCTCCAAAGCGGCGCAGATGTTTGATCCGGTTCAGAAGCACCTGATTGTCAAAAGGCTTCAGCATATAATAATCTGCTCCCAGATTAAAGGCATCCTCTGTGATCCTTTCCTGCCCCACTGCCGAAACCACAATAAAAGACGGTAGTTTCTTTACCGTCTGATCATGGCTGCACTGTTCCATAACTGTAAGTCCGTCCATCTTCGGCATGATAATATCCAGGATGACTACATCCGGTTCTTTTTCTCTGATAATATTACAAATTTCTTCTCCGTTGTGCGCTTTCCCCACCAGTTTCAGATCATGATCCTCTTCAATCATTCGCCCCAGTACTTCTACCATTTTCTCGTTATCATCTGCAACTGCTACATTTAGTTTCTCCATAAGACCAATTCCCTCCTCATTTTTCACAGCCAACCTTCCACAGCTGTGGTGAATTTTCGTTTACTCTTTCATGTCACAGCTATTATAGTAGAACATCACAGGCGAAATCAAGCCGAAACTGGGTGAAATGCCGGTTTTTCTTTCGCCTTCTTTCGAGATTTAAGTACATTTTACCCCATAAAACCACATTCCCGCCTGGTTTTAATTCCTGGTTTTGTGCAGTTTTATGAGGGTTTCCGCTGTTTTGACCTGTTCTTCTATTTTTCTACATTTCCCACAAAAACAGGTTTTCTGTCCTGTTTCCTGTATCTGTTTTTTCTGAAGCGTTACTTGTTTTTTATATTTTCCAGCATGGTCTCTGCAAAAATACCATATCCGCTTGTTGAATCCTGTACAAATACATGTGTCACTGCTCCGGCAAATTTCCCCTTCTGAAGTATGGGACTTCCGCTCATTCCCTGAACAATGCCGCCTGTGATCTCCAGAAGCTCAGGATCTGTCACATGGATCACAAAGCTTTTGTTTGTATCTTCATGGTTCATGTCAATCCTGGTAATTTCCGCGTCATATTCCTTTACGCTTCCATCCACACAGCAGAGAATGGACGCCGGTCCGACTTCCAGTTCCTGTTTATAAGCCACTTCTGTTTTTTTCACCGGAATTCCGGCTCTTCTGTCATAAAAAGAACCGTAAATACCATTTTTGCTGTTCGTGTCAACAGCGCCTATAATCTGGCCGGGTTCATAGCGTATGAGCCCGGAAAGTTCTCCCGGACTTCCGCTCTTTCCTTTCTGGATACCCAGGATCTCCGCCTGATATAACGCCCCTTTGCTGATATGAAGAAGCTCCCCTGTATCCACATCACTGATTCCATGACCCAGGGCGCCGTAACGGCCTTTTTCGTCCACGAAGGTGAGGGTTCCGATGCCCTGGGTATTGTCCCGTACCCAGATACCCAGCTTGTATTCTCCTCCGGCATCCTTTACAGGAGTCAGTGACACAGGAATTTTTTCTCCGTTTCTTATAACATCCAGAATCACATCCTCTCCGTCCAGAATTTCCAGATCCTCCATCAGTTCCTTTTTGTTGCTTACCTTCTGTTCATTAAATGCCACAATATAATCTCCGGGTCTGACAATATTTTTTGCCGGCTCCCTTGCAGTTCCTCCTTCACACAGGATCTCTCCTGTATCAATGATCAAAACGCCCTCTGTTTCCATATAAATTCCCACTGTACTTCCGCTTACATACACAGAACCGGCCTCTGCGGGAGTCACTTTGATATCCTTAAATGGTATCATTCCCAGAAGTCTGCAGGGCAGCAGATAACTGCCTTCTCCGGACACAGTGATCGCATCCTCAAATTCCAGCAGAGGATGCTCCAGAAGCTCCTGCACCTCATGGGCACTGCTCTCTGACACATGTATCTCATCAGGAACCTTGCGGTCCATATAACGGTATCCCAGCCAGCTCATAGCAAGTACATCCAGCCCGAGACACCAGAAAAGAAATTTTCTATATCTTCCTCTTCTGTTCATTCTGTCACATCCTTTCGCATAATAAAAAAGAGAGAATAACCTCTTCTGTCATCCTCTCTTATTATGCGGTGAATATTTCTATTTCACTCTTGTATTTTTATGTACTTGTGCCAATTCTTTCATTTCCATTGCATTTTTGAGAACGGCCTCCGTGATCTCCGCTCCGCCCAGAAGTCTGGCAAGCTCACGAACCGATTCCCTTTCACCAAGGGGATGGATCTCTGTGATCGTCTCGCTTCCCTTCTGATGTTTTTCGATCTCAAAATGAGTGTCTGCCATTGCCGCGATCTGGGGAAGGTGCGTGATGCACAGAACCTGATGGCAGCTTCCGATGACAGCCATTTTTTCGGATACCTTCTGAGCCGTCCTTCCACTGATTCCTGTATCAATCTCATCAAAGATCAGTGTTTCAATCTGATCTCTGTCTGCAAGAATCGCTTTTATCGCCAGCATGATCCTGGACAGCTCACCGCCGGAAACGATCCTTCCCAGAGGCTTCACACTCTCGCCGGGATTTGTGGAGATTTCATATTCAATGCTGTCATAGCCGTTATCTGTAAACTCCTGCTTTCTCTGAAAGTCAATCCGGAATTTTACATCAAGAAAGTTCAGATCCCTCAGACCTTCAATAATCTTTTCTGTTAATGTCTTACTGTAGTCTTTCCTGATTTCTGATAAAACATACGAATCTTTTTCCAGCTGCTCTTCTGCTTTTTTCAGATTTTGCCGGGCTTCCAGGAAATTTTCTTCATACCTGGCAAGCTTTTCCAGTTTTTGCTGCTGTGTATTCTGATATTCCAGGATTTCCTCTATGGTACGTCCGTATTTTGCTTTCAGCCCGTTGATCTGATCCAGACGTTTTTCTGTCTCATAAAAGGTTTCATCATCAAAGCTTAAATCCTCCACATAGGAAGAAAGCTCTCTGTTAAAATCATTGAGAAGCCCGTCGATCTCCTGAAGAGTCTCTGCCATAGATTCCAGCTGCGTATCGTACTCTGTCACCCTTAAAAGCTCCCGTACTCCGGTTCCGACCGCCTCTCCGGCCCCCTGTCCGGAATCATACCCGGTAAGGCTGTGAACGCTCTGCAGGGTTTCCAGAATCAGCTTTCCATTGTTCAGCCTGCGGTAAAGCGTTTCCAGCTCCTCGTCTTCACCCGGCACTAAATGAGCCTTCTCGATCTCACTGATCTCAAATTCCAGAAATGCCTTTTCACGGTTTCTCTGTTCTTCATCTGTATCCAGTTCCTTCAGAGCCCGCATATATTTGCGGTATTCCTCATAGGACTGTCTGACCGCTTCCTTTGCCGGACGTATCTTTTCTCTTCCATATGCGTCCAGGATCTCCAGCTGTTTCTCCTGATACAAAAGAGACTGATGTTCATGCTGGCCGTGTATATCCAGAAGACATTCTGCCGCCGCCTTCATCTGGCCTACGGTACAGGTTTCACCATTGATCTTATTAATGCTTCTTCCATCCATAATCTTCCGTGAAAGAAGAACCTGTCCCTCTTCTGTAAAAATTCCAAGAGAATTGAGCGCCTGCTCTGCCTTTTTGTTTTCTACCTGGAACAAAAGCTCTACCAATGCACAGGAAGCTCCTGTGCGGATCATATCTCTGGCGGTACGTCCGCCAAGGATCAGCTGCATGGAACCAAGAAGAACCGACTTTCCTGCTCCTGTCTCTCCTGTAAGAATGTTAAGCCCCGGACCGAACTCTACCTCAATGTCCTCGATCAGAGCAAGATTTTTTACATGCAGATGAATTAACATTTTCTCGCCTTCCTATTTCTGCAATATACTTTTTAAACGTTCTGCCACACTGGAAGCCTCTTCCAGTGTTCTGGCCACGCACATGACCGTATCGTCGCCTGCAATACTTCCAAGAATTTCCTCCCAGTTCAGGGCATCCAGAGCAGCCGCTACCCCCATTGCCATGCCGGGAACCGTACGGATCACCAGAATGTTCTGGCCCTGATCAATGGTGAGAA
>ENA-ORSR01002182-ORSR01002182.1-human-gut-metagenome-genome-assembly--contig:-NODE-2182-length-11440-cov-4.162758_pt1 | contig 11440 bp, 8 predicted proteins | sample MGYA00241901_ERZ509166 | MGnify/ENA primary metagenome ERZ509166 (study PRJEB26280, sample SAMEA2338860) | human gut metagenome | biome: human gut; feature: human-associated habitat; material: faeces... | reverse complement strand
TAAGATTACAGACGAAATTTTTAATAGTATCCTACCAACTTACCAATTAGAAAGAGCTTATGACTGGTATTCCTCACATGGTAGCCCTGACGAGCAAGTGCAAATTTTGATTTATTTAGGTCGTTCCTATTTTGCTGATGGAGATTATGATAAAGCAATGTCTATTTATACTAATGCGCTGGACATTGCAGGAAAAAACAAGCTCAATAACCTCATTGGATATACCTATGACTATATAGGCGATCTATATCGAGAAAAATTCATGTTCACAGAAGCTATCAAAAAATACGAGACTGCTGCCGAATGCTTTAAAAAAGAAAATAACACCGATAGTTATGCCTGCGCATTAAAAAACATAGGACGTGAATATGCATGTATAGACTCATTATCATGTGCTATAGAAATACTGACTATTGCCGATTCCGTAGCAGCTAATACTAAAGATATAGAAGTTACCGCTTCAATAAATAATGCTTTAGGAAATATCTATGTAATGCGAGAAGAATATGATAAAGCCGAAAAGTACTTTCTTAAAGCATTATCGACGGGAAAAGAAAAAATGCCTGATTATGTAGCACTGATTGACTTATATACCACAACTGATTCTATAGATAAAGCTAAAGAACTATTATCTAAAATTCCACAAGATGACCCCCAATATACGTGTAGCATCAATTATTTATATTATCAAATCCATAATGCAGAGAGAGACTATAAAGAAGCGCTTGCCTACCTGGAAGAATATGTTGACATGGTAGATTCTATCGTATACGCTGACAGCCAATCTAAGATATTAAACATAGAATCTAAATATAATCATTTAAAAATCAGTCAAGAAGTAGATAGATTAAAGATTAAACAACAAAGCTACATTATATTTTCAGTTATCTGCATTTCATGCTTATTATTAATAATGATAGTGTATTTACTATATAGAAAACAAGCAAAAGAAAAAATACACAGACAACAAGATGAATTAAACCGGATAAAAACAGATTTAACCTATGTTTCATTAGAATTGGAAGAGAAAAAAAAGTTATTAGACACATTTAAAGAAAAAGATGACAACTATAATAAAATAGAGAAAGAAATAGCTCTTTTAACTAGCAATTATAAGGAACTACAACATAAGTCTCTAGAAAATTCACCAACATTTAAAGAGTTGGTACGGTTAGCCAAACAAAATAAGCCAAGAAATGATAAGCCATTAATAACAGATAAGCAATGGGAACTCATTGCAGATGAAATAACATATATCTATCCAAATTTATCTAAATACTTATATAGTCTATGTCCCAACTTACCAGAACAAGACTTTTTGTATTGTTGTTTATGTATGTGCGGATTTGATACTAACACAGAAGCAAAGTTGCTAAATATTGCAAGTGATTCAGTAAGAAAGAAACGGTTTAGACTTAGAGAAAAACTGAACATTGCATTGCTGAATGACAATACTACATTATATGAGTACTTGATTGAGAATATGCACTAATACCTTCATTTTAGTAGGAAATAAACTACAGTTTAAGAAGTTGTCCACGCAAAATTGCATAAGCCACTGATTATCAACAGTCTTTTGTCCACGCCGAAAAACATCTTTTGCTTGTGCACCCCTTCATTTCTCTATAACTTTGCAGAAAACAATTAAAAATATGAGAAAGCTAAGTATTGTACTATTATTAATTGGCATTTCATTTATAACGATAGAAGCCAATACTCTATCAGAGCATAGAGCTAAGCGTTTAGTTATCAAAAGATGGCATCAGCACAGAGGAGTACCAGTTCCTATTCCTATAGAAGCTATTCTCTACGAAAATACTATTGAAGTTCGTTTTTTAGAAAACGTAGACAAACAAGTCATCTTCCAAGTAAAAGATCAGCAAGGAAACATCATGTTCCAAGGTGTGATAATCCCCCCTAATGGGCAAGAGACTTATAAAATTAATTTAACAGGCTACAAAACCGGTCATTATGAGCTTCTTTATATAGAAGAAGACATGACTTTAGTTGGAGAGTTTGAAATTGAACACTCAATGCCATAAAAGTAACAAACATACAATCATTACGCAACTTAATAATTAAAAATATGAAAAAACATTTCTATTTTTTATGTGCAATAGCCAGCCTATTCACCATCTATTCGTGTACGAATGATGTTTCAGAAGATTTTATCTCTCAAAAGAAAGTCAAACTAACACAAGATGAAGTCTTTAGCATCTCCTATGATGAAACAAAAGATTTGGAAGAGAAAACTCTTTTCAACATGGTAAGTGCCTTTGCTAATCTGCAAAACGGAACAACGACAGGAAGCAATGCAACTTCCTTTAAGATTGTAAAAGAGAGTTTTATTAATAAAGAGGGAGAATTCAAAAAACAAGAGCAAGCAACAAGAGCCATTAACAATGACGATATCACATCGAAAATTTGCGAAATCGAATTTAGTAATGGCTCTTCTATCGGTCGTGCTATAGTTTCAGCGAATGCAAATTTTCCTGCCCTCATTGCCTTCATTCCTAAATGTTGTAGTGAAAAAATGATGGAGCAAACAGGAGCTAGTAAACTATTACATGCTTCAAAAGCAAGCTATCTCTATAATACAATAAAGATGAAAGAAGCTGTAGACTCTTTACGACTTCCAACACTTGAAAAGATTAGTAAAGAACTGGAAATACCTATAAATGAGGTTTCTTATGAGGCAGTCAAAAACTATATAACTATTACTGATGCAGAACCTACAACCAGATCAACTGCTGTACAAATAGGAGATATAGAAATGCAAATCTATCATGACAAATCTATATTTCCTCTAGTAAAAACAAATTGGGGACAAGAGGATCCTTATAATGGATGGTTCTCTAATATAGATAGAGATGGTTTACGAGACTGGGTAAGAACACAAGATGGAGGAAAGAATTTCACATCAGTTCCTGCTGGATGTGTGAATATTGCTATGGCGCAGATGATGACATATACTCACTGTAATAAAAGGCCTCCAGTTGCATTTCTAATCCCTACAGGAAAGTATGAAGTACAAACAGGTATGACTTTCATTCCCAATTGGGATCAAATGACAAAGACCCCTAAATTAGATGACCCAGGCGCAGGAGGCATAATTGATGCCCAGCGCCTAATTCTAGACCTCTATATCGAAAACAAAACCACATCTAAAAAAGACTGGGATAATGCTGTTATCTCGAGTGAAGTTTCAGAACAGAATATGCTAAAGACAATGAACAAATACTTTAAATACCAAGCTAAGGCAGCTTTTAATGGTGACATGGCGTGGGCAGCATTACGAGACAAGCATTTGGTTCTAATGTTAACTTCTGATCACGCCTTCATCATATCCGGTATACTGGTTACAGAAAAAGCCATTTCGACTCGCGAACTAGTGAAAAGAAACGATGTTTATTGGCACGCTAATTTAGGATGGGCAGATGAATGTACTGGATTCTACCAATTGGACAGCAATGCCAACACATATTTTCAGGCAAATGCCGTTCAAGAATGGGCTCATAAGATGGATTACTTAAATAATATTTATGCTAAATAGACACAATATGCTAAATAACAGATACTTAATATATCTATTCATCATTTCCTTTCTTTTTTCATCATGTACAGATAGCAACATTGCCAATAAGTTTGATAATGAAAAAGCTGAAAATGACCAGATAGTTTTAACTCCAGAAGAGTTCGCTAGCATTGCGTATGACAATCCGCAAGAACTGACTATAGAAGAAATCAGCAATATTGTTGCTAATTTCCAAAATAATATAGAAGTTGGAGATAAAATAGCTACACGAAACTCTGAAACAACAAAAATATCTATAAGAAAGAAGTATTATGTTGCCGAGGAAAACAACATCATTAAAAATATAGCCGATACCCGCTCGACAACATCCAAAGGGCCCACAGTTCCAATATTCGAGGTTGAATTATCCAATAATGAGGGAAATAAAAGTCTAGCTGTCATATGTGGAGACGAGAGAGTGCCGGAAGTTCTTTACTATGTGGACAATTATACTTCGCATTCCGAAATTGCCACGGAAGCACGTTATCTATTGGAACTATCTAAAAAAAATGTCTTTTTAGATATCCAGCAAATAGAATGTATGAGATCTACAAAAAGGGATTCCACTTTACATAAAATAGCCCAACAATTAAACATCCCGCAGAAAAATGTTTCCTATTCTGACTTTAAAGACCGAATTATAACAACGGATGAGATATCAACTAGAAATAATAATCCTGGAAATCAGTCTGGAGGCGTAAGCAGACCTCAATCCAATGTAGTAGGTTTTGTCAATCCTTTATCTAAAGTTTCATGGACTCAGAATGATCCATACAACTACGGCAGGCCTATAATGATGATCTACGACGGATATGGAGGTGAGCGTGAAGGGCATCTTGCTGTAGGATGTGCCAATGTAGCAATCGGAATATTGTTCAGCATAGTGAAACCAGACATGTATTTAGCTAATAGTCAAAAGGTTGACTGGGATTATGCAACATCAGTCGAATTCATCAAATTTACCCAAGGATATCCAGAAGCTAGTTCACCTGAAGATCTGGTAAATATGATTACAGGATTATTTGCACAGATTGCCACAGCAACAGATTCACACCCCTCTTATGAAGAAAAGGACTTATTAGATGTCAATACAGGAAAAACATATAAAAAATCAGTGATTACTCAAACAGAAACTCCTACAATCAATACCATAAATTATTTAAAGAGTATGGTTAATTTCTACGGGAACCAAAATAACAAGTTTAATGGCAATCTAGCAAAACAATCTTTATTTGAAAGAAAACCTGTTTTTCTTTGTGGGCCCGGACATATTGTAGACGACAATGGTAAGATTCTAGGTAATGGGGGAGGACACGCATGGCTAATCGATGGGGTTGTTATTACGAAGCGTCAGCACCAAGCCGGATATGACCATTACTGGTCAGTAAATATGGGATGGGGGAAAAGATCTAGAGTTTACTTTAGAACAAGTAATGACCTGCAGGATTGCGATGTTGTATTTCCAGACGACGATAATAATAATATTGCATATTACACGCAGGAAATGACTATGCTATATAATATAACTAGAAAATAACCGGACTATGAGAATCAGTAGAGTTTTACTAATTGTATTATTACTGGCATCTTCGTATGGTTGCTCTGAAGAGGAACCATACGAAGTTGAAAAGAAATCAGTTTCTATATGGGAAGGAGACACATGGCATGTCATTATAGAAACAGACTTAACAGAGCACAACTATAGGTTAGAATCAGAAAATCAAGAAATTGCGACTGCTATTCTTGACGAAATGAGCGTATGCATCACTACCTACAAAAGTGGAAGCACCATGATACGACTTATCGATACTGACAATAATAAGATAGCATGTGAAATCTCCGTATATGTCAAATACTTCAACAGTCCGGAAATTGTCAATTGGGGAATTCCGCTAAAAGGTAACCCTGATTATCCGGGAGTAATAATAAAAGCAGTGGATCTAAGAATCCCCCCAGAGATAGAAATTGAGTTACGAGAAAAAGAAAAACCATTCATCGGTGCCACTTATACATTCAATCAGGAAACCAAAAAGTTTACAATGAAAACTGATTCGGGAATATTCAGAGAAGGCACATACGAATGGAATATTACCTCTTTAACCCTAATGTATGACGATAAAACAGAAAAATTCGGTTTTAAATTTGCTACAAAAATGTCATACGGATATATTCTACAGAGTGATAAAACAGCAGAATATCAACAGCGGTATCCTGACGCAGGTATCACAGAAGTAAAAGTGAATCATATTTGGAAAGATAATGGAATAATTCTATTAGGAGGGCTTACATTTTGATCGATAAAAAAGGAGATAGATAAATGAAACTATTATTTTTGATATTCTGTATATTTACAATCAGTTGCTCAAACGAAGACAAACTAAATTGTGAATCCATTGAATTAAGTAGCAACTCCATACACATTTTGGCTGGAGAGAAAAGAACTGTGTATATATTGTCTGATTTAGAAAAATTCCAAATGGGGCTTGGATTACAGTCAGAGAATCCCCAAATAGCAACAGTTGAACCACAGAACGATAGTAAGGCAATCCTCATCACAGGAAACAGTGTAGGAAACACTTCCATATATCTGCGTGACTTAAAATATCCTGACAATTATGCAGAGATTAAAGTTATTTCCGACTACCTTTCTGGAAAGTTCATAGAAAAAGGAGATTCATCCAATACTTGGATAAATGGTGATGACCTGCACATTCGAGAAATAATAGAGAGCGAATTAAGAGGAATTGCCAAAAGCAGATCGGGAATACTATACTCTTTTGACAAAGATACTAAAGCTGTGGAAATTGATTATTCTTCATCCGACTATGACAATAATAAAAGAATCGGAACCTACGAATGGGATAAAGACAGCCTTACCTTAAACTTTAACAACAGCATATCTAAACACGGATTTGCCGTAGTGAACGACCATACAATTATCATTGTATTAGACTTTACAGAAAAGTGTAAATCAAAATATCCGAATGCATCTGTAAGAGGTGCAAAAATCCAATGTTTTCTATCAGCAATTGAATAATTAAGTAAACAAAAACATTATGAGAAAAAACATATTTATATGTATCATTTTTACTGTATCAATTTCAGCATGCACAGAGGAACTAGACAAGGAAATTAAGATAGAAGCTAATAGTAGCCTTTATGATTTGTCAGAAAGTGAAGCACTTGCAATTGCCAAAACATTTCACGAATCTGTAACATCCGAACCACAAACTAGAGATAATTATACCGCATTTGATGTAAAAAGCACATACAGACTACACGCTTCTGAAAAAACAAGAGCTTTATCAAGTGAAGAACTCCCCTTGGTTTATGAAATAGAGATAAATAATGGTCTGGAAAATGGAAGAATTATTGTTTCTGGAGATAAAAGATTTCAAGAAGTACTCGCATATATGCCTTCATTCAATGATTCGCTTTATCAAGTCTCCTTAGGGCCGAATATTATGATGCAAATGGCGAAGAATACTTTATTGGATAAAATCCAAAACTATAAAAACGCATTGTCTACACGTTCTTACCCTGTTGACCCTATACCAGGAGAAGTAAGTGTGATGATTGTGCCTTTCTGTAGCACCCAATGGTCACAAAGTGCACCACACAATCGTTTATTACCCAAAGCATGGGTACAATATGCTGAAGGAATCGGAAGTAGACCGGGATCGGCATGGTATGATAACTATTATACAGGAGAAGCGGTTATAAGCATTGCTCAAGCAATGGCTTACCTACAACCATATATAAGCATTAACGGAGTGTATATTAATTGGGAAACATTAATTATGGAGAAAAACGACACAGTACCCGAATGGTGGGAGTTAGCAGGAATTTTATCCAAATACATATATGACACTATTGGAACATATCCAGTATGGGGCAAAGCCTATGATGACAAATGGCCACAATCTTCTATTGTAAATGCCGTTGTTGCCATGGAAACTCCAACAGATAAAATATCTGCAGCCTTGAATTCTTCTCAATGTGGGCTGTTTTGTGATAAAGATCAGAGTTGGAATTTAGATATAGTAAAAAAGTCGTTACTTTCTCTATATCCTGTTTTAGTAGGAGATCGAAATAGACTGGCTTTTCTAGTAGACGGTTATGCAATTAATGAAGATAATTCAACTTACCTCCATTGCAACTTTAGTAAAAATACAAATTTTGATGGATATTTCTTAGTTAATAATGACGGAGGAATTACATTTGAACTTAATGGATTAAAATATAAAGATGTAAATCTTGGGATAATCGCCAACATAAGAAACAAATAGATAAGAAACAAATGTATACAAATACAGATTACCCTTTCATCGTTTATCATGAAATCTATATCCAAGCCCCAGCATCAAATTGTTGGGGTCTTTAAACTTGCTCAACTGATACCCTACATGCAGAAACAAATGGCGTGTAATGTAAGTCTTGAGAGCCAGAATTTGGTAGAACCCTTTCATATCACCACCGCTGTATATCAGATTCCGACCGACACCGACATTGATAGAAAAAACAGGCATCACCAGTTCTGCCCGAAGAGACAACCCCACCGCAAATTGTTCGCGGAATGGAGGACGATGAAACTTTATATCGTCCCCATAAGTTCCTACTAGCTTATAGTCCTTAATATTAGCACTCTCGTCAAATTGCGCATCCACAGAAAGTCCTGCCCGGAAATAGTTATTGAAATTATACATCGGGGCAAAATTGAATCCGGCAACGGGATACGCATTGGGAGATGCGATCTGCTTCTCTCCTACCCACACTCCCTTTCGACGCCATGACCCGAACAGCACGACATCATAACTGATATGCCGGGGAAAACGGGTGGTGACAGGCTGATAGAGTGATTTCGAGAGGTCTTCTTCCGTACGATTGAAATTGTAGACGAGTCCGATCTTGGCTCCGGCAGTATTGATTCCGGCATTCGGGAATTTAGTGTTACCATTGGAGAAGTGCGTGAAATCGCCTCCGACAATCAGATCGAAGTAACGGGAAAACGCCCAGTTTATGTAAACTCCGGCATTGATATAAGCATTCATCCGTGAACCGACCGCACCATTATAGGAATTATAATAATTGTCGTATGGCTTCCATCCGGCGGACAAACCGAAATTCCACTCATAATTGAGCGAGGCACGGGGAGAGAAACGGACAATTCGTGCTCCCTGAAACACATAAAATGAGAAAGGATCGCCCAACTGTTTTTTATCGCCAAAGGTGGTAAGGGATACGCCGATACCCTGATAAGCTCCACCGTAAATACGGTCGGCACAAGTATTGGGGCGAAACTTGAACGAGTATTTCAAGTGGGCGGCAAACGATATCTGAATCGGTTTCCAGCGTTCGTTCTCTCCTTGCAGGAAGGGGTTGGTAGGAAATACATATTGCGGACGGGCTTCCATTCCCAAACGATGGATAAAACCAGAAGACTCCTGCCCTGCCAAAGGAGTCTTCGGCAGGCAAAACATGATGGAACAAAGAGCGATGGTTTTCCATCTCAGGGTCTTGTTTCTCATAGTGCCGTCATTGTTAGTCTCCAGATCCTGACGGTTTCATAAATCAAGGGTCTCAATAAACTTGGCAACATGATAACCATCCATCAGTCCGTGATGACAAGTGACGGAAATGGGGAGCATCAGCTTCTCTCCTTCCCGAAAGTATTTTCCGGTGGATATTTTGGGGACGCTATCGCCCGAACGCATGTTCGAAGGGTGTTTCATATCTGTAAAGGCCAGCCATGGGACAGCCGAATAGTGAATGGCGTTGGGATGGAAAGTTCCTCCTTTGTTCAGTCCGGTGGTGGCTTGCAGCCGCTCCATTTCGGTTTTCGCCTTACGGATAAAAGTGAGCTCATCGGGATCGTACTCAAAGGCGGCAAAAGAAAAAGTATGGTCGGCACGACTTACAGTGGCTTCGGGCAGAAGGCTGTCATAGCACACCACTTTATCGCCTTCGATGCGGTAACGGAATTCTTCTACCGCAGCAGCGGCAGTCGTTATCCGGTGGAGGACTAACAGGGAAAAGGATATGCCTTTGGTTTTGGCTTCCTGATATGCGCGCGTACAGTCTACCTGAACGGTCACTCCGAAAAACGGATCGTCAAAAGCACTGAAATGTTCGTAATGTTCTCTTCTGTTCCAAGTAGCAATATCGATGATCTTCTCTATCTGATTCATTCTAAACACTCTTTTTTAAGTTTCACCACAGAGGGCACAGAGGACACAGAGATTTTATAGAGTTTTTATAGAACTTTTTCACCGGATTAATGCAATTGATTCCATTGCTTCCGGTCTTACCTTACCGAAAAAACTCAGTGTCCTTTGTGTCCTCTATGTGAATAAATTACTGATGTTGCTCACGCAACAGGTCGTTCACTGTTTTTACCGGGTTGAAAGTGGAAAGCGGTACTTCTACAAAAACAGTGTTCCAATCACTCATCGCACCATTCCACAAACCGGGAAGTTCGAGGGCTTTCAGCTCCTTGCCGTTTTTCGACTTGTAAGAAATAAAGCCGGTCGCCTTGTCTACGTATTTCAGCAAATCGAACTTATGACCTTTATAATCACGCACGGCACATACCAAGTCCACCGGATTGAAGTGCGTACCCTTCTCGAACATTTCCTTTTTCTGCGGATCGTTCATGTCGATCTGCGAGCTCTCAAGAATTTGAAGAGAGATCGTTCCGTCACTGTTGTATGCCAGGAACGGACCGCCACCCGGTTCACCCACATTCTTCACCATTCCGCAAACGCGCATTGGACGGTTCAATTTGTTCTTCAAGTAAATAGCAAGCACTGAATCTTCGAGATCTTTCGTTTCCGGATTCTTGCAGAAAAGTTTCTTTTGCAGGAATTGCAGCATTTCCATCATCTGTTCGTGCGTATATTTTCCGCTGTCGAGCAGTTCGAGATATTCGAATGCCTGTTTTTGTAAGGTAACGAGTACACCGGCAATCAGTTTTTTATAAGTAACGGTGTCGGCTTTCAGTCTGTCGGGCACTACGTTGTCGATGTTCTTGATGAAGATAATGTCTGCATCGAGGTCGTTCAGGTTCTCGATCAGTGCGCCGTGGCCACCGGGACGGAACAGCAGTTTGCCGTTGTCACGGAAAGGTTGGTTGTCCATGTCGGCGGCAATCGTGTCGGTACTCGGCTTTTGTTCGGAGAAGGTGATGTAATAGTCTACTCCATAGCGTTTGGAAAATTCGTCTACCTTTTCGGCTACCAGCTTCTTGAAGAGTTCACGGTGTTCGGTAGATACCGTGAAGTGCACGTTTACTTTACCGCTCTTTCCGGCAGCATACAAGGCTCCTTCGGCGAGATGTTCTTCCATCGGCGTGCGTGAACCTTCGGGATACTTATGGAATTTGAGCAGACCTTTCGGTAGTGCGCCGTAATTCAGTCCGGCTGTTTCGAGCAGGGCGGATACCACTGCTTTATAGTTGCCGTCTTCGATCAGTCCGGGAATATCTTTTCCGTCGATACGCTGGCAGGCTACATTCAGGTCATCATAGAAAGCAAAATTCTTGATTCCGTCGAAGAATGTCTGTTCGAACTTGGTAGTCGGTCGGTCATAGTCGGCAGACAGGAACTCGAACAGGTTCTTGAACATACGACTCGCTGCACCGGAGGCGGGCACGAACTTCACAACAGTCTTATCTGTGTTGGTATATGCATCCCAGGCGGCCAAATAAGCCTTCTGTTCTTCTGCATCGGGAGCTAATATTCCCTTTTCGATGGAGGCTGCCGCATCCAGCTTCAAAAAGGGGAAACCCGTCTGGAAGCATGCTAATTGTTCTACAATTTGCTCTTCCGTGATGCCTTTCTTGGCAAGCAACTCTTTGTCCTGTGTCGT
>ENA-ORSR01002181-ORSR01002181.1-human-gut-metagenome-genome-assembly--contig:-NODE-2181-length-11448-cov-10.222681_pt1 | contig 11448 bp, 8 predicted proteins | sample MGYA00241901_ERZ509166 | MGnify/ENA primary metagenome ERZ509166 (study PRJEB26280, sample SAMEA2338860) | human gut metagenome | biome: human gut; feature: human-associated habitat; material: faeces... | reverse complement strand
CAACGCATGGAAGCCGGCTGGGCGGTACGCCGTCGCCTATGGACGAAGCATTCCAGACGATTTCGAGCGGGCTTGGGCAGGACTCCACGCCTTTCTGGCGAGCCGGAGCCTGCGCCCCACCGGCAGCGCCTACGGAGAGCTGCTGCTGGACGAGCTCTCCGTCCAGGATACGGGGGACTATTTCGGACGGCTGGAGGTCCCGGTGGCGGTTGATTCCTGTTTGGAAAGAGGAATCTAACTTTTTTTGTGAAGACCCCCCATAAATCTTGTGTTTTCCGGCCATTCCTCTCCGTCTGTACCCTTGACGGAGTATCGCAGGTCTGCTATGATAATGGATTGGAAAAGACAGATTTCGCCTGGTCCCGCCGGGCTTTCCCGCACTGGCGCCAGGCCCCGTTTCAAAGGAGAATGCCATATGTATTGTACCCGCAAGCTGACAGAGCAGGTCTGGTGGGTGGGCGGAAGCGACCGCCGGCTGGCCCTGTTCGAGAACCTCTTTCCCATCACCCGCGGCGTCTCTTACAACTCCTATTTGATCCTGGACGAGCAGACTGCCGTGGTGGACACCGTGGACTCCTCCATCTCCCGCCAGTTCCTGGAGAACGTGCTCCACACCCTGGACGACCGCCCGCTGGACTACCTGGTGATCAACCACATGGAGCCCGACCACGCCGCCACCCTGGGCGATGTGATGCTGCGCCACCCCGAGGCCACCATCGTGTGTAACGGCAAGATCCTGAACATGATCCGCCAGTTCCACGCCACCGACCCCAAGGGGGCCAAGCTGGTGAACGAGGGGGACACCATCACCACCGGTAGGCACACCTTCACCTTTGTGAACGCCCCCATGGTCCACTGGCCTGAGGTGATGGTGAGCTACGACTCCACCGATAAGATCCTTTTCTCCGCCGACGCCTTCGGCACCTTCGGCGCGCTGGACGGCAAGCTGTTCGCCGACGAGGTGGACTTCGAGCGGGACTGGCTGGACGACGCCCGCCGCTACCTCACCAACATCGTGGGCAAGTACGGCCCCCACATCCAGCTCCTGCTGAAAAAGGCCAGCGGCGTTTTGGATCAGATCAAGTACATCTGCCCGCTCCACGGCCCAGTGTGGCGCAGGGATCTGGGCTGGTTCATCGAAAAGTACGACACATGGAGCCGCTATGCCCCTGAGACCCAGGGCGTGCTCATCGTCTACGCCTCTATGTATGGCAACACGGAGAACGCGGCGCAGGCTCTGGCGACGTCGCTCTGCGATAAGGGCATGAGCAAGGTGGCGATGTACGATGTGTCCTCCACTCATGTCTCCCAGCTGATCTCCGAGGCGTTTAAGTACAGTCACATTGTCCTGGCCTCTGTGACCTACAACCTCGGCATCTACCCTGCCATGCATGACTTCCTCATGGATATGAAGGCACTGAATCTGCAAAACCGCACCTTTGCCATCATTGAAAACGGCTCATGGGCGGTGAAGTCCGGTGACCTCATGCAGAAATTCGTCAACAATGAGCTTAAGAACATGACGGTGCTCAACGAGCGGCTCAGCCTCGCCTCGTCCATGGGCACGGACAAGCGCACTGAGCTGGAAGCACTGGCGGACGCCATTCTGGAATCTATGAAGTAACTGGCAGGAAAGCCAAAACCAAGACAACAGACAACAAACAGCCCCGCCGCGTCGGCTGCAGAAAAACCGGCTTTCAAAAATAGAGCGGGCAAGCGTGATACTGCGCTTGCCCGCTCTTTTCCCAAAAGGACATGAGAAGTGACCGGAGAAGATGAGAGGATCGAAATGGAGATCAGAAAACGAAACGGGGAGTCTGTTCCCTTTCAACAGGAGAAAATTTTCAACGCCATGAAAAAGGCGTTTGACGGACAGGGCAAGGAGATCGGGAGCAGAGAGATGGATGAGATCCTCGCCACCGTTCTCAACAATCTCTCCGTCACAGTGCCGCTCACCGTAGAACGTGTGCAGGACGAGGTGGAGCGAACGCTCATGGAGCGCGGACACTATGAGGTGGCCAAGGCGTACATCCTCTACCGCGAAAAGCGGTCTGCGCTGCGCCGTGTCCGGCATACCATCGCGCGGACGGTGGGGGATGACTCGCTTGACGAGGTGCTGCGCCGCATCCAGATGGATTTTACCGAGGAAGTCTACTCCCTCGCGGCGCTTCAAATGAAGTTTGAGAGTTTCTGTCGTCTGGGCATGACGGAGGATGAGCGGGCTGAGGCACTGACCAAGGCGGCGGTAGAGCTGACTACGGCAGAGGCACCCAAGTGGGAGTTCATCGCGGCGCGGCTTCTGAACCACTCCTTTCGCTGTCGCAACGCACAGGAATGGGAGGGGCGCGGCGTCTGCGACCTCTATGGCAAGCTTCGCTATCTGACGGATAAGGGACTCTACGGTGACTATATCCTTGCCCACTATACCCACGAGGAGATTGCCATGGCGGAGGACTTTCTCTGCCCGGAACGGGACGAGCTGTTCACCTACTCCGGCCTTGACCTGCTGCTCAAACGCTATGTGATCCAGTCACGCAGCCGCGTGCCGCTGGAAACACCGCAGGAGATGTTTTTGGGTATCGCGCTGCATCTTGCTATGAACGAAGGCTCTGACCGCATGGGGTGGGTAAAACGCTTTTACGATATGCTCAGCCGTATGGAGGTCACAATGGCGACACCTACCATGTCCAACGCACGAAAGCCCTACCATCAGCTTTCAAGCTGCTTTGTGGACACTGTGCCGGACAGTCTGGACGGCATCTACCGCTCGCTGGACAACTTCGCAAAGGTCTCTAAATTCGGCGGTGGAATGGGGATGTACTTCGGTAAGGTGCGCGCTGCAGGCAGCACCATCCGCGGCTTTCAAGGGGCGGCAGGCGGTGTTATCCGCTGGATCCGGCTGGTCAACGACACCGCCGTGGCGGTGGATCAGTTGGGGATGCGGCAGGGCGCTGTGGCGGTTTACTTAGACGCATGGCACCGGGATCTGCCGGAATTCCTTCAACTGCGCACCAATAACGGCGACGACCGCATGAAGGCACATGATGTGTTTCCCGCCGTGTGCTATCCGGATCTATTCTGGCGACTGGCGGAGGAGAACATAGACGCGCCGTGGCATCTCATGTGTCCGCATGAGATCCTCACGGTCAAGGGCTACGCACTGGAGGATTACTGGGGTACAGAATGGGAGAAGCGGTATCTGGACTGCGTCAATGACCCGCGCATCGAAAAGCGCAGCGTCACCGTCAAGGACATCGTGCGGCTGGTGCTTCGCTCGGCAGTGGAGACCGGCACACCCTTCGCTTTCAATCGCGACAGTGTAAATCATATGAACCCAAACGGCCACACGGGAATGATCTATTGCTCCAATCTCTGTACGGAGATCACGCAGAACATGGCACCCATCGAGCACATCAGCACTGAGGTGCACACGGAGAACGGCGACACAATTGTGGTGACGGCCACACGCCCAGGTGAGTTTGTGGTCTGCAATCTGGCGAGTCTGTCTCTCGGTAATCTGCCGGTGGAGGACGAGGCCTATATGGAACGCACGGTGGAAACGGCCATCCGCGCACTGGATAATGTGATCGACCTCAACTTCTACCCGTTGGAATACGCGCGGCTTACCAATCAGAAGTACCGCAGCATCGGCCTGGGCGTCAGCGGCTACCACCACATGCTGGCAAAGCGCGGCATCCACTGGGAGAGCGATGAGCACCTTGCCTTCACCGACGCAGTGTTCGAGCTCATCAACTACGCCGCTGTCAAGGCGGACACAGCTCTGGCACTGGAAAAGGGTCGTTACGCGCTCTTTGAGGGCAGCGACTGGCAGACGGGCGCGTATTTTGAAAAGCGGGGTTATACCTCCGAAAAGTGGCGGGCGCTTTCGAAAACGGTGGCGGTGCAGGGAATGCGCAACGCCTATCTGCTGGCGGTCGCACCGACCTCCAGCACATCTATCCTCTCCGGCACGTCGGCGGGCATAGATCCAATTATGAAGAAATTCTTTTTAGAGGAAAAAAAGGGCAGCATGCTGCCCCGCGTTGCTCCGGAGCTTTCTATGGATACATGGTGGTACTATAAGGCGGCGCATCTGATCGACCAAAGCTGGTCGGTACGCGCCGCGGGCCTTCGCCAGAGACATATTGACCAGGCGCAGAGCATGAATCTCTATATCACCAACGACTATTCCATGCGTCAGGTGCTCAGACTGTATTTGGAGGCGTGGAGGGCCGGCGTCAAGACCATTTACTATGTCCGCAGCAAGGCCCTTGAGGTCGAGGCCTGCGAAAGCTGCTCGTCATAAGGAGGATAGCATGACGGAACTGAAGAAAAAGCCCCTCTTTAACCCGGAGGGCGACCCTGATGTGCGCCTGCGGCGCATGATCGGCGGCAATACCACCAACCTCAACGACTTCAACAATATGAAGTACGCTTGGGTCAGCGACTGGTACCGGCAGGCCATGAACAACTTTTGGATCCCTGAGGAGATCAATCTCTCGCAGGATGTGAAGGACTATCCCCGCCTGCTGTCAGCCGAGCGCAGCGCCTACGATAAAATTCTGAGTTTTCTTGTCTTTTTGGATTCCATTCAGACAGCGAACCTGCCTAATATCGGCGCCTACATTACCGCCAACGAGGTTAATCTCTGCCTGTCCATTCAGGCGTTTCAGGAGTGTGTCCACTCACAGAGCTACAGCTATATGCTCGACACCATCTGTTCCCCCGTGGAGCGCAATGACATCCTCTACCAATGGAAAACGGACGAGCATCTGCTGCGCCGCAACACCTTCATTGGGGACTGCTACAACGAGTTTCAGGAGAGGAAGGACGCTCCCACGCTGCTGCGCGTGATGATGGCAAACTATATTTTGGAGGGCATCTATTTTTACAGCGGCTTTATGTTCTTCTACAATCTCTCCCGAAACGGGAAGATGCCCGGCTCGGCGCAGGAGATTCGCTACATAAACCGCGATGAGAACACGCACTTGTGGCTGTTCCGCAATATCATCACGGAGCTGCAAAAGGAGCAGCCGGAGTTGTTCACCGCCGAGAGCGTACAAGCGCTGCGCGAGATGATGCGTGAGGGCGTGGAACAGGAGATCGCATGGGGGCATTATGTGATCGGCGACGACATCCCGGGGCTGAACCGGCAGATGATCAGCGATTACATCCGCTATCTCGGCAACCTCCGCTGGACGAGCCTTGGCTATCCCGCATTGTATCCAGGCTTTGAGAGCGAACCGGAGAGCATGGAATGGGTCAGCCAGTACGCCGACGCCAACATGGTCAAGACCGATTTCTTTGAGGCACGCAGTACCGCCTACGCCAAGAGCACCGCACTGATAGACGATTTATAAGAAAACCAAAGACATCAGAATAGGAGATACTACTATGAATTACAGCGCTATGATCCAATATCGCAGATCCGTTCACGCATTCCGCGAAAAGGAAGTTCCGAGCGAGGCTATCGGCCAGCTCCGATCCTACTATGAAAAGACCTGCCCCCGTCTTGTCCCGGAGATTGCAACGGAGTTGATCGTCTTGGACAAGGATGCACAGCCGGCGCTGGAGAGCTCAGCGGGCTATAATCAATTTCTCATCGGAGCACCGCACTACCTGCTCCTTATGTCTGCCCCGCATTCCTACGCAGCCATCAACGCCGGCTACATGATGGAAGATCTTGTCCTCAAGCTGACTGAGTTGGACATTGACACCTGCTGGATGACCTTCACCGACAGCGACAAAATCAAAAAGGCACTGTCTCTCGCCACCCCGTTAGAGGTGGCGGCAATCGTTGCCTTTGGCTACGGGGAAAAGACCGCAAGAAAGCTGCGGCTGAATATCCTAAGTATGTCTCAGATCGATGTGCGGGCCGAGCAGCAGTACTACGCGCCCAAAAAGGGCGTGCACGATTTGGTTCACATGGGGAGCTGGAGCAACAAGTCTGGGCTTGACGAGATGATGGACTTCTACGACGATATGCTCTGGCAGTCCTTCTACGCCGCTTCGCTCTCCCCCAGCTATCTCAACCGTCAGCCCTATGGCTTCCTTGTGCAGGATCACAGCATCTATTTGGTGCAGCAGGAGGATGCCTACACCGATAATTTGGATGCCGCATTGGATCTCGGTATTGTCATGCTCCACTTCTCCGCCGTCGCCTCTCAGTGGGTGGGGCAGGTACGCTGGGAACTTTCACCTGCTGCGCCCGACGGCCTGCCGGAAGGACTTCGCTCCGCTGCGGTGTACCACATGTAACGACTCTGGGGGAAGCAAGGCAACGGTAAAATGCGCGACCGTCGATCTGCGGTTGAGCGTATGTTCCATTAGAAAAGAAGAACCTATCAGTCAGAGTCTGAGTAAGGAAAATAGGAGGTATTTTTTATATGGCTATCCAAACGGTAACAGATGCCATCCGCTATGTAGGGGTGGATGATAACACATTGGCACTCTTTGAAAACCAGTACTCCGTCCAGCCTATGGGAGTGAGCTACAACTCCTATGTCATTCTGGATGAGAAGATTGCCGTGATGGACAGCGTGGACGCACGGGCAGCGGAAGAATGGCTTTCCAATGTGGCGCGGGTGTTGGAGGGGCGCAGCCCCGACTATCTTGTGGTCACACACATGGAGCCGGATCATTCCGGCAGCCTCATGCGGCTGGCACAAAAGTACCCGGAGATGAAGATCGTGGGAAACGCGAAAACATTTACCCTGATCAAGCAGTTCTTCGGCACAGGTGCATTGTCGGAAGACCGTATGCTGGAGGTTGGCGAAAGAGATACGCTTTCCTTGGGTTTGCACCGGCTGCGCTTTCTGCTGGCGCCGATGGTACACTGGCCGGAGGTGATGACGGCGTATGAGGAAACGGAAAAAATCCTGTTCTCGGCGGATGCCTTCGGACGCTTTGGCTCACTGGAACGGACTGCCCGTGCCCCCTGGGTGCCGCAGGCCCGACGGTATTATTACAATATTATCGGGAAATATGGCGCACAGGTGCAGGCTCTGCTGAAAAAAATCTCCGCGCTGGAGATCAAAACAATCTGCCCGCTCCATGGCCCCATGCTCACAGAAGACTTGGGGGAGTACCTGCGGCTCTATGATCTCTGGTCACAATGGAAACCGGAAGAACCGGAGGGCATCCTGATCGCTCACGCATCCATCCATGGAAATACTGCCCATGCGGCGAAGACCCTCAAGGGTAAATTAGAGAAAAAAGGCGTACAGGTCAACATCTGTGATCTCACTGTGACAGATCTTTCCTACGCTGTTGCCAGTGCGTTCTACTGCGGGAAGTTGGTTTTAGCCAGCGCCACCTATGACGGAGAACTGTTTCCGCCCATGAGGGAGTTTTTGGAACATTTACGGACAAAGGGATTCCGAAACCGCCGGGTTGGCCTTATTGAAGACGGCTCTTGGGCACCTGCTGCCGCGCGGCTGATGCGCACCAAATTGGAGGAGATGAAGGATATCCACCTTTACGAAACGGTAGTGTCTCTGCGTGGTGCATTGAACCAAACCAGCGAAGCGCAGATGGACGCTCTGGTGGCTGAGCTCTGCGCAGAATAAGCTGCAATAAACCGCAGCTATTTTCGTACAGATGATGGTCTTACTCATCTGCTTTATGTCCCAAGGGCAGAGTACCGTCATCTCAGGTTGAGGTCACGATGTGGTGTGGGGCGAGACCGGAGTCTTGAGAATACCCAAACAAAGGAAAGGAGCTGACAGATATGGCAGCTATGAACATGAATCAGGAGCAGTTTGAGCAGGCGATCCGGGAGAAAAAGCCCGTTTTGGTGGATTTCTGGGCGCCCTGGTGCAGCTACTGCCGGAGGATCGGCCCCGCGTATGAGAAGATCGGAGAGGAATACGCGGACAGCCTCGCCGTCGGCAAGATCAACATTGACGAGGAGCCGCGGCTGGCGGGGGCCGAGGGAATCGAGGACATCCCAACTCTGGTGCTGTACCGGAACGGAAAGGCCGTGGATTCCATCATCGCGCCCGGCTCAAAGGCAGAAATCGACCGTTTCATTCAGGAAGCCTTGGCGAAATAACGGAGGGTTCAGATATGAACAACAATCATGTTTATGATATGCTCGTGGTGGGCGGCGGCCCGGGCGGCTACACCGCCGCCCTGTACGCGGCACGGGCGGGGCTGGACACCATCGTGCTGGAAAAACTGTCCGCCGGTGGGCAGATGGCCCTGACCGAGCAGATCGACAACTACCCCGGCTTTGAGAACGGGATCGACGGCTTCTCTCTGGCGGAGAAGATGCAAAAGCAGGCGGAGCGTTTTGGGGCACGCAGCGAATACGCGGAAGTTCTCCGCATGGATCTGACGGCGGTTCCCAAGCTCGTGGAGACCAGCGAGGGGATCTTCCGGGGGAAAACCGTGGTGCTGGCCACCGGCGCAGATCCCAGAACGCTGGGCGTTGCCGGAGAGACGGAGCTGGTGGGCCGGGGCGTGGCCTACTGCGCCGCCTGCGACGGGATGTTTTACAAGGGCAAAACGGTGGTCGTGGTGGGCGGCGGCAATTCCGCCGCGGCAGATGCCCTCCTTCTCAGCCGCGTGGCGAAAAAAGTGATCCTCGTCCACCGCAGAGACACCCTGCGGGCCACCAAGAGCTATCACGAGCCGCTGGCACAAGCCGAAAACGTGGAATTCCGTTGGAACAGCGTCGTTTCCGCGCTGCTTTCCGGGGACAGGCTGACCGGCGTCCGCCTGCGGGACACCGTCACCGGTGAGGAAAGCGTGGTGGACTGCGACGGCGTATTTGTCAGCGTGGGCCGACAGCCCGCCACGGCGCTGGCGGTGGGTCAACTGGCGCTGGACGGCGGCGGCTATATCGTGGCCGGAGAGACCACGGAAACCAGTATTCCCGGCGTTTACGCCGTGGGCGACGTGCGGACGAAGCCCCTCCGTCAGGTGGTCACCGCCGTGGCGGACGGCGCGGTGGCAGTCCACATGGCGGAAAAATATATCGCGGAAAACCGATAAGGGAGGTAGATTGAAAAAGCCATGTTTAAGGTCAGGCCGGATACGACCGCAGTGGGGATGCCGACATATCTGCAAGGCAAACTGCCAAAGTGATGGCAGATAAGATAACCCATGTAAGATCGGGAGATATGTTGTCTCTCCATATCCAGTCCACGCAACAGTGAGCAACTGAACGCAAAACACAGCCACAGATGTACTCTGCGGCTGTGTTTTTATGCGTAGTATTACCGCGTGACAAGCGGTTTTACTGTGACAGCGTCACATAATTTGAGAAAATCGGCTTCGAGGCAGCTTTTGGAGCACAAGCCCTTTGTGGTTGTTGACAGAGAAAAAAATATAGGTATAATAAAAGCAAAATAATAAGATTCATTCTTGCATTTGGAGAGTTGGCGGTATGCCAAAATACGCAGAGGAGATATTGGCCGCCGCAACGGAGCTGCAGCAGCATCCCAAGGCGGAGCAGGTGTCCCTGGAGATGAAAAGGGAGCATCCCAGCATCGCTCTGGGTACGGTATATCTGCCCCCATTCCGGGAGCAGGAAAAGACAATCTTATGGAGGAGAAGTATCATGAACACTAACGTATCTCTTCTGCTCAACGAGCAGATCAATAAGGAGTTCTACTCCGCCTATCTGTATCTGGACTTTGCCAACTACTACGCCGCCGTCGGACTGGACGGCTTTGAGAACTGGTACCGGGTACAGGCGCAGGAGGAACGGGATCACGCCATGCTGTTTTATCAGTATTTGCAGAATAACGGCGAGGACGTCACCTTTGAGGCTATCGCAAAGCCGGAGTGGGAACGAGGCGACCACATGGCCCCGCTGAAAAAAGCACTGGAACACGAGATGCTGATCACCGCCAGCATCAATGCCATCTACGCCGCCGCATACGAGGTCAGGGACTTCCGCACCATGCAGATGCTGGACTGGTTCATCAAGGAACAGGGCGAAGAGGAGAAGAACGCCGCTGACCTCATTACCAAGATGGATCTGTTCGGCGGTGACAGCAAGGGACTGTATATGCTAAACAGCGAGCTGAAGGCACGGGTCTACACCGCGCCCTCGCTGGTGCTGTAAGCCCCGCGTGTCTGCGGGCTTTCGCATCAGGCAAAAGGCAGACTACATACAGGTGGCCTGCCTTTTCTTCCACCAGACGATTAGATTATGCTAACTGCGTATAATAAATAAGCAACGCCCGCCGGGAGGTCTCCCGGCGGGCGCTGCTGTGTTCAGAGGAACGTTATTTTTCTTGCCTTACTTTGCGGCATCCACCAGCACACCAACGTAGCCGGCAGTATCCACCAGCGTGGCACCGGAAACGGCGTCCACAGCCTTTTCATCTTTGCTCAGAGCCTCGGCGTCGGCAATGCTCATGCCGTTCACGTGGTTCTGGATGGCATCGTAGTTGGCATCCAGCGAAACGGTGGAACCAGCCTTTTCGGCCATCATCTTGCTGTAGTAATCGGCGTTGACCCGCTTGGACATCAGCACCTTGCCCTCGGCGTAGCCTGCGCCGAAGTCAGAATCGGAGTTGGGCACACCGACGACCCCGGCGTCCGAACCGGCAAACTGGAACTCGTCAATGTAGCTCAGCACGATGGTGTCCCCGGCGGTGGCGACAGCGCCGGAGGTGAAGCACTTGGTGCCGTGTGCGGCCCCATAGACCACATTCAGCTTCAGGTCCTCGGAGCTGCCGTTGAACTCCACGGCCTGCGTGGTCTGGGCGTTTTTGGCGGCATCCACGATGGCAGAGAGATAACCGGCGGTATCCACCAGCGTTGCGCCGGAGACGGCGTCCACAGCCTCGGCACCCTTGGCGGCTACATCCTCCAGCTCGGAGATGGTCTTGCCGACGGCAAAGTTCTGGATGGCGTCGAAGTTTGCATCCAGAGCGACCGTGGAGCCGCCCTTTTCAGCCATCATCTTGCTGTAATAATCGGCGTTGGCCCGCTTGGACATCAGCACCTTGCCCTCGGCGTAGCCTACCAGCAAAGGCGGGCGGGGCTGTCAACGGCTGCGCATATGCGCCGTTCATCTTGACCGTTGACTGGCTCGGCTGGGTTTGCTATTTACCCGACAAACTTGAATTTATTTTAAGCTATCACGTTTTACCTTCTTAAGCCTTACTATCATTACCATAGGAATTTCTTTGTTGGTTTTAAAACATTCTTCATAAAATCCATCAATGACAAATCCAGCTCTAAAACAAAGGTTAAAAATATCTTGTATGGAACGATGATAATAAATCTGCTCTTTCGGTTGCCCTTCAATCGCTATATCATAGTAACTGTGCGGTGTCATATATTTTTCAGTCAACGTGACAAAACAAGGGTGTTGCGTTGCAAAGACAAAAATTCCGCTTTCCTGCAACAGTTCATAAACAGCCATAAGAAGTGGTTCAATATCCGTAATATCCATAATTGCCATATTAGAAACTGCTTTCGTAAAGG